>Ga0164294_10006092_pt1 | contig 10316 bp, 8 predicted proteins | sample GEODES005metaG_FD_111479 | JGI IMG/M metagenome (GOLD analysis project Ga0164294, IMG submission 111479) | Oligotrophic lake water microbial communities from Sparkling Lake, Wisconsin, USA - GEODES005 metaG | ecosystem: Environmental > Aquatic > Freshwater > Lake | place: USA: Sparkling Lake...
AAACTATACCCAATAACTCTGAAGATCCAGCACCTAGGGCAACATGGTCTTTTGTGTGACCAGTCATTTTTGCAATTTCTGTTTTTAATTCCCCATTCATATCCCATTGATAGCGATTAGAAATACTTACTGCGTCTATCATTGCTTGTTTAGCTAATGTTGATGGACCATGCGGATTTTCATTTGAGCCTAATCGAATCATATTGCTTTGAAATGTTGCTCCAGTCAAAGTAGATGCATTACTACCTAACTTAAGATTTGATCCATTGGCAAAAAGTTCACGAGAAAAAGAAAAGGCAGCAATTGCAAAAGCAGATTGTTTTAAAAGTTGTCTACGTTCCATACATGAGGTTTTGTGGTAACTTAAAGTTAAGTTTTATTTAATAAATAAAATGCATCCTAGAGGCTATTAATCGGTAGCTTTACAATTCACAAATCACCCTATGATTTATAAAATCCTCACTGTAGCTGGTCTTGCCACTTTTGAAATTTATGCCGCTATCCCTGCTGGATTTGCATTTGGACTCTCCCCAATCCTTATATTCTTAGCTAGCTTAGTTGGTGGAATATTAGGTGTTTTTGCTGCAGCTTACCTGGGTGATAAAATAAAATTGGTAGTCAATGCTTTCAGAAAAAATAAAGTCGAAAAAACAAAAAAGGAGCCTGGCTTTGTATTGAAAATTTGGGAAAAATACGGTGTCATTGGACTTGGCTTATTGGGTACCATGACTGTAGGTGCCCCCATTAGTATCGGTATTGGCGTTGGCTTTAATGTACCCGCCAATAAAATGGTCTTTTGGTGTAGTTTAGGCGTACTCATTCGTTGTGCCCTCTTTACAACCTTAGGCCATTATAGCATGCAACTGTTTTAAAGTCTACCCTACCAAAATTTGATATACAACGCAATCACCACGCCTAAAACCAGCATCGCCATGGCTAAATGCGCGTTCGATAATTTAAACTGTCCCTCGTCTTCGGTGATTTCATTTTCATGTTTTTGTCCTTTCACATCCAATAAGCTAACAACTATAATGGATAAAGTGGTAAAGCAAAACACCCAGCCCATTTGAATTAAATATGGAATTTCAAAACTTCCAGATGCAGTTGGATAGGCTGTATATAATAAAGTGTCGTTGCCCATCCAGCCAGGTAAAAACTTATCAAAAATAATGGAGAGCGCCACACCTAAAAAGATACCCGTGATCGCTGCTTTTGAAGTCGCTCTTTTCCAAAAGAAGCCTAAGAGGAAAACAGGGAAGATGGCTGGAGAAATATAACCCGTATATTTTTGGATAAATTCAAATCCACCTTTGCCACCAATACCCAAAGTGTCTTTCCAGTTAATGATAATTGCAATTAATAATGAAAGAATGATGATCACTCTTCCCGTCATTACAATTTTTTTATCTGTCGCATCTTTATTAATATACTTTTTATAAATGTCTAATGAATAAATGGTAGAAATACTATTTGCTTTGCCCGCTAATGATGCCACTATCGCTGCTGTCAAAGCCGCCATAGACAAGCCTTTTAGGCCCACTGGTAAAAATCCAACCACAGCCGAATAAGCATTGTCTTGATTCAACACACCATTCGTCATCATCTGCGTTTGTAATCCTCCATTTTGATACAATACATAAGCTGCAATACCTGGAACCACCACTAGTATTGGCATCATCAATTTCAAAAAAGCTGCAAATAAAATACCTGTTCTTGCCGTTTTTAAATCTGCCCCCAATGCTCTTTGTGTGATATACTGATTACATCCCCAATAATTTAAATGTGCTACCCAAATACCTGCAACCATCATGGCCATACCTGGTAAGCTCGAATAATCTTCGATTTCTTTTTGTGTTGCACCAGGACCAGGTTTATCAAATATCATTTTAAAATGATCTGGTGCTGCTTGCATTAAGTGCTTAAAGCCTGCAACCATATTCTTGCCCATACCAAATTGTTCACTGACAACTGTTAATGCAATATAGGATGTGATTAATCCTCCAACTGTTAAAACTAATACTTGAAATACATCCGTATAACCAATCACTTTCATGCCACCCAATGTAATGAACAATGCAAAGACGGCTAATCCAATCATGATCAAATGAAAATGGGTGCCTCCTGATAAGTTATTGATTGCGATAGCGCCTAAATATAAGATAGAGGTAAGGTTGACAAAGATGTATAAGAACAACCAAAAAATTGCCATGATCATAGCTACGGTTTCATTGTACCTCGTTTTTAAAAACTGAGGCATGGTATAGATCTTATTTTTTAAATACACGGGCATAAAAAAGATCGCCACCACCACCAAGGAGACTGCTGCTAGCCATTCATATACCGAGATCGCAAGTCCTAATCTAAATCCGTTTCCACTCATGCCAATAAATTGCTCTGCAGAAATATTAGATGCAATTAAACTTGCGCCAATGGCCCACCAAGTTAATTGTCCCTCCGCCAAAAAGAAGTCTTTGGTATTGGTGATGTTCGTATTCTTTTTTCGATAGATCCAAATTCCATAAGAAGAGACCAATATAAAATACAATACAAATACAATGTAGTCATAGGTTTGCAATCCTTGATTCATAAAGCAGGGTTTAGTGGTCTAAATTAAGGTTTATCTATTATATTTAAGGATAATTCAAAGGATATGAACCCAAATTTCAAACAATTTAGTGCCTTAATTAGCAACCCTATTTCCTTTAGATTTTTTTTATTCCAAAAATTGCCTGCTGCTTTTTTTTCTGGTCTCAGGATGGTACATTTTGATGCAACTACTTGCACTGTAAAAATCAAGTATTCATGGTTCAGTCAAAATCCTTTTAAATCTATTTATTTCGCAGTAGAAGCGATGGCTGCAGAATTGTGTTCAGGTATGTTGGCATTTGGACAGGTGTACAAACGCAATCCAAAGATTAGTATGCTAGTGGTAAAGATGGAAGTGAATTTTGTTAAAAAAGCAACCGGCACCGTATTATTTACTTGTGAGGATGGCGCATTGATTCAATCAGCCATCAATGAATCTATAGAAACAGGAGAAGGTAAAACGATTGTATCTATGTCAAAAGGAAAAAACTCCGCGAACGAAACCGTTGCGGAGTTTTTGATCACTTGGAGTTTTAAAGCTAAAAAGTCTTAGAACCATTTGGTTGATAGGCGTATCTAAAAGTGTAGTAACGTTGCTTGAATAATTTATCATTCACTGATGCAGTCGCTGGTAAGGTTACACCTCCTTTATAATAATTTAGAATTTCAATTTTTGCAAATTTACCTGTTGCAGTTCTAATCACTAAAACGCGACCTGCAATTGGACTTATAAGTGTTGTCAATCCATCATAAGTATACCATGCTTTTCCGCTTCCCAATGGAATTGCATAAGAAGCTGCATTGGCATTGTCTGTTGCAAAATTTGAATCTGCTGGTATTGTTTTTAATGCATCAAATAAACCAACATAAACAAATGCACCACCCAACCCAGGGCCGCTTGTACCGCTATTCACTAAAATTTTAGTAGATGAAAAAGCAATATCCCATTTAGTAGATGCTGCATCTGTGGAAGCAATGACTTTATTGTCCACTAAACTATAATAAGTAGTCGTGCCTGCACTTTGCGGTCTACCATCTACGCCTAAACCTGTTACAGTATCTGCCGCAAGATTACTCACTGTGATGGCACTCACTGGCACAACGATTATTTCTTCGTCTTTGCTACAAGCCACTAAAGCAATACTCAATCCTAATCCCATCGTAATTTTTCTTAGATTCATTTTCATGTGTTATTTTTTATTTTTTATGTTTTATTTTTTATTATTTTTTATTTGTTGTAACTGATATTTAATACTGGTATAAAATGTTCTACCTGGTAAATTTGGCAGGTTTGTGGCGTCGATATAATTGGAGATATTATCTATTCCTGCCTGAAGGCTTACACCATTCTTGAATGATTTACCAGCAGCACTGTTCATAGCAACATAGCCGCTAGCAAATACATCACCATTGTCAAAAACTTCATTGCCGTTATTATTATTAACAGCCCACTTGCTTCTGTAAGTGGCTCTTAGATTCAAGTAATAACCCTTGGGGGAATTATAATTTATTTTTACTTGTAGTTTATGCATACTCGTATTTGGTAAACCAACATACTCGTTCAATTTCATGAGCCTGCTATAGCCTTGGCTATTCTTGGTATAAACTGTGCCTGATTTAATTTCTGCAATTTGATCTTTATCGCCCGTGCGTAAATATTGATACCCACCATTCACTGACCAGTTTGAATTAATGGTATGTTTTCCTTCTAATTCAAAACCAGTCGTAAAGGCGCGTCCAATATTTAAATAACTATAAATTTGAGCCCCTGAGATATAAGTACCTACTTGTTGTGATTCAATTAAATTTTTAATGTCATTTCTAAATAATTGTAGGGATACTGCAGAAAGCGTATTGATTTTCCAATCCCATGTAAAGTGGATACCGTTTGAATATTCCGGTTTAAGTGCTTTTAATAAATAATAATTGGGAAACAAATTACCTATTTGTCCAAGTGCATCTAATTTGGCAATCACCTGTTGTGCTTGTGCAGAACCAAATACACTATAGCTTCCTGCAGCTGCATTAGTAAAGTCTAGAAACAATTGTCTAAAATCAGGCGCTTTAAATCCTTGCCCAACACTCAATCTAAATTGGTGTTGCGGATTCAACTTATACAACATAGACAGCTTAGGACTATATGCAGAAGCAAACTGGGTATTTTGATCAAATCTTACACCTCCTATCAAAGTGAATTGCTCAGAAGGTTTCCATTCCCACTGCGTAAATGCGTATTGAATATCGTTTTGCTTCCTTACTTTTTCACTATCATAACGACTACTTTTCACACCTTCTAAAACTGCACCAACACCAAAGACCGCTTGTATTTTTTTACTAAGATCCCAATCGGTCTGATTTTCGATACGCTTAAAATTATGATTCAATACATCTCTATAAGGTAGTCCGTTAATGGTTAACAAATTTTGAACAGCATCGTAGGTGGTAGTATAAGTTCTTAAACTCGTTTTTAAATTTTTAGAAAACCGATGATTGATTGTAGCAGATGCATTTACATCTTTAATATTTTCTTTACCAATCGAAAAAATAGTGATGCCATTATTGGCTACTGCAATTTCATTTTGAATGCGCTCATTGGTAAAACGTGTATTCAACACAATATTCGTTTGACTAGATTGATCCCACATAATTTGCTGTGTTGTTGAGTATCGATCTATCGGTGTGGTAACGCGACTATTGCTATTGGGACGTATGCTGTATCCGTCCGTATTGTAACTATTGATAAATCCTTGGTATTGAAAATGCTTGGTTTGTAATTTAGTTTCAAGATTGGCATCTACTGTATTGTAAGTGCCATACCTGAGTCCCATTGTCAGCGGCGCGCCCATGGTTGCATCAGTAATAATATTGATTACACCTGCCATGGCTTCACTTCCATATAAACTGGAGGAAGGGCCTTTTACAATTTCAATTTTTTTGATATTACCTAAAGCAATTCTATTTAAATCCAATACCCCTGCAGTGCGACCAACCAATGGTTCTCCATTGATTAAGATTATGGTATAGTCTGGATTTAATCCTTGTAATTGTATGCCTGCACCAAAACCACTTGTCAAGTTGATGCCAGTTTGTTCTTTTAAGATATCTGTCAAACGCAAAGACCCATTTTGTTGAATTGTTTTTGCATTGATGATGGTAACAGGAACTGTAAGATTGTTTAATTTTCGCTCTGTTCTTGTTGCAGTTACCACCACACTGTCGCCGCTTACATCCAATGTGTCTTTTACAAAACGGGATTGTGCAGATAATTTAACCCCTTGAAAAAGCACTAATATTAAGAATAGGTAAGGTGTTTTTTTCATTCAGAACGCAAAGGTCAAACTTACTTAGCAGTTCTATCTAGGCCATCATCATTAATATGTTAGAATTGATTGTATTTTGACAATCATATGACATTTTGAAATGATCTTGCGAAGGGCAAAATATTCTGATGATTTTATAGCTTATATAAGTGCATAAACTTTAAACAAATTTAAATCTGGCCTAATGCATTCAATGTTCTATACAGGAATTAAAATTATTTTTTTTCAATCATTTTTTGCACTGTCTTTACCTCGGTAGGTACGACAAAGTATTCAAAGAATCTTTTATCATCTTCTTTACGAACGCTACCTATTAAATTGATTTCACCTTGGGTGATAAATACATATTTATCGTTGATAGCATTAATCACATCACTTCTAACTTTTTTCTGCAAACCAATATTTTTGTCTTTAATACCCAATACACGATTAATTTCGGAAATTTCTACATTTTGCTCAGTGCTGTATGCATTTAGTAATAATTGAATTAAACTTATTTCAGTTTCGGAAAATGCCTGGTTAACTGTTTTTGTTTTCAATACTTTAAACTGCGCCTGTTCAATTTTCTTTTTTACACTTTGCTTAAATAACCATATAAACAAAGCAATCATGATGATCACAAGGCAGATCGCAAAAATAAAAATTAAGCTCGTATAATCGTTTCCCCAAATTGGGAAATTTAGTAATTGTAAATCATTTAAATTGATATCCCATGTGACAAAATTTTGAACCCCCGCTTGATATTTATAATAGGTCCCTTTATAAAAAAATATAGTTACGTCGTATGAATTGCGAATAAAAAATTGATTCAGATCTGCTTTTTTTGACTTGTAAATTTTATTATGAACATAATCAAACAAATACGCTTCATCATTGATGATGAAAAACCTGCCATTATCATATGGAATATTGCCATAATTACTCTTTTTATCAATTAACTTAATTAATGCATTGGAGAGTTTTCCAAGTTTAACCCAATCAAATGTTTTAAGATCTAAATAGTAACTTGAATATTCAAATCCACCATCCTGAAATTTTGGATCTTTAAGCCCTTTGTTTTCCATTTTTTGAAAAGGCACATACAATCTACCTTCTGTGGGCGAGAACCAATCATAGTCATCGGCAGATAAAACTTCAATATTGGTTGGTTGGATATCCCATTCCTTATCTATCGTATTGAATTTCCTTACATGCCCATATTTGCTCCAGAATCCATACCCCCCGTAATTATAGATTTGGTCTTTATAAATGAAGTTGGTACAACTAATATTGTAGTTGATATTAATCGTATTGTCTATTTTGCTAAACACCACACTATCCCCCAGGGGCTCGGACATCTGAAAAATAAAGCCAGTTTGAGCTAAAAAAAGGTAGATTTTACCATTATGCTTGATCAATTCCTGTTTATTAGGAACAAAACTGGTACCTAAAAGTGGTAAAATATTTGAACTTTTACCTAGGTCTATATTGCCATTAAAATCAGCTAAACCCTTTATTTTTTGCAATAATGGGTTATAAAACACAGTATAGGACCGTTCACAAGGCACAAACTGAGCTGAAATTGTGCTAAATGACAGTAAAAATACTAAAAATGTAACTAATTTTAAATTTATGTAACGCATTGTTATTCAATTATTTAATAGGAAAGTAACTTATTGTATATTATTATTACGCATATAAAAGTAAGAAATAACCTATTACTTCACTCAATTATTTACCTATTACTTTCTTAATCATTTTTTAAGTTAGAATTTTATCTCAGCTTTTGGGGGAAAGCTATGGATTTTATAGGGGAGCCGGGTAACCAGCTCCCTTTTTTATTTTAGGTCATGATTCAATTGATTCTCAAAACTTTGGATGAGCTACTGGCTATGAATCCCCCCCCCCTTTGTTAACAATTTCGTAATATAGGCATACCCCTGATTAGCGGAATTTGAAGGAAATTTACAAACACTCACATTATCAAATTTTATTTTATGGATTTTAACTCAATCATGAAAATTTTCTTACCTAAAGACAGGGTTTTCTTTCAACTTTTTGAAGAAGTAGCTGAACACGTAAACGAAATGGGTATCAAATTGAAAGAAATGGTGAACGAACCAGATGTAGATGTAAGAGCCAATATTTTAGCCCAAATAGAAAATTTAGAGCATAAAAACGATGACTTAACACATAGTATTTTCACTGAATTAGGTAGAAACTTCATTACGCCATTCGACAGAGAAGACATTCACTACTTGGCAACATCCTTAGATGATATCGCCGATTATATCTATGCATCTGCTAAAAAAATTAATTTCTACAAGGTAAACCCTAACGATACTGGTATTCATAAACTAGCAGAATTGGTTTTACAAGGAACACAAGAGACAAAGAAAGTTGTATTAGGATTACGCAATATGAAGAATATCAAGGAGATGACAGATGCAATGATTAAAATCAATAGTATTGAAAATCAGGCAGATGATATTTTTGATATGAGCATTGAAAAATTATTTGAGCAAGAAAATGATTTTAAAGAAGTCATTAAAAAAAGAGAGATCTACCAAGTACTTGAAATTGCTACTGACAAAATTGAAGATGTTGCTAATGTAGTTGAGTCTATAATTATCAAGTACGCTTAATTTAATTTACAATGACTTTATTAATTGTTATTATAGCGCTAGCGCTAATATTTGACTATATCAATGGTTTTCATGATGCGGCCAACTCCATTGCCACAGTGGTTTCTACAAAAGTATTGACGCCATTTCAGGCGGTACTGTGGGCTGCTCTATTCAATACAGTGGCATTCTGGATTTTTAAAGACCATGCAGTTGCAAACTCCATTAGCAAAACAGTGTATAAAGAGTTTATTACTTTACCGGTTATTTTTTCTGGTTTATTAGCCGCTATTTTTTGGAACTTGCTAACTTGGTGGTATGGTATTCCTTCCTCTTCTTCTCACACTTTAATTGGTGGATTTGCAGGAGCAGCCATTGCGCATGCCCTTTCTATAAAAGGAATCAATTTTTCTTGGGCAAAGATTGTAGATGCTGATACGATTATTAAAACTGTCTTGTTTATTTTTTTAGCTCCATTAATTGGTATTGTTACCTCTATGTATATCTCTGTTGTGACCATTATGCGCAACCTATGGTATCGTATAGCCATCATTATAGTGACGACTTTATTGACTGCTTTTTTGTTTGACTATTTTGAGAATAGTAAAATGAATGAGAATGCACAAAAGTTTTATGGCATTGATAAGTATAAGACTGAAGTAGCTACTATAAAGTCTGATTTACAAGATTTAGCTAAATATGGCGAAGGAGATAAGGTTTTATCAGATAAATTGCAGCTAACAGAAGAGAAATTAGCAAAAGCCACTGCAAGTTTTAATTCAGTTCACCCATTCATCGAAAATTTTGATAATACCAGCGCAGACTATATTGCAAAAGTTGCTAAGGACAGTGGCTGGTTGGATCAAATTGCAGTCAGTAAATTAAAAGATGCAGTAAGAAACGCGAACGACTTTTTAGTATTAGAAGCCAAAGCGCCAGAAAATGATTCGGCAAAAAAAGAATATGACAAGGCGAAGGTCATCACAGAAGAATATAAAGCACCCGTAAAATTATTTTTAGCTGGAACCATTACGATGGATTCTACCGTTACGCTTATCAATCAGATTTATCCTATTCAGGCAAAAAACTTAGATAAAGTTAAAGCCAAACTGGGTGGATTTAATATCGAGAAAACTTTTTCTGAGGAGATTGATAAAGCAGACAATACCATGATTGTAAATGGTATTTTTGGTTCGGCACTGATTTTTATTTTGATTTATATTTATGTTGAAAAAATAAAAACACCTACAGCGCTATCAGTAGGTAATATGTTTAAAAAATTACAGTTATTTAGTTCTGCTGCATTTAGTATTGGTCACGGCGGTAATGATGCGCAAAAAGTAATGGGTATTATTGGAGCTGCATTAATCGCAAGTGGTTCGATACAAGATTTTGCATCGCTCCCAAATTGGGTTCCAGTAGCGTGTTATTTGGCTATTGGTATGGGTACCATGAGTGGTGGATGGAAAATTGTTAAAACAATGGGCTCTAAAATTACTAAAGTAACCCCTCTAGAAGGTGTTGCTGCTGAAACAGCTGGTGCATTTACCTTGTTCTTTACAGGACAGATGGGTATCCCAGTTTCAACAACACATACCATCACTGGATCCATTATTGGTGTTGGTGCAACAAAAAGATTAAGCGCTGTAAGATGGGGTGTAACAACCAATTTATTATGGGCATGGGTATTAACCATTCCTGTGAGTGCCGTACTTGCTGCCATCACGTATTTTATTGTAAAGTTCTTTCTAGGATAGGATTAAAACCTTACTGAAAGAAAATAGGATGAATAAAAAAAGGCGCTACA
>Ga0164294_10006093_pt1 | contig 10316 bp, 6 predicted proteins | sample GEODES005metaG_FD_111479 | JGI IMG/M metagenome (GOLD analysis project Ga0164294, IMG submission 111479) | Oligotrophic lake water microbial communities from Sparkling Lake, Wisconsin, USA - GEODES005 metaG | ecosystem: Environmental > Aquatic > Freshwater > Lake | place: USA: Sparkling Lake...
CAAGTCATAAATGAAACGGCTGTAGTAGTACCTGTCATACCAAAGATAAAACCTGCGGTATGTATACTGGTATCCCTTAAGCCCATTGCGTGATCTAATCCGTGAACTGCAAACGGCGTGTAAATGTCGTGAAGTTTATAACCCGTTTTACGTACTTTAGATACAGCGGGAAACAAAACTTTTTCATCATCAAAACAGCCTACAACAAATTTTTTAACTGCCATGTATCGCGATTTACGATTTAATTTTTTATTAATGATGAGCAACGGTTACGGTGCCCTCATGATGATCGTCGTGGTGAGTCATTGTTTGATAGAACTTCTCCGTTTCTAATTCCTCCAATGCCAACATCTCGTTTTTATAACTTTCGCCTGTTGTTTTTAACACAAATTTTATCTCCGCAATAGCTATTACAGGAAAGAATTTCGCAAATAAGAAGAAACAAGTAAAGAATAAACCAAACGTTCCTAAATAAAATCCTACTTCCCAAATTGATGGTCTGTAATATATTGACCAAGAAGAAGGTAAATAGTCACGATATAAAGAGGATACAATGATTACAAAACGTTCAAACCACATTCCAATATTTACAACAATACTCATAATGAAGGTGAACAATACATTTCTTCTTAGTTTTCTGAACCAGAAAAACTGTGGAGAAATTACATTACAAGTCATCATCAACCAATAACTCCATCCATAAGCACCTGCAATACGATATTTGAAAAATATATCTTGCTCAAAACTCACCATACTATACCATGCCATAAACAATTCTGTTAAATAAGCACAGCCTACAATAGAGCCAGTTAATACGATTACTTTGTTCATATTTTCAATATGCCCAATGGTAATATAATCTTGTAAGTTCATTACTTTTCTACATATCAACATCAATGTTTGTACCATTGCAAAACCAGAGAAAATCGCTCCTGCAACAAAATAAGGAGGGAAAATTGTAGTGTGCCATCCAGGAACAACTGAAGTAGCAAAGTCAAATGATACAATTGTATGTACTGACAATACTAACGGAGTGGATAAACCTGCTAGTACTAAAGATAAACTTTCATGACGTTGCCAGTGCTTTGCACTACCTGTCCAACCAAAAGAAGCAACACCATAAAAATGCTTGCGAAATTTTGTTTTGGCACGATCCCTTACTGTGGCCAAATCTGGAATTAAACCAGAGTACCAAAACAATAATGAAACGGTGAAGTAAGTTGATATCGCAAATACGTCCCACAACAATGGAGAATTATAATTCGGCCATAATGGTCCGCGTGTATTGGGATAAGGTAGTGTAAAAAATGCCATCCAAACCCTTCCCATGTGGAAGATAGGGAACTGACCTGCACACATTACAGCAAAAATTGTCATCGCTTCTGCTGCTCTATTTACACCAGTTCTCCAACTTTGGCGAAACAATAATAATATGGCTGAAATTAATGTACCAGCATGACCAATACCTACCCACCATACGAAATTGGTAATATCCCAACCCCAATTGATGGTTCTATTTACATTCCACTGTCCAATACCATAAACCACCTCACGATAAACAGAATATACCCCAAACATTAAAAACACTAAGGATATACAAAAACCAATATACCACAACCTTGTAGGTTTTGCTTCTATCGGACGACAGATATCTTCTGTAACATCATGATAGGTTTTATGACCATCCACTAAGGGTTCCCTGATCGTTGATTCGTATTTATTCAAACTCATTGCCTGTTATTTTGCGTTGGCATTTTTGCCTTTAAATTTCTTTACTCTTAATAACTATTACTATAATATCTTATTCAGCTGCGTGACCTGTTGGAATATTTTCTTTCCCTTCATGTTCGCCTACAGGATCAGATTCTCCTACCTCTCGGTTGGTATTCCTAACCTTAGCCAAATAATTCACATTAGACAAAGTATGTATTTGCTCTAAAGCATAGAATACCCTGTCTTTTTGTTCAACATTTCTCAATATTGATATCGGACTATTCTTATCATGCACATTACCAAACATTATTGCACTGGTTGGGCAAGCTTGTTGACAAGCTGCTTTAACATCCCATACACCATTAGCACCCGTTTCAATTGGTCTGTTTTCTTTTTTCGCAGTAAGCTTTCCTTCTTGAATACGTTGAATACAGAATGAGCATTTTTCAATTACACCTCTAGATCTAACGGTAACATCAGGGTTAAGTACCATTCTAGTTAAGTCATCATTCATCATCATTACAGAATCATCCAACACCTCTTTCTGGTTGTCTTTGAAACTATCAGCTCCATAATAATCGGCCCAGTTGAATCTACGTACTTTATAAGGACAGTTGTTGGCACAATATCTTGTACCGATACAACGGTTATACGCCATTTGGTTTATTCCTTCACTGCTATGGTTAGTAGCATTTACCGGACAAACGTTTTCACAAGGTGCATTATCGCAGTGCTGACAAAGCATCGGCATAAATACTACATTCAATTTGTCTAAATCATCATTGCCAGAGTCATCTCTAAAAGTAGCAAAATAACGATCAATTCTTAACCAATGCATTTCATGCGCACGCATCACTTCACTCTTGCCAACAACAGCAACGTTATTTTCAGCTGTACAAGCTACAGAGCAGGCTCCGCAACCAATACAAGAGTTCAAGTCAATACTCATCCCCCATTTTGGTCCAGGGTAATTGAAACTTGGATATAATGTACCCTCCTCAGCATAATTGCCGGTATTAGGCGCATAATCTTTAACCAATTCGTTTCTTTCTTCTAAAATGGCATCAGGTTTTTTCCTGAAACTGCCAATATTCATCTCTTTTACAATTGATGTCCTGCCTTCGTATTGATTGTGGGTTTGCGTATAGGCCACTTTAACCAATTCCGAAGTATTTTCACATTCCACATTAGTTACTGCATAATTAAAGGTATTTCCATCAAACTGAACAAAGGGAAATACATTTACACCAACATTTGCGGCTGCTCTACCAGCTTTTTCACTTCTACCATAACCAACTGCAATCGCTATAACGTGTGGATGCATACCTGGTATAGCTAAAATGGGAAGTTTTAATTTCTTATTGCCAATTTTTACTATAAATACAGGTTTGGTTACTTCAACTTCATACTTATCGTCTAATATGATGCCAAAATCTTTGGCCATATCAAAAGATATCATGATATAGTTATCCCAAGTTGCTTTTGTGATAGGATCAGGTAATTCCTGCAACCAAGGATTGTTAGCGTCTTTACCGCTTCCGATTGATATTTTTGGATACAATACCAATTCATAATTCGAGTGTTTATCTTCTTCAGGCAAGATAAATGCCGGTGAAGTTGATGCGATGTTAAATGGCAAAGTTGCTGAAGTGGTAGGTTCACTTATTAAAACACCGTCTTGTAAGGCTTGGTCAAATTTTTCTTGGCTTCCTAATGTGGTTAACCAATAGGTTTTTACTACATCTCCATATACATTATTCTTTCCACTCCAATAAAGTAGTGAAGTTTGAAATGCCCTTGTTTTGAATAAAGGTGCAATGGTAGGTTGTATAAAACTGATCTCACCAACTTTAGGTTGCGCATCACCCCAACTTTCTAAGAAATGGTGGTCGGGGATTACAAATGAACACAATGAAGTGGTTTCATCTTCTCTATCATTAAAAGATACAGAGAATTTTAATTTACTGATGCCCTTTGCAAATTGATCGGCAGCGTAATAATCATATGCAGGGTTTACACCATGAATCAGCAAAGCACCAATCTTTCCCTCATTCATTTCCGTAACAAGTTGTACCATTTCATTGTCAATACCGGCTTTAGTTAACAACGGTGTATTCCAACCAATTGTTTTTCCATAAGCTCCTAAGCGCTCGTTGATGGTATTTACAAGAATTTGTGCTTGTACACTATTGCTACCAGAAACAACTAAAGCATTTCCTTCTGCCTCCATTAACATGGCAGCGGTCATATCTAGTCCTTTCTTTAATCTTTCGTCTTTAATGATTGGCGTTGCAACTTCCTTAGAGATTTTAGACAACAAATACAACAACACCTTTGCAGTTTCGGAAGGTTTAATGACGAAACGTTCATCAGCATTAGCACCTGTCATAGAAAGCATTCCTTCAAATTGAATATGCTTGCTCATTTTTGCATCAGCAGGATTAATTTTCCTACCAATACTATACTGGCGAGCAAATTCAACAGGATTAAGCCATGTGCCTAAGAAATCTGCACCTACACTTACGATTACCTTTGCTTTATCAAAATGATATCCTGGAATACCTCTTTTACCGAAAGTGGCTTCATTGGCAAGTAGCATACCGCTACAAGACAATGCGTCGTACTGTACATGTTTACTACCTGGGTGTGCAGCAAGAAAATCATTAATTACTTGTTGCGTAGTAATTGAATGTATAGTTGATGTTAACAACACCACCGGCAAACCGCCCAAGTTGGCTAAATTTTCAGTAATCAATTTATCAAAAGCATCAAAAGAACTTACTTCTTTAAATGATTTTGAACCCTTATCGAATTGAACTGGGTAACGAAGGCGAGCAGTATCGTATAAATTTAATACAGATGCTTGCACGCGCGCTGAAGTTGCACCTTTGGTAAAAGGAGACATTTCATTACCCTCCATTTTAATTGGACGACCATCGCGCACTTTTACTACTACAGGAATAGCTTCACCATCTTGTATATAAGTAGTTGCAAAATAATTAGGTATACCAGGAACTATATTTTCTGGCTTATTCAAATATGGAATCGCCTTTTTTACCGGCATTTCACAACTTGCTGCTGCCATTGCTGCAGCTGTACTAAATCCCAAATACTTTAAAAAATCGCGGCGTGGACTTTTAGCCTGCAATAAATTACCATCTTCCAACTCTACGGGCAAATCTTCAGCAAATTCATTTTCCACAGATTTTTCAAATTCTGCCGTTTGCTTCAGTTCACCTAAGGTTTGCCAGTACTTTTTTTGCTCCATATTGCTGTTGTAGATTGAAGTTAACTTTACTTTATTCTCCTAACTTGTTGAATTGCACTACATTAATAGTGACACTTCATACACTCTGTACCACCAATTTTCTCCACCGTTACACTATCCAATTTTTTATTCTTGATATCTTCGTGGAATTTCTCATAAATACTGTAATATTTATTTTCCGCAAATTGGACTTTTGATTCTCTATGGCAATTGATACACCAACCCATGCTTAAATCAGAGTATTGGTATACTTCGCCCATTTTTTGTATTTCACCATGACAAGTTTGACAGTTTTGTTTACCAACAGTTACGTGTTGCGCATGGTTAAAATATACGTGATCGGGAAGATTATGAATTCTAATCCATTCAATTGGCTTTCCATTTCCGTTATATATCTTTTTATCAGGATTCCATCCTGCGTACTTGTATAACTTGTTGATTTCAGCTGTACCATCAACTTCAGAACCATCTTCTCTTGTTAATTTTGGTCCTTTCACGTATTCATTAATTGCCATATGACAGTTCATACAAGTATTCACCGAAGGAATATTTGAATGTTTGCCTTGCATTGCGCCATTGTGACAATACAAACAACTAATTTGGTTGATGCCGGCATGAACTTGGTGTGAATAATATATAGGTTGCTCGGGTTGATAGTTTTTACTTCTGCCTAATCCTTGTGCGTTGATGAACAAAGAATAACCGCCAGCCATAAATAATCCAATAATAACTACTGCGATGTATGCCTTGTTGCGATAGAAAGGAACTGGTTCAGATGCCGGAATACCTTCTGTTTTGTCAGATAGCTTTTTCAAGTTACTATTTACTTGTAACAAGATCAACATCACCACTGCGAGCAACATTGTTAAGATGCCAAACAAAAGAGTAGAATCATCCGAAGCACCTTTATCAGATCCGTCTGATGCTTGTGTCATATCACCACCTCCAGGAACAACCACTGGTACAGAAGCAGTGTTGATATAACCCAGAATGGCGTCAATATCTTTATTGGTCAACTCAGGAAAAGCTGGCATCTGTATTTTGTTGTACTGAGCGTAAATCTCCACTGCGTGAGGATATCCGCTTTTAATTACAGCTGCACTGTTGTGGATCCAATTGTAGAGTTGATTTTTATCTGGCCACCTATCTTCTACACCTTTCAGGGCTGGACCCGTTAAGTTTTTATCTACCGCATGACAGGTAGCACATTTTTGTTGAAAAATGGTTTTACCGTCTTGTGCAGTAACATTTGAAGCTACAAACAACAAAACAACAAGAGAAAAAGACCTAATTCCTGACTTTATGTTTAAAAAACGATTCATAATCGCATTAAGTTTATCTATATAACACCCCTTTCAATTCGGATGCAAATTTAAGACACGTTTCTAACAAATTGCTAACATTTTTTAATTATTTTTATTCCAATGTTGACAAGGGTTGTAGAAGAATGTTTAGTTTTTTTGACTGAATTGTCATAAAAATGTAATCAATTAACGTTTAAGCAGATTTTATATTATTATTACCGTCCTTTGACAATAATTATATTTTTATTTTATGTTTTCATCACTTAAAACCAAATGGAAGGTAAATACAACCCAGTTCATTTTAATATTATGCACCTTTGCAGTAACGGGGTCATTAACAGCTTGGATATCTAGGCAAATTCCGGGATGGATTGGCTTTACGGATACCACACCATTTGTGTATAAATTAATTTTACGGTTAATTGTATTGATTTTTGGTTATCAGGTGATCATTTTAGGTGTTTCCCTATTGTTTGGACAATTTCCTTTTTTTTGGAATTATGAAAAAAAAATATTGAAAAGCATTTTCAAAATAAAATTTCCCCAAAAGGAAACCAACATTGTTCAAGTGGCTATTTTTGCATCTGGCGGAGGATCCAACGCCCAACAGATTATCAACTATTTCCGACATTCTTCTCAAATTAAAATTGCGTTAATTGTTTCAAACAAACTTGATACCGGGGTTTTATCTATTGCTCAGCGTGAAAACATCCCATCAATTGTTATTGATAAACCTACTTTTTTTGAAAAATCTGATTATATCGAACTACTTCAAACAAAAAAAATTGCCTTTATTGTGCTAGCTGGTTTTCTTTGGAAGATACCCACTAGCATACTTCAAGCCTATCCAGAAAAAATCATTAACATACATCCGGCCTTATTGCCTAAATTTGGTGGCAAGGGAATGTATGGTATCAAAGTGCATGAAGCAGTGAAATTAGCCGGTGAAAAAACAACCGGTATCACCATTCACTTGGTGGATGATCAATACGACCATGGCAAAACGCTTTTTCAAGCTTTCATTACCATTCATTCTGATGATTCACCAGAAAATATCGCTAAAAAAGTATTGGAATTAGAACACCAACACTTTCCTTCAGTTATTGAATCTTATATATTGAAAACCAATACTTAATGCAACGTTTTCTATTCACTATTTTTATTTTCGCTGCTGTGCAAACCAAAGCACAAGATGTATTGGTTAGCGGATCTATACTTGATTCTACAGGAAAATTGACCATTTCTTCTGTGAAAGTAATGAGCAATAGAGGGGCCGTTACTTATTCAGATTCTGTTGGACATTATAATTTATTGGTCTTTAGTAATGATTCCGTTCACTTTACTTTTAGAAACAAAACCACCGTTTGGTTTCCGGTAAAAGACATGAAATATTCTAGTCAATTTGATATTGCACTGAAAATCAGGATACAAGATCGCTATCAAACCTTAAAAGAAGTGGTGGTTATCAAAAAATCTTATCGGCAAGATTCGTTAGAAAACAGACAAAAATATTCCAAAATATTTAATGGGAGCACTGGCGGATTAAGATTGACAGAATCCAGCATGTTGGGAGGTGGTACGCCAGGATTAGATCCTAACGAAATTATTAATCTGTTTCGTTTTCGTAGAAATAAAAGTATTAAAAACCTTCAAAAACGTTTGCTAGACGAAGAAGCGAAGAAATTTATTGATTATCGATTCAATAAAAATCTTGTAAAACGCATTACTGGGTTAGAATCTCCAGATCTAGAAACCTTTATGCGTGTATGGCGTCCTACTTACGATTTGTGTGCGGGAGCCGAAGAATACGACTTTCACTATTTCATACTTGAAGCATCAAAATTGTTTAAAAAGGGAGTTGTACCCACTGCTCTGCCTCAATAAAAACAATTAATTACAGTCTTTCTGCTGAAATAAATCAATGTATGTACTTTCCCCTCATGGATTTTGGCTATTTTTAATCAACACAAAAATGGTTTTGAATGAAACAAACAGGTAGCATTATAGTTTTGTTTTTTATTTTTCATTGTGCTTGTGCACAACAACCGGTAATACTTAAGCCAGCCACACCCGCAAGTGCAGGTTTTTCGCCAAAAAGATTAACCCGCATCGATAACACCCTTCAATCTTGGATAACAGATAAAAAAATGAATGGTATTGCGGCTTTTATTGCTAAAGACGGAAAAATAGTATACCAAAAAGCCTTTGGTTTCAATGATGTAGAAAAAAAATCTCCCTATCGTACAGATGCTATTTTTCGTATTGCTTCTCAAACAAAGGCCATAACAAGTGTTGCCATAATGATGCTGGTTGAAGAAGGAAAAGTGTTATTGAATGATCCCGTTTCAAAATTTATCCCGGAATTCAAAAACCCGAAAGTGATTGATCAATTCAATGAAAAAGATACCAGCTGGACTACCGTTGTTGCAAAAAGAGAAATCACCATTAAAGATTTACTTACCCATACTTCTGGCATTGGTTACGCGCAAATTGGTTCAAAACAAGCCAATGCGATGTATTCAAAATATGGTATTACTTGTGGTATTGGTTTGAAAAGCGGGTTTGTATTGGCCGATGTTATCAAAAAACTAGGTAGACTACCACTATTTCATCAACCTGGAGAGAAGTATACCTATGGTTTAAATACAGATGTTTTGGGCTATGTGGTAGAAGTTGCATCTGGAAAAACTTTTGAAGCATTTTTAAACGAACGTTTGTTTAAGCCTCTAGGAATGATTGATACTTATTTTTATGTGCCTAAAAATAAACAACACCGTTTGGTAACATTATTTACACAAGATGCCGAAGGTATACAACCAATGAAAGAAAAAATCAACATTTCGGGTGATTTTTATCGTGATTATCCCACAATGCCCTCTGGTTATTTTTCCGGCGGTGGTGGACTTTCCTCCACGCTTATGGATTATGCCATCTTTTTACAGATGTTGCTCAATGGAGGAACATACAATGGAAAACAAATTTTATCGCACAATACGGTTAGAATGATGACCAGCAATCAAATTGGGGAAAATGTAATGGGAGGCGACTGGTTTGGCTTGGGATTTGGGTTAACCACAGAAAAAGAGGCTGCTAGTTGGCCACAAAATGTAGGCACTTTTGAATGGGGCGGAATGTTTGCTACTACTTATTGGGTGGACCCGAAAGAAAAATTAATTGGGCTCATGTTTAGAAATATTTGGCCTACTAATTTTGATGCACCAACTACTTTCAAAATAATCACTTATCAATCATTAACCAATTAAAAATAAATAATGAATCAGGTTAATCTAATTTGTAAACTATTTGTTGACGTGGTTTAAAAATGAATCGAGAAAAATATAGTTCACTATTTTAGCCAGCAACTTCTTAAATTTAAAGCATGAGATTTTTATCAACCTTGTTATTTTGTTTGATGTGTTCGGCCATTGTTGCTCAAAACACTAAAAAATTACATGAAAAAGCCATTTTGGTAGATACACACAATGATTTTTTAAGTCAGGCAGTAGATAAAGGGTATAATTTTGAAGACAATTTATTAGGCAAAGCCCATTCAGATTTGCAAAGAATGATCAGTGGTGGTTTGGATGTACAGATATTTTCAGTTTGGTGTGATGCAAGACCTGATGCTTATGCCTTCGCCAACAGGGAAATTGACAGTTTATATGCTATTATTGGCAGAAGTAACAATCAGTTAGCGATAGCCTACACGCCAAAAGATATTCGAAGAAACCTTAAAAATCACCAACAAACCGCAATGCTTGGCATGGAAGGTGGTCACATGATAGAAGACGATATAAACAAATTAGACAGCTTATACAATCGTGGTGTTAGATATATGACCTTAACTTGGAACAACAGCACTTCTTGGGCAAGTTCGGCTATGGAAGAAAGTAATGGTAAAATTCCTGAGGGTAAAAGGGGTTTGAATGATTTTGGCAAGAAGGTCATAAAACGAATGAATACATTGGGTATGATGGTGGATCTTTCCCATGTGGGTGAGCAGACGTTCAAAGATGCCATCGCCACCAGTA
>Ga0164294_10006094_pt1 | contig 10316 bp, 4 predicted proteins | sample GEODES005metaG_FD_111479 | JGI IMG/M metagenome (GOLD analysis project Ga0164294, IMG submission 111479) | Oligotrophic lake water microbial communities from Sparkling Lake, Wisconsin, USA - GEODES005 metaG | ecosystem: Environmental > Aquatic > Freshwater > Lake | place: USA: Sparkling Lake...
GATGCGCGGTGAAGAGCACCCATTCCTCGCGGAGCGGATGCCAGCGCTGCTCCCACGTGGGGGCTCCGCAGTCCGGATCGACATCTTCAGCCATGGGCGAAGGCTCACTAGTTGCGCTGACACTGCGACAATGCATCGGGCGTGCGGATGATAGAGGAGTGGGGCAGGCTTGCAAAACAGCACCAAATCCTCGACTCCGGCATCGATCCCGCGCACACTCGAGCAGCCGCACGATGCGTAGATGACCCAATGACCCCACACCATCCGACACCATCACCTTCCCATCGTGGCATGCTCCCGCGGCCCCTCGCTCTCCCACGCCGATCGCTCGTCGGCATGCTCAGCTTCATGGTCGCCACCCTCGGTCTGGCGACGACGGTGGCCTGGGGCCAGCAGCTGGCTTTCCCGGGCGCCGACGGCGCGGGTCGCAACGTCACCGGTGGCCGCGGTGGCTCGGTCTATCACGTCACCAGCCTGGCTGGGAAATACAACGATCCGAATCGTGCCCTGCCCGGCACGCTGGCTTACGGTCTCTCCGACGCCAACTTCACGGTAGGCGGTGTCGTGCAACCACGAACCATCGTGTTTGACGTGGGAGGCACGATCGACCTGGGCAGCTGGGACACCCAGTGTCGGCTCACCACCGGCAGAAATACCACCATCGCCGGGGAGACCGCTCCTGGCGGGATCACCATCATCGGTGGTGTGATCAAAGTCGCCGGAGGCAACACGGTCATCCGCAACGTGACCGTGGCTCCCGGCTACGGCCTCCGCAATACGGGCACCGACGGATTTCCCGACAGCTATGTCTACGACGGGTTCGACATCAGTGGTCAGGGAATCATGATCGACCACTGCTCGACCTTCTTCGCGACCGACGAGCACATCAGTGCCAATGAATTGGCGGCCAACGTCACCGTGCAATACACAAACATTTCGCAGGGCCAGAACTACCCGAACCTCGACACGAACGGCACCTACACCGGCCATGCGTTCGGCTCCCTATTCCAGATGGGCAGCGACGCGAAGCTGAGCGTGCACCACAACCTCTACGCCCACCAGAAGGGCCGCCTGCCTCGCGTCGGTAGTTCGATCGGCACCGGCGCGGTCAACGACTTCCGCAACAACGTCTTCTACAACTGGCTGGGCACTGCCGGTGGCGGCGCGAGCGGACAGCCGAGCTTCACGAACTTCGTGGGCAACTTCTTTCTGGCCGGCCCCGGCGGCGACAATCCCGCCGGCGGAACGAGCACGGCGATCACCACCGCCTCCGGAGGCACGAGCATCTTCAACGGCTCGAACTCGTCCGCCACGCGGGTCTACCATGCAGGCAACGTGAAGGACACGAACAAGGACGGCGATCGGCTCGACGGCACCGCGCTTTCCAACTCCGACTTCAGCTCATCGACGCTGGCGGCGACTCCCTACGACGCCGGCTACGTGGGCGTCACCGACACGGCCGCGACGGCCTTTGACCGGGTGTTGGACCATGTGGGCGCCCGCTGGTGGACCCGCGACGCCGTGGCGGACAGCATCGACGAGCGGATCATCCAGGAGACCCGCACCGGCACCGGCAAGATCATCGCTTGGGCCGACAATCCATCCGATCCGAATGACGGCGCGGAGTGGAATGCCCTCAAGAATGCCCCGCTCCAAACCCGCGCCGCCGGCTGGGATACCGACGGTGACGGCATGCCCGACGCATGGGAGCGAGCGCTTGGGCTCGATCCGGCCGTCGCCAACAACAACGCCGACTTCGATGCCGACGGCTTCACCGATCTGGAGGAATACCTCAACGAGGTCACCGCCTGGCCCGCCCCGACGCCCGCCGTCTTCAGTGGCACCACCGGCCGCTACGCGATCTCCTCCAACTGGGACACGAACTGGCAGCCGTCGAGGTTCGACACCGTGCAGATCAACTCGGGCACCGTCGCGGTTGATGCCGTGGGGCAGGCCGCTGGCACCGTCCGACTGGCCGCGAGCGTCGTCGCCGGCCAGACCCCGACCCTCGCCGTCACGGCCGGAGGGCTCCGCGTCGCCGGCAGCGTGATCATCGCCTCGGCCACGGGCTCGTCGGGCCGGCTCTCGTTGGAGGGGGGCACGCTGGTGGTTGCCGGCACGATTGCCAGTGGATCGGCGACGAACGGTCTGTTCGCGTTCAGCGGGGGCACGCTCGCCGCCGGGTCGATCGACGCGACCAGGCTCCGCTCGGGCACGGGGGCAGCCACCGGCGCGATCCGGGTTGGTCGCGACGCCGCGGTCGCCCCGGGCGATCGCGGCACGGCGGGGCGGACGACCGTCACCGGCAGTCTCACCTTCGATGCGGGCACGCTCGCGATCGACCTCGGCGGGAGCACCGCGGCCACGGGCTTCCAGTCAGCCACCGCCGCCCACGACCTGCTCGCCGCGACGGGCGGGGTCGTGCTCGACGACACCGGATTGGCGCTCTCGCTCCTTGGTGACTACGACCCCGCCTGGCTCGTTCCGCACCCGATCGTCTCCGCCGCCATGGTCACGGGCCGTTTCGGGGCGATCGACGGCGTCGAGGCCGGGGGCTTCAAGCGGCTCGCCGTGACCTATACGGCGACCTCCGCGAGCGTCAGGGCGGCTGCCGCGGGCGACACGAACCTCGACGGCCTGATCGACGTGCTCGACACCGCCACGTTCCTCGTGACGGGAGCTTTCGATTCCGGAAGCCTCGCAACGTGGGAGGAGGGCGACTTCAACGGCGATGGGCTGGTCGACATCCTCGACGCCGCCGATCTCAGCTCCCACGGGCTCTTCAACGCTGGCCCCTACGGATCCATCGCCGCGACGAGGCCGATCGCAGCGGTGCCGGAGCCGTCGTTCAGCGTCGTCGTGATCGCCGTCGCAGGGTTTCTCGGAATCAGAGCGGTTTGCGTGCGGCCTCACGGCCGGTCAGCTCGCAGGTGTACAAACTAGCTCGGGGCTGCCCGTGCCCCGGAGCCGGCGTATGACGCCAAGCGCAGGCAGGATGCCGAAGCGCCGGCGGCATCCGAGAGAGCGGAGGGCAGGATGCCCGTAGCGAACGTCCGGCGACGGGGCATGGGCAGCCCCGAGCGGCGCACCAGGGCAGCCAGCAGCCTCACGGCTGGCACGTGCCGACTCACCTCGCCGACGCGAGGCCGTAGAGAAATGCCTCGATGGCGGTGTAGCCGTCGCCGTCGGCATCGATCGCGGCGTCTGCCGCGTCGCGGGGATCGAGCCCGTGGGCTTTCTCATAATCGTCAGGCACCCCATCGTTGTCGGCGTCGGCATGGGGCGTGCCCGCGTAGTCCGGATAGCCGCCCACCTGCGTTGGATCGGTGATGAAGCCCAGCGGTACCAGCCGCACCAGCTCCTCCACCCGTTCCGCGGTATAGCCAACCCGATCGAGCTTGTGGGAGAGATCAGCCTCGGGCTGCGGCGGGCCCACGTCGCCTGTCCGCACCGTCCGCACGATCCGCTCGTCGATCGCGTCGCGGCGCGGCAGGGTGGCGCCGGCGTTCGCCAGCACGTGCTCGTAGGCTTCCCGCGCCGACAGGATCGTCATGGGGGCCATCGGAAAGGGCTCGGCCATCCGGCTCTTCTCGATGTAGCGCCGGCTGTAGGCCTCGAGATCCTCGCCGCGAATGTCCTCAACGTCGGCAAACTGCACGCCCCCCGTCCAGTTGTCGGCCGTGACCTGCTCGTTGCCCTCGATGACGTTGCCCGCCACGTGGAACTTCCCAAACTCCTTCTCGGCCGGCGGCTTCGTCCGCGACTCCGCCTTGAGGATGCGGTGGCCGATGGGCCGGTCCACGGGCGTGCCGGGGCCGGGCTTGAAGTAGTTGTTGATCGAGTTCACGCGACTGGTGCCGTCCCCGCCGTCGGTGGTGCGATGCCGCCAGTTGAAGATCACGTTGTTGACGTAGTTGAAATCGCCCCCCATGCCCATGCTCGGATTGCGGCCGGTGTTGTTGGCCCAGAGATTTCGCATGAACGTGCAGTTGGTGCCGCCGATCGTCGAACCGAAGGCGTGGTGGAAGGTGTTGAGCCCCTCGGAGAAGATGCTTTCCTGGATCGTGATGTTGACGGTGGGGAGTTTCAGGTCCTTGGAGCCATCCGGCGGGTGATACATGTGGCGATACATGCTCATGTTTTCGTCGAGGCCCCAGCTGGCCGAGACGTGGTCAATCATGATGTTGCCGATGGGATTGCCGCCGATGGAGTCGTTGCGATCGCCCACGTCGGTCGCGCCGCGGCGGAATCGCATGTGGCGGATGACCACGTCATGGGTGTCGAGTTCGACGGTGTTGCCGGCGATGCACACGCCGTCGCCGGGGGCGGAACTGCCGTCGATCGTGATGTAGGGGGCGCGAATGCGGATCCGATCCTTCAGTCGGATGATGCCCGCCACGTTGAACACGACGATCCTCGGACCACCCGCGTCGCAGGCCTCGCGAAACGTGCCGGGGCCGGAGTCGTCGAGACTGGTCACGACCATCACCCTCCCGCCGCGACCGCCAAAGCTGTGCCTGCCCGCCCCCTCGGCGCCGGGAAACGCCGGGATCGACGCCTGCGGCAGTTGATCGGGCCGCGACACTCCCTGAAGGAACGGCTTGCCCTTCGCTGCCCAGGCCTCAATTTCGGGCAGCGCCCGGGCGAAGGCCTCGTCGGAGCGGCGATCGGCCGCGGCCTTCTCTGCCTCCGAGCGGATCCGCACGTCCTCGGGGATCCTCGGATACTGTCCATGGGCCACGTCCGCGACCGCCGCCATCAACAGGCACACGAGCAGCCACACAACCTGACACGGACGACTCGTCAGAAATCGGATTGGCATGCTCATGGAAACTCCGGTGCGGTGGTGGTCTCGCGGGTCGCGGCGGCCTTTCTGCGGTCCTGCCAGCCACGCTCCTGCTGCTTCAGATCGTAGCCCTGCTGGCTGAGAAAGTTGTTGATCCGTCCCTTGTATTTGCCAAACACCGCATGCTTGGCCTCGGCACTGCCCTCGCTGATCGCCAGGTCACGAGCCTCGACAAGCCAGTCGCGGATCTTCGTTTTCTGCTCATCCGTCAGCGTCGGGATCATGTCGTGATAGGCACGCTCGGTGACATTGAGCACGTTGAACGTGAGGCCGTCCTTGATCGCCGCCACGTGCTCAGGGGAGAGATCGGCGGCCACGCGGCGTAGAAACGCGGTGCGCAGGGTGGCGAGTTCCGCATCCAATGCCGCCAGTTTCTCCTTCGCAGCATCCACGTGGCTCGAGCGCAACGACGTGCGCTCGGCGGCATGCGCGTCGTGCCAGGAACTGACCAACCGGTAAAAATCGAGCAACGCTTCCCGGACGCGGTCTCGGCAGGCCGTCTCTGTGAGATCGAGCGTCGCCAGGATCTTGTCGGCCCGGCCGGCGATCACCCGCTCGTAGTCGGGGGTTGGCTCAGCCGCTGGAGACACGCCGCCCGGAAAGGCCTGGAAAAAAAAACAGCCAACGCACCCCAGTGACAACACGATCGCCCATGGCCATGGCCGACGACCGCACCACGGATCCACACTCACGAATGCCTCGCGATTCCCCGTAAGCTCACGATCGCTTCCGCCATCGCACCAGCAATGCCATCGCCACCGCAGAACCCACGGTCGAGATCGCCATCGGCTCGGGCACCGGCACCAGGGCGATGAAGTTGCCGAGATACCCGTAGTCGATGTCATAGCCGATCGGCAGGTTGGTGACCGTGCCGAACGTGCCGCTCAGCGACCCGTAGTTGGCGAATACGTAGGCCGGGTCGTCGAGCGTGCCCAGCGTGGTGAAGTCGACCGCCGAGGTGCCCGCCGTCAGATCAAACAGGCCGCCCACGCTGAACAGATCGCTCAAGCCGGCACTCGCCGGATCCACCGTCACCGCGAGCGTGCCTGCCAGCGTGCTGCCCGCGCCGACCGCAAACGTACCGATGCCACTGGAAACGCCGGGCGATAGTGTCGCGGCGCTGGCAAGACTCACGCTGCTCGCGAGCGAGCCGGTCCCGGAGAGGGTGCCGGCAGCCACCTGAGTCATTCCGGTGAACGTGCTCACGCCGTTGAGTGCCAGCACTCCGAGGCCGTCCTTGACGAGCGTCTGCGTGCCGGAGTTGCCCGCCGAGGCGATGATGCCGCCGTAGGTCAGTGTGACACCTGAATCGACCGTCAGCGTGCCGGTGCCGCCCGTCGCCCCTTCCGTCGGGCCGAGGCCGATGCCACGCTTTGAGTCGAGGATGAAGTTCGCCGTCGTCGTGGCCTGCAGGGCACCACCGTTGAGCACGAGGCTGTTGGAGAATGCCGAGATCGGGGCCTGCGGCGAGCCGGCACTGCCGGCCGTGCCGGTGAGCGAGCCGATCTGGCCGAGCTTCGAGTCCGACGAGATCCGGAACACGCCCCCCTCGATCACGGTGCCGCCGGAGTAATTCGTAATCGCACCTGTCGGCTCGAACGTGCCGGAGCCGATCTTGCGAAGGCTGAACAGGTTCTGGGCGCTCCCGTTGGTCACGATCGCAGCGCCCAGGTTTCCGGAGTAGACGTTATCGGTCCCGGCCGCGATGTTGAGCGTCAGTTGGCTGATGTTGGAGCCCTGGTTTTGCACCCAGGCCGTGCCGCTGCCGATCGCGTAGAGGCCCGCGATCTCCATTCGCGTGGGCCCGTTGGTGGTGCCGTTGCCATCGCCCATCGTGAGCGTGGCCGTGGTGGCGGAGGTCAGGCTGCCGATGGTCACGACCGTGGTCGCCGGCAGTTTGCCGCCGCGGGCCATGTTGAGCACGCCGGAACGGATCAACGTGTTGCCCGTGTAGGTGTTGGCGTTGCCAAGGGACTGCGTGTTGGCGGCCCCCTTGTCCACGACCAGATTGAGGTTGCCCGAGATCACACCGAAGAAGGGCTGCGATGTCGCGCCGCCGCTGCTCGCGAGCACGAGATCGACCGTCGTCGTGCCTGAGTTTGTGACCGTGCCGCCCACCGGCATGTAGCCGGCCCCGGCACCGCTCGCCTGCCAGTCGGGGCCGATATCGGAGAAGCGGTTTGTACTGCCTGTCGCGGTCACGTTGTTAAGGTCATACGTGGCCCCGCCCGCGACCTGGAGCCGCGGGGTGTTGGTCCATGAGGCGTTGGTGTCGAGCTTCACGGTGCCCTGGTTCACGAACATGTTGGAACTGCTCACGATCGTCGCGGCAATCGTGGTCGTGCCGGTGCCATTAAAGGAAATCCCACCGGCGAACGTGCCCGAGGTGCCCGTCTGGCCGAGCGTCTGCGCGCCCTCGAGGCGGACGTTGCCCGGACCGTTGTAGACGATCCATCCTGGGCGGCTCGGCGTGTTGGTGCCCACGTTCGTCACCGGCGTCTGAATGGTCACGCCGGCCGTGTTGATCGAGTGGATGACGACATCCTCGCCGTTCGTGCCGGCCACGCCCGTGATCTGGCCGCCCGTGACCACGATCGGATCAACGCCGCTGAAGAGCAGCCCGTTGGCGGCATAGAGGCCGCTGCCGGTGTTGGTGACGGTCCGGGAGGCGCCGCTCGCGTTGGCGATCTGCAGCGTGTTGCTCGAGTGGCCGGTGATCGCCTCGTCGGTGGCCAGATCCACACGGATGTTGTCGGTCGTGGCCGCCGCGTCGTAGCCCGCGCCCGTGGTCACGGCCGTCTGCTCCGTGGTCGGATTCAGCAGCCGGACGCCGGTCGAGGCCTGGTAGGTGGCGAAGCCCGCCCCCTGGCCCGTGGCCGATGTGTCGGCCAGAGCGCCCTTGAGCACCGGGGCCTGGGCCGTGCCGAGGGCCGCGGTGCTGCCGCTGACGGCATTCAGGTAGCCGGCCGTGCCAGTCGTCGGGGCGGTCGTGAACACGATCGAGGCCACGCCGGCGACGCCGGTGCCGCTGCCGAGGTTCGTGCCGCGGTAGAGCATCGTGGTGCCGTTGAGGTTCGGCGTCGTGCTGCTGGTGGTCAGAAAGTTTCGCCGCGTGACCGAGCCAAACGTGAGCGTTGCCGGTTGTGATGCGTCGGCCTCGACGGTGAACGTCGACAGACCGCTGCTGCGGGTCGTCTGGTTCGCGTCGGGAACCGTGGTATTCGCCGCGATCGTGCCAAACAGCAGCCGTCCTTCGAACGTCTGAGCCCGCGGGGCGGCGACGCCGGTGCCGGAGATCACAAACTCACCATTCTTGGCAGCGAAATAGGCGTTGGTGTTCGTCGTATAGACGCCGCTGACGAGCGCGCCCATCTGGCCGGTGGTGCCGAGCGAGAGTTTGCCACCGTTGATGCCCACGAGCACGGTGTTCGCCACGAAGGCGTCCATCTGGTTGGTGCCGGTGAGGATCTGGGTGCCGGGGCCGTCCTTGAAGAGCCGCACGGCGTTCGAGGCCGTGGTGCCGGTGGCGCCGATGTTGCCGGCGAATGTGAACACGTCGGACGCCTGGCCGTAGGAGCCGATTTCGATCGCTTCGGAGTTGGTGCCCGACGTGTGGACGATCGAGGCGTTGGGGCTCGTGCTCTCTAGCCCGCGGATCACGGGCCGGGCGGCCGAGTTGACGATGTCGATCCGGGCGGTGTTGGTACCGGTGCCGAGGATCACCTTGCTGTTCATCGGCAGGGCACTGAGGTTGTTGTTGAGCGAACCACCGGCGAGGGGCTGAAAAACGCCCTGCTGGAGCGTGAGGTCGCCGCTGAACTGTGACCAGTCGAGGCCGAAGCCGAACCGCACGGCGCCGGGGGCGTACACCGTGCCCGTCGTGATCACAATCGGGGGCTGCACGGTGTTCTGGTTGTCGATCACGAGCCCCTGCGTGCCGGCGACGATGAGTTTGCCGCTCGAGCTGCCCGGCGTGGGCTGGGTGAGGGTTGCCTCGCTGAACGAGAGGCTATTGCCACCGAAGACCGTCACGGTGGGCGTGCCGGCGGTGGTGGCGAACGTTAGCTTCGAAACCGGCGTGGCATTTCGGGTGGTCGCAAGGAGCGAGAGACCGGGCTGAATGAACGGGATCGGCGTGGTGCCGGAGGCGTTGGCGATCGAACTCACGACCGACGTGTCGACGGTGAGCGAGCCGAGCGTGACGTTGCGGTCGAGGGCGACGGCCCAGGTGGAGGTGTTGGTGACGATCGTAGCCTGGGCATCGACGCCGCTCGGCACGCCACCGGCCCAGTTGGCGGAGGTGTACCACGTGGGCACCTTCACGGTCGGCACCGGGTTGTTGGCGGCAGCGCCGGGCGCGAACGTGGTGGCCCCCGGCGATTGCGAGAACCGCGAGAAGGTGCCCGACGTGGCGCCATCGCCGACGACGTAGTAGTAGGTGTTGGCTGAGCCGAGATTGGCACCGCCCCACGTGCCGGTGATCCGAATCATGTCGCCATCGACGAGCGGCTGCGACGTCGTCCAGTTGGAGCCGGTGCCAAGCACGGAGACGAGCACGCCCTGGTCGGCCGGGTTCGTGGTCCACGTGGAGGCTGCGTGGCTGGACGACCCGCCGGGCATGAAAACGACCGCCATGATCAACATGGAGGCGGTGAAGGTGGCAATCGGCTTCATGACATCAACTCCGGAAAGGACAGTACGAGCGAGCCAGTACACCACAGAAGGCGTGACGTCTCGGCAGGAGGAAAGGTTCACGACGCGTTCAACCCCCGCCCCCGTTCTATTGGACGCCCCGAAGAGCGTCAACGCAGTACTCCGAGGGGGAGAGTCGCAACAAAACGCGCAACTACGGCGAACTCGGCCGCCACAGCCACACCAGAAATCCATCCGCTGCCCTCAGAACGGTGCTCTCGGCGACGCGCCGTGCAACCCGCCGCTGCGGCGCAACAGCCCGTAGCTATTTCCGCCAGAAACCCGGGATCACTCCCCCCACCAATCATTGCGGCTTCCTTCGCACAGCGACTATCATCAAAATTGACTGCGAAGTGATCTCTCCCGGGGGTTTTTCCAATGGCGACTCGCTGGTTTTTTCTGAAGACCGTGCCGCTCGCGTGCGTTGCCATGTTCACGGCTGCATCGTCCTCCGCGGTGGACTACACGTGGAACGTGCCCGCCGGAGGCACGCAATCCTGGAACGACTCCGCTAACTGGAACCCCAACACGGGAACGCCCACCACGGCCGATGACACCGCGAACCTCGGCATCGGCCTGGCCGGGAACCTCACGCTCAATCTGGGCGCCACCGACGTGACCGTCGGCGGGATCACGTTCGGTGGCACCACCGCGGCCGTGACCACCGACGTGAACACCACCGGTGGCAATCTGATCCTCAACTCGAACGCCGCCAACGCCACAATCACCAGCGGCGGCGTCCCGGGGTCGGTGAATCGCATCTCGGCGGCGGTCGTGC
>Ga0164294_10006095_pt1 | contig 10316 bp, 6 predicted proteins | sample GEODES005metaG_FD_111479 | JGI IMG/M metagenome (GOLD analysis project Ga0164294, IMG submission 111479) | Oligotrophic lake water microbial communities from Sparkling Lake, Wisconsin, USA - GEODES005 metaG | ecosystem: Environmental > Aquatic > Freshwater > Lake | place: USA: Sparkling Lake...
ACAACAGTTCATATAGCGGTTTAAATGGAGTTATGACACCAAGTAGCTGGGATAATCGACATTTACTGAGCCTGACATGGGGGTATAAATTCCCGCGCAATTGGGAATTGGGCCTCAAATTCCGCTATCAAGGTGGGGCGCCTTATACGCCATTTGACGAAACTGCTTCAAGGACAAATTTCTTGAGTCAGGGATTGGGGATTTTGGATTATGGTCAATTGAACACCAAGCGTCTACGTAGTTTTCATTCCAGTGATGTGCGGATCGATAAGAAATATAATTTGAAAAATACGACGATTGATTTGTTTTTAGACGTGACCAATTGGTACATCGCCGCCGCAGATGCAGCACCTTATTATGCTTTTAAGCGGACGGATGACAACAAAGCCTTTGCGACCTCAGACGGGAAGCCGATGATGCCAAATGGTAGCAATGCAACGCCGGTTTTATTAGGCAATGACAAGGCTTCGGTGACACCGACGATCGGCTTTATTGTCGAGTTTTAAGCAATAAAGCCGCACCTTCCTGCATTAATCGATCTAATTCTATTTTGTGATCGGCGGTCAGCGTACCTACGTCCCGTCGGGTGTATAGGTCGATCGGAAAGCCATTTTTCTGAAGCACATATTTCGCCGCCGTCGGATAAGCCGCGTGCATGGGATCCATGTTATTCGCGAAAAATGCTTGGACCTCATCCACCATCGATTTTTTAGCCACATCCCGTACATGCGCGCAAAGCCAAACAATCAATTCTGGAAAAAGATTACCTTGGATACAGGAAAGGCCTTTGGCGCCCGACTGCAAAGACAGCACCGCATGGCCCATGTAGGCGTCATAAAGTCCAAAATTATATGTAGCCCCGGCATGCACGCGATCACGTACTTTTTGAATATCTAAACTCGTATCCTTATGATATACCAAACGGCCAGTTGGCAATAAATTTTCCAAAATTTCCACCGTAATCAGCCGTTTATAAGGCACCGGACATTCGTAAATCCCCAAGGGAATACCGGGAGTCAAGTGCATAAAGGCATGCATATGTTCTAAAAATACGGCATCCGATTCCGATTCTTTAGTCAAAATATTATTCAACACGATGACCGCGGAAACCCCCATGCCCCAAAGGCGTTTGGAGAAATCAGCCATTTCCTCTAGCGTTCCGCCTAAGGTTCCGGTGGCCACGACGGGCACACGACCAGCGGCGGTATGCACGACAGTGTTCACGACGTCTAAGCGTTCTTGAACACTGAGTTCGTACATTTCACTGGAGAGGCAATTGGCAAAAAGACCTTTGGCGCCCCATTGAATATATTTGTCGGTCAGTAATTCCAAGCCTTTAAAATCCACCTGGCCATCGGCAAGAAATGGGGTAAGCATTACAGGAATAAAACCTTCGGGTAAAGAATTCGATATCATGAGGATTTTTTAACAAGTTTTGAGAGGAGGTAACCGGTTCCCACAATGCTTAGGGTACCGACAACCACCGTCATTTTAGAATCTAGTGGAATTTTAAGCGATTCAGGCAGCGCATCTTTAAACGAAATGAAGGCGATGATGATAACGCCGACAAGAGCGGCGATTTTGGCTTGCCAATTTTCAATGTGTTTATTTAAGAATCCCATCAAGAAAATGCCCAGCATGCCCGCCGCGAAAATACCGGACAATTTCCACCAGACATCCAATAAACTTTTCACCCCAATCATGCTTATTCCAAAGGTGATGCCGAGTAGCCCCATGACCACGGTGGCGACATGCAGGATTTTTAATTGTTTGGCGGCACTGACATCCGGATTCACATAGCGCAAATAAATATCTTTGAGGAACACGGTCGCCGAACTGTTCATGCCGCTGCTCATCGTGCTCATCGCGGCCGACAAAAGGGCGGCCATTAAAATACCCAAAAAGCCCGTGGGAATCTGTGTCTTCATAAAAAATGGCAGCACTTTATCTCCGTAATCGGCGGCACTAAGCGCCTCCAAAGGGATGTTTTTTTCCAAGGATACTTGTTGTTTTAATTCCAAAATCAAGTTCGGGTTTTGCCCGTAAAACACATAGAGCGAGGTGCCGATAAAGAAAAACAAAAAGGAAACGGGCAAATAATAAAGTGCGCAGAGCCAAATACTTTTAGCTGCATCTTGGGTATTTTGGGCGGTATGGTAGCGTTGGATGTAATTTTGGTCGATACCGAAATTCGTCAGATTAATGAAAAAGCCGTACATCAGGACGACCCAAAAGGAACTCGTACTCAGATCAGGTGTCATTTTTCCGAGGTCAAATTTATGTTCGGCGCTTCCTTGGCTAAGCACCTGATCGATTCCCACTTGGGATAAAATAATGCCTAAAATCAACAACGCCCCTAGCGTCTTAATAATCGCCTGAATCACCTCCGTCCATATCACCGCTTCCATACCCCCAAGGACCGTGTAGAAAATGATGCATAAACCAGAAACGATGATAATCAAGCGCATATCCAGCCCCGTTAATGCATTTAGTGTGAGCGCGATGCCATAAAAAATGGTTCCCATGCGAGCCAATTGGGTCATGATAAAACAAAGCATCGCATAGGTCCTGGCCCAAGAACCGAAGCGTTTTTCCAAATGCGTATAGGCACTAATTTCACCGCTGCCTCGGTAAAAAGGCACAAAAAATTTCGTGGCTACAAAGGCGGCAAAGGGAATCGATAAGCTAAAAACAAAGGGATTCCAGTTAGAGCCAAAGGACTTGCCAGGATCACCCAAAAAGGTAATCGCGCTCAGAAAAGTGGCATAAAAACTGAGTCCTAGCGCCCAGCCGGGAATTTTCCCAGAGGCGGTGGTAAACTGTTCCGAACTGCTATTTTTTCGCGAAAAATACACCCCAATCCCAATCATGCTGATGAGATAAGCCACGATAATCAATAAGTCAAGAATGGGTAAACTCATGCTAAAATTCGATTACAACGTGTTTGATTTTTTGTCTTTTCCACGTGTAAGTAATGTGGATTTTGCCGTCTTTGGTTTGAATGACTGCAGGGTAGGAAAATTCGGCTTTGGGTTCGTTTTCGAGAATGGCGATTTCTTTCCAGGTCTGTCCATCGCTTGAGATGACCACATTCAAGGGTGAACGACTACCGCCCCAGGCTTTGGATTCCTTGGTGACGTGGTTATAGACGAGGACGTGTTGGCCATTTTTCAGGGTTACTGCATCGGTTCCTGAATTAGGATTGGGTAATGCGGTGGCTTTCAAGGCTGACCACGTGGCCCCTTGATCCGAGGAAAAGGATTCTAGAATGGCATTATTTTTACTCCGGCAAAGTAATTGCAAACGGCCATCAGGTAAAAATAAGACACTTGGTTGAATCGCAGAAAACTCCTTTCCGTCGTTGATTGCCTCGGTCCGGCTCCATGTTTTACCCCCATCGCGGGTCATTTCGAAATGCACGCGCCAGCCATTGTCTTCGGAGCTGGTGGGGCATAATAGGGTACCATTTTTTAATAAAACGGGTTTATTTTTAATTGGGCCATAAATGCCATCGGGTAGTTTTTCGGCTTCGGACCACGTGATACCATGGTCTTTGGAACGTTTAATCATGCCCCACCAAGACGCTGGCGTAGGTCCTACTTTATAGAATAGAATTAATTCGCCTTTAGGCATTTGGAATAACACAGGATTCCAAGTCGGATAGCGCAATTTTTCATTTTGAACTCCATTCGCAACTTCCTCTGGTGCTGTCCATTTTCCCTGAACGATACGACTGACCCAAATTCCCACGTCTTTGTTTCGCTCTTCCGTACCGCCAAACCAGGCAGCGACTAGGCCTTTTGGTGTTTCTTCAATCGTGGATGCATGGCAGGAAGGGAATGGAGCTGTTTCGTAAATAAATTCGGATTGCACTTGTTGTGCGAAAGCTGGACTTAAAATGGCCAAAAAGGCCAATAAAGGAATGAATTTCATATCTTGTTCAATAGGTTTAAACGCAATTTATAATAGAACATTCAAAATTCAGCATATCCATGAAAATCTAACTAAATAAAAATAACATTTGGGTAAAGCCGATAAACAAAATGTAGAGAATCCATGGCCGAAACATACATTCATTCAATATTTTTTATAAATTTCAAGATCCAAAAACCTTAAGCAATGAAAAAAATTATCCTAGGATTCAGTTTTTTGCTTTTTGCCTGTCAAGAAAAAGAAAAGCCGAAAATAGCCTTGTCTGAGGAACTTCAAAAAGCCCTCCATTCGATCCAAGTGATGGATGGATTTGAGGTGGAATTAGTTGCTTCAGAGCCACTTTTGGGTGATCCGGTAGCCATGGAAATCGACGAAGATGGAAATTGGTATGTCGCGGAAATGCCCGGATATCCGTTGGATTTAAGTAAAAAAGGCCAAATCAGAAAACTGATCGACACCAATGACGATGGCTATCCCGACAAAAGCATTGTCTTCGCGGATAGTCTAACGCTTCCGATGGGCCTCATGCGCTGGAAAAAAGGTATCATCGTGGCCGATTCGCCGAATATCCTATATTTTGAAGATACAGATGGCGATCAAAAAGCCGATAAACGCGAGGTGATTTTGACGGGATTTTCCTTGTCGAACCCCCAACATAATATGAATACGCCAAAATTTGGCATCGATAATTGGATTTACCTAGGTCATTCCGGTGCGATTAATTCCTTTACTTACGAGAATATTTTTGGCGACAAAGGGACTGAAATTCGCTATCCTGGCAAAGCGGATGCGGCATTTTTACCGAAAAACGGAAATGGTCGGAATGTTCGCTTCAAACCTGATTCGTATCAAATCGAGTCGCTTTCGGGGGAAACGCAATATGGCCATACGACGGATCCTTGGGGTCGGCGCTTTTACACCGACAATGCCGATCACTTGTTTCATGAGGTCATCGACGCACGCTATGTGAATGCAAACAAAAATTTAGTCATCTCGGAAGCGATGGAAAAAATCCCAGACCATGGGGATGCCTGTGAGGTATATCCGATTTCAGAAAATCCAAATCATCAATTATTGACGGATATCGGGGTGGTGACTTCCAGTTGTGGCATTACTTGGTACGATGGCGGGGCATTTGGTGACACATTTAAAAACGTGACGTTTGTCGGGGAACCGGTGCATAATTTAATCCATGCAGACAGGATTGAATCCAAAGGCGCGACCTTTACGGGGAAGCGTTTATTGGAGAAAAAGGAATTTTTAGCTTCCAAAGATCCGTGGTTTCGTCCCGTGAATTTTTACGTGGGACCCGATGGGGCGCTATATGTGATTGATTATTATCGACAATTAGTTGAGCATCCGGAATGGATGTCGGAGGAGGTAAATAAAAGTGGTGCATTGTACAATGGCTCGACCAAAGGTCGGATTTACCGCATTACCAAAAAAGGCGCTGGCGGAATGGATTGGATGAAAAACCTTCGTCTATCAGGAAAAAGTTCGGAAGAATTAACGGCATTGCTCACCAACGAAAATGGTTGGTACCGAAGAACAGCGCAGCGCTTATTATTTCAGCGGGGTGATAAAAAAGTAAGTCCACAACTGAAGGAAATCGTGGCGAAAGACCAAGCCCTTGGAACCGTTCAGGCCCTGTGGTTATTGCATGATTGGGGAAGCTTAGAGGCGGAGGATTTGTCGAAAGCGCTAAGTTCATCCTCGGAAGGGATTCGGGAAAACGCATTGCAAATCGCGGATCGCGTCATGGACAAACCGGGTTTTACAGGGAATTCGGAATTAGGCGACAAACTTGTGGCCATGGCGGAGGATAATTCTCCGAGGGTTCGTTTTCAGTGGCTTTGTTCCTCGAGCTTCTTGAATTTGCCAAACGCGGCGAGCCTACGCGCGGGTGTTTTGAAAAAAGATATCGAGGACCATTGGACCGGCATTGCGGCGATTGCTTCCTCGCAAAATTCTGAAAGGGAATTATTGGAATCTTCGGCGAAGGCTTTGGGGGGTAAAGAGTCTCCGGGAAAATCAGCCTTTTTTAGTTATTTGTCGGCGACCTTGGTAAAGAAGGGGGATAACCAATTTATCTCCATGGCGATTGATCAAAATCCGGCGAATGATTGGTGGCAAGCGGCGATGTTGAAAGGTATCGCCACGTATTTAAAAGAAGTAAAAACCAATTTCGTGATTTCGGCGGCTCAAAAAGAATCGCTCTTAGGTACCTTTGGGCGGACCCAACAGGGTGAATTAAGGAAATCGATCATTTCATTGTTAGCCACCACAGGCATGCCTTCCGGTTCGACGGCCCTGCAGAACATAGAAAAACAGTTTCAGGCTTCGAAGGATGCGAGTTTTCAAGGCGATGCATTGGCGCTATTGGCACTAAGCGATAGTCCAAAAATCCATGAGCAATTGATTCGCTTGATTAGTTCAAAAAATCCGGTGCATTTGCAAGTAGCGGCCATCCAATCCTTGCCGAAAAAACTCAATCCGCAGGAATTGAAACAAGTGAATTTGTATTACGCCTCATTAGAAGAAAAAGCTAAAAAAGCTTGGATTAAATACCTGTTGAACAATGAAAATTATGTAACATCGCTCCTCCAGGAAGTGAAGAAAAATAACATTAAGCGGACGGATTTAGCTTGGCCGCAGATCGTGGAATTGATGAATTATTACGATACGGGCGTTCGGGCACTGGCGCGTTCTGTGCTGGCAATCGCGGAAGATCGGAAGGCGATTTTGCAAAATTATTTGCCGGCAGCGGATTTGATTGGTGATGCGGGGGCGGGTCAAAAGGTTTTTGAGGCAAATTGTATCGCTTGTCATAAAATCAAGAACTTACCAGGCGTTGAATTTGGGCCAAATTTAAATACCCTAAAAAGTAGAAATGCCCTATCCATTATTACCGAAGTCATTAATCCTAATAATTCGATTGCCGACAAATACGGCCAATGGGAAGTGGAATTAACCGATGGCAGCCGTTTAAGCGGCATCATCACCTCCGAAAATGACCAGAGCATCGCCTTGAAATTAATGGGCGGTACGGTTCAAAACATTTCCAAATCGCGCATTAAATCGAAAAAAGATACGCGAATTTCAGCGATGCCAAATGGCTTGGAGGCCAATATCAATGTGAAGGAAATGGCGAACCTGCTCGCATTCATTAAGAATTAAACATAAAAATTAAAAAAATAGCTCATGATTAATTGTCTCGTTTTATCGATTTTATCTTTTTTTAATCCGGATTCCATGACGCATCAATTAATCGTAGGCTCCTACACTCAATCCGGAAATGCGGGTTTGGAGATTTTTGATGTGAATGTGGCGAAGGGCCATTCCAAAAAAGCATATGAATTAATCAATCCGAGTGCCTCCTATCAGCATATTTCTAAAGATGGGAAAATGCTATTTTCTGTTAGCGAGGAAGCGGGTGGAAAATCAGCGATCACTTCCTACCGCAGAAAGCCGAATGGGGAGTTTGAGCGAATAAATTCGAGCCTGACCATCGGTAACGGGCCCTGTTTTGTGGTCTATCGCGAGGCAAGTAAAACCGTGTACGCGGCGAATTATGCTGCTGGCAGTTTAAGTGTCTTTAAGACAGAAAATGGAAAGATTTTACCGATCAGTCAGCACATCAAATACACCGGAACGAGCATTCATCCGACGCGGCAAAATATGGCGCATGCACACATGACGATTTTGTCGCCAGATCAAAGCTATTTGTTTGTAACCGATTTAGGGGCAGATAAAATTTACCGACATAAAATATTAGCCGATGGCACTGTGGATGAAAATTTCACCTTTACAACGATTCCAGCAGGCCAAGGGCCAAGACATCTAATCTTTAATTCCGCAGGTACTCATGCCTATATGATAAATGAATTGATGGGTTTGGTGGATGTATTTTCATTTAAAAATAATGAATTCACGCGGATACAAACCTTGGTTGCCGATACGAGTAAAGTGCCAGAAAAGGCAAGTGCGGATATTCATTTATCTCCAAATGGCAAATGGTTAATCAGTTCCAACCGGATCAGTTCGAACCAAGTGACCGTGTTTGCCGTGCAGCCTAATGGAACTTTGAAACTAGCAAATTTCACGAATGTGGCACGCAAGCCGCGAAATTTCACGTTTGATCCGAGCGGTCGTTTTGTGTATGTGGCCAGTCAAGATGACAACATCATTCAGGTTTGGGCTTTCGATAATAAAACGGGTATTTTAACAGATACGCATCAGGATATCGCGGTGAAGGCACCGGTGAGTTTACATTTTATCAAGAAATGGTAAAAATTTCGAAGTAAGGAAAAAACAAAAATGGATTTGAGATAAAAAATTTAAGGCGTAAAGACTTTCATTTATTTTCTATTTTTCTGCTTTTTTCGGAAGTATCGAAAAGCGTAAAACCAATTCATGTGTTTGGTTACTCACCTTCGAAATCTGTGAAATAGGCATCTCATACACATAGCCCACATAGATCTTTTTGGTCGCCTGTAAGCCCAAGCGGAAACCATAGCTGTCTTGGTTACGATAACTAATCCCAGCATCCAATTTATCCACCAAACGTGCCGTCACATTGATATCCCAAGATAATGGAACATCTTTCGCCATGCGTAATAACACAGACGGATAAAGCCTAATTTGATCCGAAACCTTTATCCGTGTGCCAAGCATCGAATAAAAATAAGGCACATCTTTATAGGCCGTGTTTTGATTGCCAAAATCGTATTTCAACATGCGCGGTTGGCTCAAACTCACAAAAAACTTATCCCCATGGTCAAAGCGCAATCCCCATCCTAGATTAGGTTGGAATCCCGTGCTCCGGTCGCCCATAAATACCACATCGCTCGGCGTCACTATCCGGATTCCCGAATAATTTATCGACATGTTCGATAATCCGGCACGGATTCCGCCCGACATGCGCCAACTAGCATTCAAATCCGTATGGTACGCAAAGTCAGCTGAAATCGCTGTCGTGGAAATGGGGCCCAACTGATCCGATAACACATTCACGCCCAATCCCTTTTTTGTACCCCATTTCAGATTCGCCGTTAAACCAAGGGTCTTGGGCGCACCTTCGATTCCGATCCATTGCTGGCGGTTCATGACCGTTATCTCAGAATTCTCCGTACTTCCCGCATAGGCTGGACTTACTACTTGCGGGTTAAATCGGTACAAAGAATACATCGTCTCCACCTGCCCAAAACCCGAAAAACTTCCTAGTAAAACAAGGGATGCAAGGGCTATTAAGCCCTTGATCCGCTTCAATTGATCTACTCTCTGTATAATTATCTTTATATGCTTTATCATGATTATTTCGCTAAACGGTTAATAAATAGGTAATTGGATATTGTTGGCCGACTGCCATTAAAATCAATCACATAGTAATAAACGCCATCTGGCAGTAAACCATCAGACGCTAATGGATCAAAGGAATTAGCCGTCTTGCCTCCCCAGTCATTCTTGTAGTTGTTAGCCTCGAAAACAATATTCCCCCAACGGTTAAAGACCGTCAATTTATTATTGCCCATACCGGCTAAACCCGGTATGACAAAGGTGTCATTCACCCCATCCCCGTTTGGCGAGAAGCCTTGTGTCAAATACGTTTCACAAACATCCTTATCGATTCGATTGGGTATGCCATCGCGATCGCAATCTGGCAGCGCACCAAAGCTTACATCATCTTCCAAACGATCCAAAATCCCATCATTATCCGAATCAATATCTTGGAAATCGGGCTTGCCATCTCCATCCGTATCCACAGGTGCGTTTGGATTTGCTCCTGCCTCCGTGCGGTCTAAAAATCCATCCCCATCTGAATCTAAATCTCTAAAGTCGAACGTGCCATCTCCATCCGTATCTAATGGACTCGCTGGATTCGATCCGGCCTCAAGCTTATCTGGTATCGAATCTCCATCTGAATCTAAGTCGCGATAATCAGGCAAGCCATCTCCATCCGTATCCACTGGATTATTGGGATTCGTGCCTGCTTCCAATTTATCTGCGATTCCATCATTGTCAGAATCTAATTCTCTAAAGTCATAGATGCCGTCTTTATCTGTATCCAATGGATTCTTAGGATCAGCTCCCGCTTCGATCTTATCTGAGATTCCATCATTGTCTGAATCCAAATCCTGGTAATCAGGCGCACCATCTTTATCTATATCCACCGGAACCGATGGGTCTTTGCCCGCTTCTATCGCATCTGATATCCCATCATTATCTGAATCCAAATCTTGGTAATCCGGCATTCCGTCTTTATCCGTATCCACAGGCATCGCAGGGTTCTTGCCCGCTTCTACTGCGTCTGGTATGCCATCGTTATCAGAATCCAAATCTTGGTAATCCGGCATTCCGTCTTTATCCGTGTCCACAGGCATCGC
>Ga0164294_10006098_pt1 | contig 10314 bp, 7 predicted proteins | sample GEODES005metaG_FD_111479 | JGI IMG/M metagenome (GOLD analysis project Ga0164294, IMG submission 111479) | Oligotrophic lake water microbial communities from Sparkling Lake, Wisconsin, USA - GEODES005 metaG | ecosystem: Environmental > Aquatic > Freshwater > Lake | place: USA: Sparkling Lake...
CGAGGCGCCGGTCATCCGCCGCTGCCTTGCCAGCCTGCGCCCGTTGATCGACACTTGGGTGATCGTCGACACGGGCTCCACCGACGGCACGCAGGACATCATCCGGGCCGAGCTGCACGACATCCCCGGCACCCTGCACGAGCGGCCCTGGCACAACTTTGCCCATAACCGTTCCGAAGCGCTGGAACTGGCGCGGGGCGCGGCGGATTACAGCCTGATCATCGACGCCGATGATTATCTTGAACTGGCAGGCCTCGGCTCGCTCACCCTCACGCACGACTGCTATTCGCTGGTGATCCGCGATCCGCCGCTCAGCTATCCCCGCAAACAACTCGTCAACAACCGCCAGCAGTGGTTCTATCGCGGCGTGCTGCACGAATATCTGGAATGCAACGAACCGCACACCAGCGGACATCTCGATCTGGCCATCCGGCGCAATCACGACGGCGCCCGGCGGCGTGACCCCGGCACCTATGGCCGCGATGCCGCCTTGCTGCTGGAGGCCCTGCGCACCGAGAGCGATCCGTTCCTGGTGCGCCGCTATACCTTCTACCTCGCGCAGAGTTTCCGCGACGCCGGCCGGTTCGATCTCGCCATCGCCCGCTATCTGCAGCGCGCCGGCCAGGGCGGCTGGCAAGAGGAGATCTTCATCAGCCTGTATCAGGTGGCCAGGCTGAAGCAGCGGCTTGGCCACGCCAGCGCCGACATCATCGCCGCCTTCGAGGCTGCGGACGCCGTGACCACCACTCGCGCCGAAGCGCTCCACGGCGCCGCCCGCCTATGCCGCATCGAAGCCCGCCACGCCGAAGGTTATGCCTTTGCGAAACGCGGCCTGGAACGGCCACAGCCGGATGGCGCCCTGTTCGTCGAGCCGTGGATTTATCAGTATGGCCTGCTGGACGAATATGCCGTCACCGCTTCGTGGGTTGGCCAATATGCCGAAAGCCATGAAGCCTGCATGAAGATCCTGGCCGGTGGTCACCTGCCGCAGGATCAATTGGCGCGGGTGACGGACAATGCGCGGCTGTGTTTCAGGATGGTTAACACAAATTCACGGTAGACTTATCAGGCCAAGTTACCCATTTAGATAGTATTTTTTTGCACTTGGATTTGTAATCAAATTCATAGTTGACTAAAGGGGGATTTGTCATGACCGCTGCCATTTGCGCCGTAGTTAAGAATGAAGGAAAATATTTAAGAGAGTGGATTGCTCACCACGTGGCTGTTGGATTTCGGCACTTCTATATACTCGACAATGAAAGTACGGACGACACAGCCGATATCCTGAAGCAGGCAGAGGCTTACGGCGTTGTTACAACGCAACGCATAGAGAGTAAGCCAAAACAAAATACGCAATTACTTGCGTATGACATTGGTCATAAATTATGCCAAGAAGACTTTATATTTTTCATTGACGCAGATGAATTGCTCAATTTGAAGGTTCACGACAGTATTGATGATTTTCTCAGTGAACAAACTTCCGATTCAATCGGAATCAATTGGCGCCTTTTTGGTGACGGTGGCGCAACACATTATGAACCCGGCCTGATGTCGGACAGATTCAGAATGGCAGCGGCCGAACCATTTATCGCAAATCGCCAGGTAAAAACAATTTCGCGCACATCTGCGATAAAAGTGCCCGCAGTTCATACACATTATTTAATAGAAGGAGCGACCTTCACAAACGCCTCCGGGAAAGAATTGAAACATGCGCCCGAGTGCTTGCAAGATTATGTTGATTTTAGTCTTGTTCAACTGAACCATTATTTTTCAAAAACATTTGAAGAATGGGAGATTAAGAGAGATCGTGGCAAGGTCACTCATCCGCCTGAACATCCAGACCGCGTGCATCCTGATAGTCACTTCCACTTTCATAATAAAAATGACGTAGCAGATGACAGTATTTATAGATGGCGCAGCAAAACCAGGAAGTTAATGAAATCTATATTTGATGCGACAGATTGAATCTGACTCGTTTTCATCGTGACAGGTTGGACAATCTAGAGCGTTTTCCACCCGAATTGACTCGTTGGGGATTCCCTTTTCGACGGTGTTGTGATTCAAACCTCCTGCTGGTGGCAGGAGTCCAGCTTGGATGGCACGAACGCTCTCACAGGATCTTCGGGACCGAGTTGTCGGTGCGATTGACGCCGGCATGAGCTGCCGGGCGGCAGCAGCACATTTTGGGGTCAGCACTTCGAGCGCGATCCGCTGGCGGTGCCTGGCCCTTCAGCATGGCCAAGCTGTCGCGGAGCCTCGCGGCGGCGACCGCCATTCCGGCAGGATCGAAGCGCACGGGGATTTCATCAAAGGACTGGTTGCCGAGGTGGGCGAGATCACCTTTGTCGAGGTCCAGGCACGGCTGATCGAGCGCGGCGCACCCTTGGGGATCGGAACTGTGTATCGCTTCTTCGCCCGGCACGGGATCACGCGTAAAAAAGGACCGGGCACGCGCAAGAGCTAGACCGTCCCGACGTCCTGAGGCAGCGGCAGCGCTGGTTCGACGGCCAACTTGATCTCGATCCTTAGCGCCTCGTCTTCATCGACGAGACGTGGACTGCCACCAACATGACCCGCAGCAATGGCCGGTGCCCGAGGGGCGAGCGGTTGCGCATGGGCCCTCATGGCCATCGGAAGACCACCACATTGGTCGCCGGCCTGCGCATGACAGGCATCGTCGCGCCCATGGTGCTCGACGGGCCGGTCAATGGCGACTGGTTCGAAGCCTATGTCACCCAGGTTCTGGTACCCGAGCTGCGGCCCGGCGATGTTGTCATCATGGACAACCTGTCGAGCCACAAGCGAACCGCCGTGCAGACGAATATCGAAGCGGCCGGCGGCGCCCTGCGCTTCCGTCCGCCATACAGCCCGGACTTCAACCCAATCGAGAAAGCGTTCTCGAAGCTCAAGGCCGTGCTCAGAAAGATCGGCGAGTGAACCGTCTCTGGGCTCTGGGACCTCATCGGCAGGCTCGTCGAAATCTTCCAACCCAACGAATGCGCAAACTACTTCAGATCGTGCGGGTATGAACCCGAATGATTGGAAACCGCTTTAATGCAATTTTTAACACCTATCCCATCGGCAGGCCGATCGAAATCTTGCAGCCCGACGAATGCGCCAATTACTTCAAATCCTGCGGATACGAGCCGCATTGAGTGGAAACGCTCTAATTGTTTCTAAGTTCTTCCAATAGCGATAAAATCAAGCCCTCGAAATCAATCGTCGCTAACGTTTGATTTAGAATGGGCAATATTTCAAACTCCGCGCCCGACAGGAGGCTTGTTGAAGCATAAATTTCGCTATTTTTTACAGCAAACCTATTAAGGTAATGTTCAACATATTTCGCTGCATCTGGTCTTATTTCTGTGCCTGCCAATTTTAACTGAGTAAGAAACTGAACTATGCTCTCCGCAGTGCTGACTTCTGGCGGCAGAACGCCCTTGGTTCGCAAATGTTTGATAGTGCGCTTTTCAACAATAGCAGGATCAAGGGTTCGCGCATGTATGATGAAGAATACGCCAAACGAACTCTTAGTGAATAGCGAAACGACGTCTTGGGTATGCATATTGTGTCCAAGATGCTCGACGCGCATGGCTACAGAGCTCGATAAAATTGACTTACCCGCAATTGTTCCTTGTATAATTTGCTCTCTGTCCAGTGTAATTTCTACATTTGAATTCCAGTCGAGTTTGCCATTTCGGCACATGATCGGCGTCTGTGTATTTAACCAGGTGCCAGTATAACCAGATTCGGTAGCTGATTCTAGCGCAGGGATTACGTTAAAAGATGAGAGAGCTCCATCTCGCATCGCAAACAAAAATTCGTCCGCATCAAGGACAGAAATATAGCGACAATTCGAGCAGATAAGTTCAAATAGAGACTTATTGGACGGCGGATGATGAATGTCATTATAGTGTTTTGGATACTTCAAAACAATTGAATATTTAGAATATTCATCAAGACGAGAAATATATTCGTTGTCAGTAGAGCCGCAATCAAGAATAATAATATTCTCCGGTCCGACAATGGCCGCGTGATGTTGATACCATTTGTCTATAAGCTCGAGTTCGTCTTTGGCCTTTAATATAATTTTGAGCACAGTGTTGCTAGACCTGTTGTATTGCAAGCCAAGGCGGCGTCCATGGGAAAGCCAATCGAGGTAAGATGAATCTAAACTTTCGAAGTTACGACCACGCGCTTGTTCGTATACAGACCTATCGAAGCGTTTGGATTGGTAACATATAGGGGATCCTACTAGTTCATACTCCCTTTGCGCTGGTTGCTCTAACAAGTAGAAATAGGTGTCATTTGCAGTCATGATTTCTCAGTCTTTCTTAGATCCTCGGACATCGCAAGCAAGATTTTATGCGTCAGGCCAAATTTGCGCTACATTGTCAGGGGATACACACCTCCTAATTTCAGTCGTTTTGCCTGCGCAGATTAAATAAATATCTAGCAAGCTTACATCACTTCCATGAAATCCCACTAGTATTACAATCGGCTGGCGCTAGATCATCCAACATATTCGGCCACAACAGAATTCAAAGACGACGACGGCTCACGCTGGATCTGCGTCTGTCCTCCCGACACCATCTTGACGATTGCTTGGGCCCACGAATGGGGCGAACCAACCGGTACGTGAATGCCATTCACGCCAACAGTCACCTTTTCCTTCATCCCTCCGATGGCAGAGCAAGCCACAGGCCTGCCGTAATCAAGTGCCTCCTGGATCACCATCGGGGAATTTTCCCACCAGATGGAGGGGACCAGGACCCAATCCACGCCAGCCATACGCGAAGCAATGTCCTCGTGCCGGTATGCACCACACCACATCACGCTGTCATCTTCAACAAGATCCGATCGCAGTTTCAGAATCTGTTCCTGGAAGTCTGCAGGCTGGCGGTCAAGGTTGGCGCCATGCACCTCGAGACAGACGCGGCTGCGTTGCTCTTCGGTCAGCATCTTCATTGCCTTCAACAGAACATCAATGCCCTTGTAGCGATTGATCTGCCCGAAATAACCCAATCGGAGACGTCGACCATCCAGCGGCTCACGCGGAAGCGGGGTGCGAACGGGCTGCGGGTTCTCGATCATCCTGAGCTTGGCGCTGTCAAGGCCGAAGCTTGCCAGACGGTCCAGAAGGAATTGCGATGGCGAAATGATCACATCAGCGCGATTGAGGTGCGCCTTGATGTAGCACGAGCGCAGCCAGAAGCTTTCTTTGGGAATCTCGGGGAAGCAGCGATGGCAATCGACAGTGGATGCACGGCTGCAGAGCTCCAGCGAGCCGGTTTTCACCATCTGACCATTGTGGTGACAGATCGCCAGCATTTCGTGGGCAGTGAAGACAACCTTGATGGCAGGATCGATCTGCTTGATCAGGCTGATGATCTCGACACCAAAGCTCACGAAATGATGGAGATGGATGATGTTTGGCTGGTAGTGCTTGATGAAGACCTCCAGATCCCGGCGGAGGATAGCGATTTCAGCAGATGAAAAATCCAGGTGATTGACCGGCGGCGTGTGCCAGATCAGGTTGTTTGGCGCATATCGCGCAAATCCGCGCAAATCCGGTTCGGGGCGAGCCCCGACCAGCACGACCTGCCCAATTTCGGCCCGCACTTGCAGATGGTCCGCAAGTACCTGGGCCGCAACCTCGGCGCCGCCCTTGGAAAAGGCCGGATGCGCATGCACGAAGATTGCAACTGTGAGTTTGCTTTTTGCAGTCACCGAGCGAGCCATTTCAGTTACCAGCTTTCTTTTTCGAAAATATATTGGAATGCTTGGCCTGGTGCCGCCATGCATTGTAATAGACAATTGCTTGCCGCGCCGTCGGCGTACCGCTCAAGACCAGCGACTGGCGCTCGAGATGGACAAGCGTGGCCTTGCGCTGAATGACGATTTTTTTCTTCATGTCGCGCAGCGCGAGGCAGAGCGATGAGTCTTCGAAATCACCGATGACGAAGCCCTCATCGAAACCGCCAACCGCCTTGAAGGTGGCAGCGCGCAGGGCGACGCACGCAGCCGTAGCGGATTCGACCTCTTCGAGCACCGGGCGCTCAAACGGATCGAGACCTTTGCCGGGGTGGTCATTGAGCCAGAGCCGCAGCGAGCGATCATAGGTGAACTCCATGCCGTCGTGCTGGATCGAACCGTCGGGGAATAGCAGGCGGGCGCCGACAGCACCGATCATTTCCTTGGCCAGGGGGCTGACCATGGCATCGATCCAGCCTTTATCCGTGGGAATGCAATCAGAATTCAAGAAGATGAGGTTCTTGCCCTTGGCGAGGGCAGCACCCTGGTTGCACGCGCCCGCGAAACCCAGATTGGCGCTCAGAACATGGAACGATGCGGGCAGTTGGAGCGCCTGCACATAATCATAGAGCCCTTCCATCTCCTGCCGAAGCCGGGGATCGTCGATGATGTAATGCAGTCTGGCCTGACCGCTCTGGATCTCCGGCTCGCTGGCGGCGGCAACCAGTTGTTCCTTGATGCAGCGCAGCGTCCCGAACACGGGCACGATGATGGAGGTTTCCTCCGCCCGCTTCGGTACAAATTGCCTAGTCTCCACGCCAAGCGTACTCTTGGTGTATGATTTGACCGCCGACACCAGCGCTTCAACAAAGAAGCCGTCGTTGCTGGTCAATGTCTCGTTGATCAGGGATGGCTTCGGAATCAGGCCGATGATCGTTTGGATATAGGCCGGTACCGAAAAGGCATAGGGATCGCACTTGATGTCGTGGAGAGGAGTCGCGCCACCCGGGTGCGTGGCAATCGCAGTGACTTTCCCGGGGCTCTGCTCATTGCCTGGCAACGCAATGAGGAAGCCACCCACTTTGGCTTTTTGCCTGAAGGCAAACGGAAGCGACATTTCAACGTCTAGGCGTTGAAAGAGATGATCCTTGCTGATCTTTGCACAGACACCTGACGGCGTTGATAGCCATACATCGCTATCATCCGTAGCCGCGATCCAACCAACCGTCACCCAACCGTGGCCGGGCACATGCCACGACTTCTCGATAAATGCCCGTGCAGTGGGGCATTCGCCCGGCACAGCCGATGACAGGATCAACTTTGCCCAACTGGCTGAACGCAACAGTTCTTCCGAAACGGATGCACTCAATAGATTCCTGAGAAGAGCAACATTGACTGTGCGATCGTCCTTAGCAAGAACGATTGGAGAAACATATGTAAAATCTTCGTCTTTCAGAATCAAAGCGGAGCGGTTCGGATTTTGCTGCCGATGCGTCAGTACAGAGAAATGCCAAATTCCGGATTTATCTTTGATGCATGAATGATGGATGTAATCTGGAACTTCAATTGTAACCTCTCCGGAGGCGGTTCCCTGCAGAAGGTTCAATTCGTCGATTGATACCGCGCTCGTTATGCGAACGACGGCGCCAGAAAGAGTTACGCCGCCATCGTCACCCTGCACATCGAGGCGCTGTACTTTGCCGCTGGTCAAACTGATCTGACCGTGGGCTTTTTTAAACTGCACTTCGCTCACGTTGAGTCCCACCTTCTGCTAATCTGGTATTCGGCATTAATTATATTTATGTTATAGTAAGTTCGATTTATTTTTTTGACCACGATAGATATCTTGCGATAAAGAAAAATTCATTCATCTCTCTGTGCTATGACGATATTGCTTTAATGAGTTGGTTTATGTGATTGACTCGATAATCGCTATAATGTTCCGTATGTGTCGCTGAGTGACGCGATGCGACTAGCTTTCCGTCGGCACCAGACACTATTATCATTCTTGTCAGTTTTCTGGCCTCACATGCAGCAAGCCCCATGCTGTAGGGATGGGTATCCAGAATGCTCTGGCAAGAGGCGAGCACTTCCAGGAAGCTGGCGTGCGATTTCGGCGCTATGTACTCGCAAGGGTGAGACAAGCGCCGTTCGATATTCTTCCTGGTCTTGGCGAAGCGGTACCGGCTGTCGACAAGCGTGAGCGGTGCAGATTTCGCGTCGTTGACGCGCGCAGCCATCTTGCGCGAGATCTTTACCGGGTTGGAAACAATCGCCATTCTGATCGACGGGGCGGCAGTCCGCTTTGGCAGATAGGCTGGCGGCGTATAGGCGACATAGGAGCCTTCGCAACGGATCAGCGGTTCCGAATGCAGCGCCTCACTGCCCGGTGGCGACTGCACGTTATCGGTGATGAAGCCGTCAAAAACGCTGAGGCCGGTCGTGGCCGATTGCCCGCCCACCCACTTGTACATCCGGGCAGCCGGCTTGGTCGAAAGCGCCTTGAGGCCGATGGGATCGCTCCAGCCGCCCAGGTCGAACAGCACATCAAGGGACTGGCGCTTGATGGCGTTGGCCAGATCGGCCGCCTCCAGATGCTGCACTTCGTGCCATTCGGCAGCGATGCGGCGGAATTCGGCAGTGCCGCTGTCATCCTTGCTGCCGCGGTTGAAGAGGATGAAATCGACCTGTTCGGACAGCGGACTGAAGGCGGCAAAGGTGAGGAAATAGACCGGCGACAGACAGAACATCGGTGACACGAGCCCGATGCGGCGGCGGCCGGTGCGGTTGGCAACGCCGGCCAGCGCCGTTTTGGAAAAGGCAAAGCCCGGCAGGCACAATTGGCGGGCGGCAAAATCCATCAGCTGGAGCGAAAGCGCTTCGTCGCTTTCATCGCGATCATAAAGCTTGGACATCAAGGTCGTCAGTTCGGCATCGGCGCCAAACATGGGGTCCCCCAACAGCGGCGCCACGCGATTGCGGGCGCCAACCGCGTCACCAAACTCGTTCATGTCGAGGTCCGCCGCGGCCAACAGCGCGTGGCCATTCCGCCGATCATGCGCGAGGATGTGTGTCAGGACCGCATCAGCCTCCTCAATGCAGCCCTGCCCCCGAAGCACCTTGGCCTTCAGCACATGGCTGGGCCACAGATCGGGTTTCAGCGCTACCGCATGATCAAGATAGCGCATGGCATCATCGGGCCGGTTTGCCCCGACCAGGCTCAGGGCCAGATTATGCTTGATGTCATAACGGGCGCTGTTGATCTCGTTGGCGGCGGCATAACAGTTGATGGCTTGGCCCCATTGTCCGGCATTGCGGAACTGGCGGCCGCGTTCGACCAACTGCACCAGATCGGCGGTTCCGGCGGTCATCTTTGCCCCCGGAACATGAATTTTTGCACCGAAGCAATGGCTTCGGCAGCGGGCACACCGGCCGTGAGCTGCAGATCGAGATAATTCTCGGCCAGCGACATCGCCGAATTGACGTACTGGCTCTTCACCTCGAAAGCGGTCTGGATGGCGTTGACCACATCCAGATTTGAGCGGACGCCGCCGTCATAACTCTTCTGGTTGGCGACAACGCTCTGCTCGGCCGCCTCGATGGCCAGTGCACTGCTTTGCAACGCCGCATCGCCACCGCTCACCAGGCCATAAAGGCGCTGGAAGCCGACCTTTGCCTGTTCCTGAACGCGGCGGCGCTCTTCGGAAGAGCGGCGCGCAGTGGCCGAAGACGCCTGGGCCGAGAAGATGCCGCCGGCGTTGATGGGCGCCGATACCGTGATGCCGACAAAGGAAATGCTGCGGCCGGACGCCAACGTATAGGATGCTGAGCCGTTGACCGTGGGCAGCAGCCCCCATTTCGCACGCTGCGCATCCAGTTTGGCCACGCGTTCCGACAAGCCCGCCGCGATGACGCTGGGGTTGGTCTGCACGCCGGGTTCCAGTTCTTCCTTCGGCAGCAGCGCGATGCGCGGCACCCGATCGGGCAGGATGAAATCCTTGTCGCTGATGTCGACCCCCGTCAGCGAGCGCAGGCGGGCGGCGACGGCACCGCGTTCGGATTCAAGCAGGATCTGGGCCGCCTTGGCCTGTTGGTACCGCACCTCCAGCTCCCGGGCATCGGTGACCGTGCCGAGCCCGCCCTTGTAAAGGCGCGTGGCCCGCACCGACTGCTCACTGAGCGCGCGCACCTTGGCAGCGTTGAGCTTGGCGCTTTCATTGGCGCGCACATAATCGGCCACCGATTTCAACACGCGCTGTGCAAGCTCATTCTGCCGGAACAGCAGGTACGTATCGGCGTACCGACGCCGCGGGCCCCTCTGGCGCAGCACCGCAAGCCGTTCGAGGCTGAAGATCGGCTGGTTGACCGAGAAAACCTGACGCGTCAGGCCATCGGTCGGGATGTTGGTCATGCTGTAACTGGCCGACGGCAGATAGGCCGCCATTGACTGTTTTGCCGCCGTCTTGTTGACGTCGAATTCCGCCTCGGCGAGCTTGTATTCGGCGTCATAATCCAGTGCGAGTTCATAGGCTTCGTCCAAAGCCATCGGCGCATCGGCAC
>Ga0164294_10006100_pt1 | contig 10312 bp, 10 predicted proteins | sample GEODES005metaG_FD_111479 | JGI IMG/M metagenome (GOLD analysis project Ga0164294, IMG submission 111479) | Oligotrophic lake water microbial communities from Sparkling Lake, Wisconsin, USA - GEODES005 metaG | ecosystem: Environmental > Aquatic > Freshwater > Lake | place: USA: Sparkling Lake...
CACCGAGGTGGTCACCAGAGACGCCGCGGAGCGGGCGGCGAAAACTAAAGCCGACCAGGCCGTCAAAGATGCCCAGAGCAGCCAGGACGCGGCGGTGGCGGCACTGACCGCAGCGCAGGAGACGTTCCGTGAGCAGCAGGCCGAGATCGACCGGCTCGCGGCGGAGCGGACGGTCGCCCAGCAAAAGCTCGATGCCGCCCGCGCCTGGTCAGAACCGGCGTCAGTGCCCGCCGCCGCGCTGGAGCAGGCCGCCGTCGGCGCCATGGTCCCGATGGCCGGCGCCGCATCCGGTGCGTCGTCCGGGGACCGCTGGGATCCGGCCGCGGCCGCATCCGGAACGGCGCCGGGTGGCGTCGTGCCGCCCTACGGCAAGCTCTCCGAATGGGACTTGACTCTGCCGATGGTGCCTTCGGCGTTCCTGTCCGGGGACCCGATCCAGATCATCAACGCGGTGTTGCAGATCGCGCAGAACTCTTACCAGACGACCCAGCAGCTGGGTAAGAAATTCCTCCAGCAAATGGGCATCCTCAAGCCCACCGACACCGGCATCACCAATGGCGCGATCCCTGTGGTGGCTGGTAGCAAGGCCGTCGAACATGTCATCGCCCGCGCCATGTCGCAGCGTGGTGTGCCGTATTCGTGGGGTGGCGGTAACGCCGCGGGCCCCAGCCGGGGAATCGACTCCGGCGCCGGCACGGTGGGCTTCGACTGCTCCGGACTGGTTCTCTACGCGTTCGCCGGAGTGGGAATCAAGTTGCCGCACTACTCAGGCTCGCAATACAACATGGGCCGAAAGATTCCGACCGCGCAGATGCGCCGCGGCGACGTGGTCTTTTACGGCCCCAACGGAAGCCAGCACGTCGCCATCTTCCTCGGCAACGGCCAGATGATCGAGGCGCCCTACACCGGTTCGGTGGTCAAGATCTCGCCGTTGCGTACCGGTGGCATGACGCCGTTCGCCGTCCGTTATGTCGAGTTCTGATGGATGAAAACTGATGTCTGACAGACGTTTTCGGTTATTGCGGGGATTCGGTGCGGTCGTTACGGTGCTGGGCCTGGGCCTGGGCCTGGGTCTTGGTCTGGCTCCGGCCGCCGCCGCGGAGGAGGGCTGGGACCCGACACTGCCCAAGTTGCTCAGTGCTGGAGCGCCCGGTGATCCCGTTGCGGTGGCCCAGGCCTCACTGGCTTTCACCCAACAGGCGGCGCAGGCGACGATGGACCTCGGCCGCAAGTTTCTTTCCGGTCTGGGTATTGGTGGCGGTAGCGGCCCGGCGGCGCTGCCCGGTGGCCGGGTCCGCGGGCCTCAGGCCGTTGAATACGTGATCGCCCGCGGCGGATCTCAGCGAGGAGTGCCCTACTCCTGGGGTGGCGGCGCGATCAACGGCCCGAGCACGGGCGTGGACCAGGATGCCGGAAAGGTCGGGTACGACTGCTCGGGGTTCACCCGGTACGCCTTCGCCGGCGTGGGGGTTCAGATTCCCAAGTATTCCGGCGACCAGTACGAGGTTGGCCGCCACATCGCGCCGTCTCAGGCCAAGCGCGGCGACCTGATCTTCTACGGACCGGGGGGCTCCCAGCACGTGGCCATTTACCTGGGCAACGGCCAGATGCTGGAGTCGTCATCGGCGGCCGGTCAGGTGACGGTTAGTCCGCTGCGCACAGCCGGCATGACGCCGTACCTCACCCGGATCATCGAGACCTGAACCGACCGGAGCCCCGACGCGCCTCGGGACGACCCGCATCGACGGATTCCGGAACGCCTGGAATAGTTGTCGTCGGGGCGATGCCGCCCCGACGAATGTGGTCACCCGGCCGAGTCAGCCGGTTCGCACCAACCAACAGCTGTGGAGGAAGTCCATGACGTCACCAGGTTCCTCGTCCGTGAGCGCCGGCGGGTACGCCGGCCCGGGCGGATCGGCCGCGTCATCGGCGGTCGGCGCCAACGGCCTGGCCAGCGAGGTGCAGACCCTGGAACGGGCGATCTTCGAGGTCAAGCGGATCATCGTCGGCCAGGACCAACTCGTCGAGCGGATCCTGGTGGGCCTGCTCGCCAAGGGTCACGTTCTGCTCGAAGGCGTGCCGGGGGTGGCCAAGACCCTGGCCGTGGAGACCTTCGCGAAGGTGGTGGGCGGCACCTTCGCCCGTATTCAGTTCACCCCGGACCTGGTGCCCACCGACATCATCGGAACCCGCATCTACCGGCAGGGCCGCGAGGAATTCGACATTGAGTTCGGTCCGGTGATGTGCAACTTCCTGCTCGCCGACGAGATCAACCGGGCACCGGCCAAGGTGCAGTCCGCCCTCCTTGAGGTCATGGCCGAGCGCAAGATCTCGATCGGCGGCCGCGACTACCCGCTGCCCAAGCCGTTTCTGGTGATGGCCACCCAGAACCCCATCGAGAACGAGGGCGTCTATCCGCTTCCGGAGGCCCAACGCGACCGATTCCTGTTCAAGATCAACGTGGACTACCCGTCCCCGGAGGAAGAGCGCGAGATCATCTACCGCATGGGCGTCAACCCACCCGAACCGAAAGCGATCCTCGATACCGGTGACCTGCAGCGCCTACAGGACGTCGCGGCTAACAACTTCGTGCACCACGCACTGGTCGACTACGTCGTTCGGGTCGTGACTGCCACCCGCCGCCCCGAGCAGTTCGGGATGCCCGACGTCAAGTCCTGGATCGCGTTCGGTGCCTCGCCGCGTGCATCACTGGGCATCATTGCCGCGTCCCGTGCGCTGGCACTGGTGCGCGGGCGGGACTACGTGGTCCCGCAGGACGTCATTGAGGTGATTCCCGATGTGTTGCGGCACCGTCTGGTCCTGACCTACGACGCGCTGGCGGATGACGTCAAGGCTGAGACCGTGATCAACCGGATCCTGCAGACCGTCGGGCTGCCCCAGGTGAACGCCATTCCGCAGCAGGGACCGCCCGTACCGCCGGTGGCACCCGCGCCGGCGGGCGCCGGCGGTCGGTGAGCGAGTCCGCTCCAGCCGTTGACGCGGCTGGTCAGCCGAAGGCGGTCCACCCGCCCTCCTTTCAGCGCGGTGAGATCGGTGACGCGAAGCTCTCGGCGGCGCTGCGAACGCTGGAACTCACCGTCAAACGCAAACTGGACGGGGTGCTGCAGGGCAACCACCTCGGCTTGATCCCGGGTCCCGGTTCCGAGCCCGGCGAGTCCCGCCTCTACCAGCCCGGCGATGACGTCAGGCGGATGGACTGGTCGGTGACCGCCCGAACCACCCACCCGCACGTCCGGCAGATGATCGCCGACCGGGAGCTGGAGACATGGATCGTGGTGGATATGTCCGCCAGCCTCGACTTCGGCACCACCGGCTGTGAGAAGCGCGACCTCGCCGTTGCGGCGGCCGCGGCGATCACCTATCTCAACAGTGGCGGCGGCAACCGGATCGGGGCGGTGATCGCCAACGGCGAGAACGTCATTCGCGTTCCGGCTCGGTCCGGCCGTCAACATGAGCAGACACTGCTCCGGGCTATCGCCACGTCGCCGCGTGCCCCACTGGGTGTACGTGGGGACCTGTCCGCCGCCATCGACGCGCTGCGGCGGCCGGAACGCCGCCGCGGCATGGCCGTGATCATCAGCGACTTCCTTGGCCCGATCACCTGGATGCGTCCGCTGCGCGCGATCGCAGCTCGGCACGAGGTGCTCGGCGTCGAAGTGCTCGATCCGCGCGACGTGGAACTGCCCGACGTCGGCGACGTGATCCTGCAGGACACCGAATCCGGTATCACCCGGGAGTTCACCATCGATGCACAGCTGCGCGATGACTTCGCTCGCGCCGCGGCCGCGCACCGTGCGGAGGTGGCTCGGACGCTGCGTCGCGGCGGTGCTCCACTGATGACGCTCCGCACCGACCGCGACTGGATTGCCGACATCGTGAGATTCGTCGCCTCACGGCGCCGCGGCGCGCTGGCAGGCAGCCAGTGAACGACGCCATCCGACCTCCGTATGGGGGCACGCTGTGACGTTTCCCTTGCTCGGGCCGATGTCGCTGACGAACTTCGCCCACCCCTGGTTTTTTCTGTTCCTGCTGTTCGTCGCCGGACTGGTCGCGCTCTACGTCATCACCCAACGAGCCAGGCAGAAGCGGATCCTGCGGTTCGCCAATATGGAGCTGCTGGAGAGCGTCGCCCCCCAGCGCCCCAACCGCTGGCGGCACCTGTCGGCACTGCTGCTGATCGGCTCTATGGTGCTGCTGACCATCGCCATGGCGGGCCCGCAGAATGACGTGCGGATCCCACGCAACCGGGCGGTGGTGATGCTCGCCATTGACGTGTCACAGTCGATGCGGGCCACCGACATCGAGCCAAGCCGGCTCGCCGCGGCGCAGGTCGCCGCGAAGCAGTTCGCCGACCAATTGACCCCCGGTATCAATCTGGGTCTGATCGCCTACGCCGGCACCGCGACGGTACTGGTCTCGCCCACCACCAACCGCGAGGCCACCAAAATTGCCATCGACAAACTGCAGTTGGCCGACCGCACCGCCACCGGCGAGGCGATCTTCACCGCCCTGCAGGCGATCGCCACCGTCGGCGCAGTCATCGGGGGCGGCGAAGACGGTCCGCCACCGGCCCGCATCGTGCTGATGTCGGACGGCAAGGAGACGGTGCCGTCCAACCCGGACAACCCCAAAGGCGCGTTCACGGCCGCCCGGACCGCCAAAGACCAGGGCGTACCGATCTCCACGGTGACCTTCGGCACCCCGTACGGCTATGTCGAGATCAACGACCAGCGCCAGCCGGTGCCGGTCGATGACGAGACGCTGGAGAAGATCGCTGAACTCTCCGACGGCAACGCCTACAGCGCCTCCACCCTGGAACAGCTCAAAGAGGTGTTCACGTCATTGCAGGACCAGATCGGCTACGAGACGATCAAGGGCGACGCGAGTGTCGGCTGGCTGCGACTGGGTGCGCTGCTGTTGGCGCTGTCGGCGTTGGCGGCACTGCTGCTCAATCGCCGCCTGCCCGGCTGATTTCCCTCCGATCAGGCCCGCGAGCCTGATTTCGGGCTGTGCGGGTGAGGCGTTAAGTTGGCCCCTATGAGCGAGACCGCGGGCGCCCGGCCCGAATTCGTCGCACGTTCAGTCCTGGTTACCGGTGGCAACCGGGGGATCGGGCTGGCGATCGCCCGGCGGCTGGCCGCCGATGGACACAAGGTCGCCATCACCCACCGCGGCTCGGGTGCGCCGGACGGATTGTTCGGGGTGGAGTGCGATGTCACTGACAACGACGCCGTCGATCGCGCCTTCACGGCGGTCGAGGAGCACCAGGGTCCGGTCGAGGTGCTGGTGTCCAACGCCGGCGTCACCGCGGACGCGTTCTTGATCCGGATGACCGAGGAGAGGTTCTCTAAGGTCATTGACGCGAATCTCACCGGAGCGTTCCGGGTTGCCCAGCGGGCATCGCGCAGCATGCAGCGCAAGCGGTTCGGCCGGATGATCTTCGTGGGTTCGGTCTCGGCCACCTGGGGTATCGGCAATCAGGCCAACTATGCGGCCTCGAAGGCCGGCCTGATCGGGATGGCCCGGTCGATCTCCCGGGAACTGTCCAAGGCCGGAGTGACCGCGAATGTGGTGGCGCCGGGCCTCATCGACACCGACATGACTCGCGCGATGGATGAGCGAGTTGCCGAGGGCGCCTTGGAGTTCATCCCGGCGAAGCGGATCGGCACCGCCGAGGAGGTCGCCGGTGTGGTGAGCTTCCTGGCTTCCGAAGACGCCAGTTACGTCTCCGGTGCGGTGATCCCGGTCGACGGCGGTATGGGCATGGGCCACTGACGGCCGCAAGGGAGATAGGGACTGACATGACAGGGATTCTTGAAGGTAAGCGTGTCCTCGTGACGGGCATCATTACCGACTCATCCATCGCGTTCCACATTGCGCGGGTGGCGCAGGAGGCGGGTGCGGAGATCGTCTGCACCGGCTTCGACCGGCTGAAGCTGATCAGGCGCATCATGGACCGGCTACCGCAACCGGCGCCTCTGTTGGAACTCAACGTTCAGAACAACGACCACCTGGCTACTCTCGCCGACCGGATCACCGAGGTCATCGGTGTCGGCAACAAACTCGACGGCGTGGTGCACTCGATCGGGAACATGCCACCCAGTGGAATGGGCATCAACCCGTTCTTCGACGCCCCCTACGAGGACGTCGCCAGGGGCATCCACGTCTCGGCCTATTCCTATGCATCGCTGGCCAAGGCGGTGCTGCCGATCATGAATCCCGGTGGCGGCATCGTGGGCATGGACTTCGACCCGACCCGGGCGATGCCCGCGTACAACTGGATGACGGTGGCTAAGAGTGCGCTCGAGTCGATCAATCGTTTCGTGGCGAGGGAAGCCGGAAAAGTCGGCGTACGGTCCAATCTTGTTGCAGCCGGGCCGATCCGGACGCTGGCCATGAGCGCGATCATGGGCGGTGCGCTGGGCGATGAGTTCAAGGACGAGATGAAAATGCTCGAGGAGGGTTGGGATCAGCGCTCACCGCTGGGCTGGGACATGAAGGATCCCACCCCGGTCGCAAAAACCGTCTGCGCACTGCTCTCCGACTGGCTGCCCGCCACCACCGGAACGATCGTTTACGCCGACGGCGGCGCCAGCACCCAGTTGCTCTGATGATGGAGCACTTCGACGCACTGTTGCTGCTGTCTTTCGGTGGACCCGAGGGCCCCGAGCAGGTTATGCCGTTCCTGGAGCAGGTGACCCGGGGCCGGGGTATTCCACCGGAGCGCCTGGCCAGCGTCGCGGAGCACTACCTGCACTTCGGCGGTGTGTCGCCGATCAACGGGATCAACCGCGCGCTGATCGAAGAAATTCGCGCTCAACTCGCCGACCGTGGCGAGGATCTGCCGGTGTACTTCGGCAACCGTAACTCCGATCCGTTCATCGAGGACACCGTCGCGGCGATGGCAGCCGACGGCGTTTCGCGCGTCGCGGTTTTCAGCACCTCGGCCTGGGGTGGCTATTCGGGATGCACCCAGTACCAGGAGGACATCGCCCGAGCCCGGGAGGCCGCCGGCCCCGGCGCGCCGGAATTGGTGAAGCTGCGGCAGTACTTCGATCACCCCCTGCTGGTGGAGATGTTTGGTGACGGGATCGCCCAGGCTGCCGCGACACTGCCTGCAGACCTGCGCGATGAGGCGCGGTTGGTGTTTACCGCGCACTCCATCCCAATACGGGCAGTCGATCGCTGTGGACCCGGGCTGTATCCGCGACAGGTCGGATACTCGTCGGCTCTGGCGGCGGCGGCGGCTGGTTACACCGATTTCGACCAGGTATGGCAGTCCCGTTCCGGACCGCCGCAGGTTCCCTGGCTGGAACCCGATATCGCCGATCACCTCTGCACGCTGGCGGACTCGGGAACCAAAGCGGTCATCGTCTGTCCCATCGGATTCGTTGCCGATCATATTGAGGTGATCTGGGATCTCGACAGCGAACTTGCCGAGCAGGCCCGGACACTCGGCATCGCCATGGCCAGAGCGACGACACCCAATGCACAGCCCCGATACGCGCGGCTGGCGCTCGATCTGCTCGACGAGAAGCGGGAAGGGCGCGAGCCCGCGAGAGTTGTTGGGCGCCAGCCGGTTCCCGGATACGGGTCGAGCGTGAACGGTCGTTTCTGTACCGCTGATTGTGAGGCGAGTGCGAAGGCGGCAGGCGCTAGTGCCAGGCCGACTGCAGAATCGCGCTGACAGCCGCCGCCCTTGCCGTGCGCACGATCATGGCCAGGGGGCGCATCGCGTCGTCGGCGGCCCGTTCATCGGAGGCGCTCTGCATGGCGATCTGCGCGGGGCCGCCGCTGACGGCGATGATGGCGTCGACGTGGGCTGCGGTGGCCAGTACCCGCAACGCCCGGTTCGGCGCGTGATCCGGCGCCCGGTGCAGGCCACCGGCTTGCAGGAGTTCCTCGACGAGGACGCGCGGATTCCCACCGCCGGGTGCGGGTTGCAGGCCGACCAGCGCTTCGGTGGCCGAGCGGACCGACGATCGCAGCGCGTACTCGGCATCGCCGAGGTCGAGTTGCTCGGGCACCGCGATGCCCGGCAACGAGTAGACCGACCAGGACAGCACGGGGATCTCTGGGATGTCCGACTCGTCCTCATCACCGCACTCAAACACCGGGACTAAGCCGATGGCCTCGCCGGCCGGCACCCGGATCAGGACTGCCTCGCCGGCATCGAGAGCGTCACGCTGGAACTGGGTGCCGGCGGGCAGGCCCCGGACGTCACCCGGCACCGGAAACGCGACGTCGATCACCTGCGGCGCCCCGGGCAGCCTCCCGGGATTTCTGCCGGCCGCGGTGCGCACGGTCTGCAGCAGGGACATCGCACCGGCAGGGTCCACATCGGGCCACGGCAATCCAGTTCTTCCGGCCGCAACCGCATCGTAGGCGGCGACCGAATGCAGTGGCGCCCAGGCGTTTAGCGCGTCAAGGACGTCGTCGGGTGCCGCGTGGCCAGCCAGCCAGGCATTGGTCCACACCGATAGCGAGACACTCGGGCACCACATAATTCTCGTGAGTGTAGTGGCTCCGAGCGTGTCCGGTCGGCACCCCATGCGGCCACCGAAAAGCGCGTATCGTGGCGCTATGTCGGAGGCGTTGGTCTGGCTCGTTGCCGCACTGGCGCTCGCCGGTGCCGAAGCGCTCACCGGTGACCTGTCACTGCTGATGCTCTCGGGCGGGGCATTGGTCGCGGCCGGCGCCAGTTGGCTGCTGGGGTTTCCGCTGTGGGCTGACGGCGCGGTGTTCCTGGTCGTCTCGGTACTGCTACTCCTGGTGGTGCGTCCGGTGCTGCGACGTCGATTCGTCGGCGGTTCGGGGTTGCCTGAGCCCGCGAAGGCGCTGGAAGGCAAGCATGCGCTCGTGCTTGAGCCCGTCAGTCGTCACCGCGGCCAAGTCAAGCTGGAAGGGGAAGTCTGGACGGCCCGGGCCTACAACGACGCCGACGTGTATCAGCCCGGCGAACAGGTGACGGTCATGCAGATCGACGGTGCCACCGCGGTGGTCTGGCAGAACCCCTGACCAAGCATGACTAGGCCTGACCAAGCCAGTGCAAGCCCGGGCAAACCGGGGAAGAAGGAGTCGGTATGGACGGCGCAATAACCGGTCTGGTGCTGTTTTCGGTGCTGGTGATTTTTGCGATCATCGTGGTCGGTAAGTCAGTCGCGCTGATCCCGCAGGCTGAGGCTGCGGTGATCGAGCGACTCGGCCGCTACAGCAAGACGGTGTCCGGCCAACTCACCCTGCTGATCCCGTTCATCGATCGGATCCGAGCCCGGGTGGATCTTCGTGAGCGGGTGGTCTCCTTCCCGCCTCAACCGGTGATCACCGAGGACAACCTCACGGTCAATATCGACACGGTGGTCTACTTCCAGGTCACCAGCCCCCAGGCGGCGGTCTACCAGATCAACAACTACATCGTCGGAGTGGAACAGCTGACCACGACCACGCTGCGCAATGTCGTCGGCGGGATGACCCTGGAGCAAACCCTGACCAGCCGCGACAAAATCAATGCCCAGTTGCGCGGAGTTCTTGACGAGGCCACCAACCGATGGGGTCTGCGGGTGGCCCGGGTGGAACTGCGCAGCATTGATCCGCCGCCGTCGATTCAGGACTCGATGGAGAAACAGATGCGCGCAGACCGGGAGAAGCGGGCGGTGATCCTGACTGCCGAGGGCACCCGGGAGGCATCGATCAAACAGGCCGAGGGGCACAAGCAGGCGCAGATCCTGGCTGCGGAGGGCGCCAAACAGGCCGCGATCCTGGCCGCGGAGGCCGAGCGGCAGTCCCGGATACTGCGGGCACAGGGCGAACGCGCCGCCCAGTATCTGCAGGCCCAGGGTGAGGCCAAGGCGATCGAGAAGACCTTCGCGGCGATCCGAGCCGGCCGGCCCACACCGGAAATGCTGGCTTACCAGTATTTGCAGACCCTGCCGCAGATGGCGCAGGGAGAGGCGAACAAGGTGTGGCTCATTCCCAGCGACTTCGGCTCCGCTCTCGAAGGCTTCACCAGGCTGCTGGGCGCTCCGGGCGCCGATGGCGTGTTCCGCTACCAGCCGACCCCCGAGCCGGACCCGCCAGCACCCGTGGACGACTCCGACGAAGTTGCGGATTGGTTCAACACGCGGACCGATCCGGACATCGCTGAGGCGGTTGCCAAAGCCGAGGCCGAGGCCCGCAGGTCACTTCCGGCCGCTGGGGTGCAGAAAGATCCGTCCGCGCCGCTGATCCTGGAACCGGGGACGCCAGAGCCGCTTCAGGCCGCCCCGGGGGAGTAACGCCCGGTTGCGCTTAC
>Ga0164294_10006103_pt1 | contig 10310 bp, 9 predicted proteins | sample GEODES005metaG_FD_111479 | JGI IMG/M metagenome (GOLD analysis project Ga0164294, IMG submission 111479) | Oligotrophic lake water microbial communities from Sparkling Lake, Wisconsin, USA - GEODES005 metaG | ecosystem: Environmental > Aquatic > Freshwater > Lake | place: USA: Sparkling Lake...
GTAATGGAACTGATCAAACGTGTGACTTTATTTTCGATATCCTTTTTTACAATAATTTTATCCGACACTTTTTTGTATAATGTACGAATCGCAAGGGCAGAATCCAAAATTTCTTTATATACATCCGACGTTTTATTTTTACTTAAAGAATCTTCGATATCTTCTATGTTATCATGAATACCATCTAAATTTCGATTTAAATCTAATTTTTCAGAGTATGATCTATCACTTGATGCTATTGATGATAAATCATATTTTTTATCTATGAAAAATTGTTTGTCTGAATCGGAAAAACGATATTTACCTGTATTAAAATCAATATTAAATAGTTGTTGTTTTTTTGATAGATCCGTTTTTAATGTAGTTTTTTGTTGTTCTTTCCAAACTATAAAAAACTCATATTTATCGATTAGTTCTTTGTATTTTGGATGATTAAAAATATCATTCAACCATACTAATTGGGTAGTTGTATATGTTTTACCGTCAATTTGCAAATAAGAATAATATTGATCTGGATAAATAGGTTGAAATAAATATCGAGGATACACATTTTTCCATGAAAAAACAGAATCGTCAGATTCATTTGGATTAATTAACATAGAATAGGAATCTTTGATATTATTCAATGCTGGAAAACTGTTTGGAAATAACATTCCCAACATTGTTTTTACATTTTTTATGTAAATTTTATTTACATCGCGATTAATTTTAACACTAATTGAATTCTCCGATACTAGATTTATTGTATTATGCAAATCAACAATTAATTGTTTGAGTTCTTTATTTTGTTTTAGATTATATATAATTTGATTATTTGCTTTATTTATTGCTCTTAAAAGATTATTTATTTGAGTTAATAATTTATCATCATTATCCGGATTTTTAAGCGTTATATTTTTAAATTCAAAATTCTCTGGTTGGTTTAATAAGTCTCGCATTTTATGATTTATTGATGATTTGTAATAATCAAATGTTACATCATCTAAATTACGTATAGCATCTCTTTTTGATTTTTCGAGAATATCAATTCCTTTTTTATTTTCTTTTATTTCTTCTTTTATCTTTTTTATTTCTTCTTTTATCTCTTTTATTTCTTTTATTTCTTCGTTTAATTGCGTATTATCATCACTGTCTTCTTCACTATCATTTGTTTTTTTTGCGCTATTATTTATTATTGGAGTCTTGCCAGAAGAATTATACAAATTCAAATCTTCAAATACTTTCAATTGCCTTTCTTTACTAAAAAAGAAGGATATCTTTTTATCATAGGTTTGTGTGTTCAAAAATCGGGTTACAACCGGTTGGTAGCATCTATCTTTTGTAATAAATGGATAATCCGACATTTTTTTAAAAGAAGAAGCTTTCAATGTCGGATGAAAGATCATTTGGCGTTTTAATTCGAATGTGTCCTTTCCCGGTATATTGGAATCAATCATAATACGTACAGTATCTAATTTTATTGGAGTATTTATATCTATATTACATGGATCACTACTACCATATTCACTCATTTTAATATAATCACATATTATTTTTACAAATCGACCAATCTACCGAATCAAATCGAATCATCTCATTTGTCCATCAAGGTGGTGATATGTTTCGCCTTTTCTAAAATGGCCTCCATGTTTTTGATATCATCTTGTGATATTTTCGCATTGGTTTCGTCCAATTTGGTCAAATGTTCCGTGGTAAACGTCTCTGGCAAACAACAGAATATGCTATTTTCATTCAATAAAAAGTCCATCACAATGATAAAAAGAACCGTCATCCCCGCCGAAACAAATATGTCGCGCGTCCCCATCCACATAATGGCGAAAATCAATATATCTCGACTAAATGTAAATCTCAGATAAGATTCCATTGTCCGACTGATATTGAAATTCACAAATTTACTCGCTATATTAATCGTGATAATCATTAACCCTGCAAAGTATTTACTCTGATTCAACGCAGATACTTGGTCATTCACATAAAAGTACGTCTTATACGCATATTTCAAAAACACACTATCCGTTTTCGGCATTTTCGGCGCTTTCATTTTCTTCATTGGCATCGGTCCATTCCCATTCGTCATATATGACATTGTATTTTAATATACAATGTGATATTTTTCCAATCCGCAGAATATAATCCTATAGGACTCTTACATTGAGACATTGGAATAAATGTCCGACATGGTTTTCCATACATGATCTACCCAATCATTTGATTCTTTTGGACGCAATACTTGTTCCGTTTCTATTTTCGATTCTATGATGGAATAATCACAGGTAGGGTCACATAGATTACATCTCTCGGCGTTATATTTGATTTCCGGGAAAACGTGTTCCGCCATTTCCGTTTTTACGCGATGATCCTTGGACATCAAATGTCCATTTTTGCAATGTTTCTTTTTGAATTCGTCCGCGTTTCCATTTATCACTGGTTTGATTGTTTCTACATATGCGTCTTCTAAAAGTTCGAATCCTTCCTCTCTATCCTTCTTCCTCCTTTTCTTACTCTTTTTCCTACTCCTCCTTTTCTTTCTACTCTTTCTGTCATCGTCTTCATCGTTCGAATCCGAATCCGAATCCGAATCGGACCCGGAATCCGAGTCCGAATCACTGTCACCCTTATATCCTTCTATAGGACTTTGTTGCGCTTCTTTCTCTTTGTCTTTCTCTTTCTCTTTCTCTTTCTCTTTGTCTTCTTCATTTAGCAATGTTGCCATTCCTTCTACATAATCGGATTGATAGTAGTATATGACAAGAATACATACAATTGCGCCATGGATCTCGTCGATCGTGGAATAAAAGATGATTAGTAATACAGCGAGTATTTTCCCTAAAATGGTATGACTCAATCGAACGACGGGATTTGTATAACTCACCAATAAATAAATCAATATCATCGGTAGAAATTCAATGATATATTTGCCAAAAGTCGTCGCCATTTATATTATACATTTATATATCATTTCTATAGGATCTCCCCCTTTCCCTCCATGTTCGTATAATACTTTTTTTTATCTTTAATATGTAAATAGTCATTTATTATGTCATTATTAAGTTATTCATCCCCGTGGACAAATGACAATCAAGATACCAAAAAACGAAATTCTACCATACGAAAAACCGCGAAAATACGTTCTTATGTAGAGGACGAAACCGATCGCGATTATACGAGCTTCAATAGTAGTTCCCATAATTCCCATAAAGAACAACCGGATGTAAGTGAAATGACAAAACAACATACCGAACAAAATGCCCGGGTCAATACATTGATCAATCAAATGAATACGGCAAATGACGGAGATAAACTCGCCAATTTCACACCCCCTCCCCGTCCCATTACCCAAAACCGGAAAGATGTAGTCATTCTACCCGACGAAGAGATCGAACCCCCTAAAAATCCCATACAAATACCTAAACCCGTATTTCATAATGTGGGGACTACCGATTTTTTAGTGCGCGATCCATCCCAAAGTAATTATAGCAATTATCAGGCCGTATATGACCCCACTGCAAATCGCAGATTCCCGTCGAAATATGGCACCCCTCCCTCAACCTCAACCTCAATCGTGGATAATCGTCTCATGGAAAAAATCAATTATATGATTCACATGTTGGAAAATATGGAATACGAAAAAACGGCGAATGTGACGGAAGAATTCATTCTATATACCTTTTTAGGAGTTTTCATCATTTTCGTGGTGGATTCCTTTTCCAAAGGAGGCAAATATGTCCGATAGATGTATTTATTCTATAGGACAATCAACGCATCTTTCGGTTGTTCCACCGTATCACACACATAATTATAGAAATAATACGCGGATTCTATTGGGATTTCCGCGGATACAGAATCGTTTGTTATGTCATATAGATCACGTAATAAGATTCCATTATCGGACAAATCGTCCACGACAATTATCCCGAACTCACCGACTGCTTCTTTGAGTTCCCATAATGCATTCAGGTATCCCCTGCAAAAGAGTTTCGTCGAATTCGACGCATGTATAGATCCTATAAGACTCATGCCGGCGACGTCGCCCGTAACAATGCGTAAATCGCGGAAAATGTAGATGCCGTAGATCGTCCCCCTCGATTCGACGCAATATGCGTATAGGACTTTACCCAAGATCATTTCGCCGAAATTGCCCGGATCGGTGATGATCGACGCCCGGAAACGGGATTTCTGCAAATTCACGAATTCGATACAACTGGCTAAATTCGTGCGTTCGACGCGATTACACATGAAATATCGGGGGAGACGAGGACGCGTGAATCCACGATCCAATATCCGCGTATAGGATTTGTATTGGACAAATGGAACGATCCCGTCGGATAATTCCCCCTCCTTCTTGAAAAGGGAAATTGCCACGACCGGTGTCTGGATTCTGGCGCGATATTCGTGTGTCTGGATGAGATTCCGCGATATTTTCTGGGATTTATGTGCGCGATGGACACAGATGAAATCCCAGTAGTAACAGGGGACACTATCATGTCCTTGGACTAAAACTTGGACACTACGGGAGGTAATTGTACCGATGGTTTTGGGCCGGCCCATAAAGGGCACAATATAGAAGGAAATGTAGGAGGGGTGTATATGCCCTGCGAAGAGTGTCCTATAGATATCCTTGTTGAAGAGAAATACCACGTCCCCATCACTGTCCAAATAATGACATTGCACCAGATCGACGAAACAGGAGACGTGATCCTCCGTCAAATCCTCGAGAACATTCATGGTTGCTATATGATCGAAATCACAGTATTTCGTAACAGAGGGGTACCCCGGTTGAACAATGAAGGGTTTCCGACAAACCCATTTGCGGAAATAATCGTAGGTATGGAAAACGGGCTGTCCATTCCAAAAGGGGAATCGGAGTTTTATGTAGAGAAAAATGCCGATCATGGTGAAAAATCCGCCTACGATAAAATACTGGAACGATTCATTTGTCATATACATTTTCTATATGACAAATTTATAAAAATACACGGATTATAACGTCCGTTCTAAAATATACATGTATTGGTATTTATCTTGGGCACCCGACATTTCCGCTTTCCCCTTGATCAAAAACCCGCATTTGACGGCTTCCAATAAAATATCCTCGATACTGTCCATATAGAGCACTTGTTCATTCTGACGAACATATCCCGACGATTTATCCCGGAATTCCTCCTTGACGACGTATATGTCTTGTGACGGACTATGCAATCCCGCTTTATACGTATATCCCGTGAAATCCACGATGGTATCCGTGATCCGGCGATTGGCGTATTTCTGTATATTATCCACGACGGCGGGACGACCACGAGGGACGATATAATCGGATTTCGCGGGATCGACTAAATGTAGAATCAAATATCCTCCGGGCATTATCCAGAAATAAGAATTCTTGAAGAATTGGCGTCGGTCTTCTATCTCATAGATTGTATAGTACAAACATGTAATATGGGAAAACGTATTCCTCTCGAAATTCATGGAAACGAGAACATCCCCCTGTTTCACAGGGATATCTCCGTGTTTAGAAATGGCGCGTTTGCACATGGCGGAAGATTGGTCGATTCCGTATACACGATATCCCTTTTGTTGGATATGTTTGACTAAATCCCCCGTTCCGGATCCCACGTCTAGAAAGACACTATGTTTCGGACTCGGCATCGTCATCTGAATGACTTGCATGACCTCTGATTCGGCGCGTTTGTCACATAGAGTCAATGTATCGTATATCTCGCTATAGAATTCGTCGTATTTATCATTCCCCTCTTTTAAAGTGAAGACTTCCTTTTGCGTGAATCCCTCTTTTCCATTTCGATCCGCGGAATACCTGCGATAACACGAAACGGATATAAGAATGATACCCAATAAAAAGAGCATCGAAAGAATCTGATTTTTCATTTTATATAACATGGATATTATCTTTTATCGACGGTTTGTACATATTCCCCGCGCATTTGATCACGGGTTCCATTGTAAAACATTTTTGTACCGATCTGTGCAATATGTTCCATAGAAGGTGATCTATAGGACTCATGGGTAAAAAGTCCAGTATGGGTTTGCGTTTCCTGTCGGCCTACAGCGGTTGTCCTATACATGTCACTTTGAGTATCGGGGATATAAACACTCTGACCCGCATCGCGTTGTAGGGCGAAGAATTGATGCCGGAGAGTGGATTCGGTATCCACATTTCGGAAGAATCCATCAGTGGGGGCTTTGTCCGTTCCACAATAGAAATTTCCTTCTACGGATTGGGGAGAATGGTCTAAATATTTTTCTATAGGGACAATGGGATCTTTCCTGCGATTGACAATGGGCAAAAACGCGTATTTGGTGGAAACGGGTCGGGGGTCGAAATTGGGTTGCAAAGGTGCATCGGGGAAATAACGTCCAAACAATCGGGCATTCAATTCGTCAGTTCGCGCATTTTGTCCATATAGGATTCCGGGTACATTTGGAATAATGCCTTCGATTGGTTTATCATCCATAAATAACATATACAGTAAAATTATATATTATTATGTCAAAAATATTGATATTATCCATTTATAATGAAAACGAGTATTATGATGCAATGCTGAATGAAACGAATCAATATATCAAGACCGTAAACAATAAAGAATTCTTTTTTTGTTTTATATGTTATAAACCAATTCAAGAAGATTATCTATATGACAAGGAACGAAATATACTTACAATAAATGGTACCGATAGTTTAATACCGGGTATACTAAATAAAACGATCGATGCAATCGATATTATTACTAATAAAATGAATATTGAATACGATTTTATATTTAGAACAACTGTTGCTACATGTATAAATATCCCCAAAATACTATCATTATTGAATAAGTTGGATATATACAAAGAATATTATATAGGGAATTTACAAAAATTAGAATGGATTGACATAGGATGTGGTATTATAGATCAAACGCATTGGGGGACATGGTATTGTGGTGGCGGGTTTGCAATATTCAGTAAATCGATTGCATTGAAAATGGTGTTAGACAGAGACGCATTTATAATGAATGTAGTGGACGATTTATCGATTGGTATATTTATAAAACAACTCCCAAATATTGAGTATGTAAATTGGCATAATTTAGCAGAATATAGAGGTCAATGCAATGAAAATAAAATCGTATTTTTCAATAATACAAATAAACATGATCGAAAAATCGATGTAAATAATCATAAAAAAATATACACTCTATTTTACAAATAAAACGACGCTTCGTTCGTTCGATCGTTCGTTCGTTATATACCGCAATATATAATAATCGAATTATCATATGAGCCTAAAAGATATAGTAAACAATTCGCGAACCGATAAAAATACCACACATTCATATTTAGGACTTTACCAAGACTTGTTGATAAATAAAAAAGAGACTGCTCAAAATGTATTAGAAGTAGGAATATGGAGTGGAGGAAGTATAAAATTATGGCGTGATTTTTTCACCAATGCGAATGTATATGGTTTGGATATTATACATATGGATCAGGTTTGGGAAGGCATCAAGAATAACGAAAAGATTATTTTATATACCTCTACCGATGCATACGATGAGAATTTTGTTAGGACACAATTCTTGAATAAAAATATAACATTCGATTTTATGTTAGATGACGGACCACACACATTAGAGAGTATGATACAATTTATAAAATTATATTCGCAAATAATGACAGAGGATGGAATATTGATTATCGAAGATGTTCAACATATGGATTGGATAAATATTCTTGAAAATGCGGTCCCTGATCATTTGAAACAATTCATCAAAATTTACGATTTAAGATCCAATAAAAATAGATACGATGATATAGTCTTCACTATAGATAAAAGTAATATAGAAAATTAAATCCAAATGTAAATAATGCCATTTACATTTGTAACTGCCTTATATGAAATCCAGAGAGAAGTCCATGACGCCAGATCATTCCGGCAATACCAAGAATGGTTTGCAAAAACACTCACGATCCCATTTCCTATGGTGATTTATACGGAAGAGAAAAACAGATCCATTGTAGAAACTGTTAGAAAAGATTTGCCTACAAAAGTATTTTATACGACATTGGAAGAAGTGCCTTTTTATTATACGGTCGATTCTGTAAAACGGATTCTTACAGATACGGAATTCAAACACCGGATTATGCATCCCCGTGCTTTAGAAAATAATTGCTATGAATATATACCCATTATTCATAGTAAATTCAAATGGATGATGGATGCAATAGAAAACAACTATTTTCAAACCGACCTTTTTTTCTGGATAGATGCCGGATTGAGTCGATTCGCGAATTTCGATATATCCTCCCCCCTGTACAATGAAGAACTCATCCGAGATTTGCAACACAAAGTCTATATGCAAATCGGTAAATTACGTGAATTACAAGACGTTTTGGAAAATCCCCAAAAGGCAGAATCCTATATAGGACAAACGGTGAATTTTATTATGGCCGGTTTCTGGGGTGGGAATAAAGATATTCTATATGACATATGCAAAGAAAGTGCCCATAATTATATCCATGAATTCATCGAAAAAGAACGCGTGGATAACGAACAAACCCTTTTCGCCCTTATTTTACCGAAATACAAGAATGATATTATCTTTATTAATAATGATCCTAGGATCAATTATATGAATTACTATGTATTTTGCAATAAAACACCATAATTTTTCACCAAAGTCTCCCATGAAAAATGTGCCATCGCATATTCGCGTATTTCTTTCCACATTCCCGATTTCTTTCGATTCTCAATAATCACGGATTCAATATAAGGGATATCTCCCCATTTATCATCCGGGATAATATCGATAAATGGCAAATCAACGGCCAAATCATTCGCGCTATATTTATTCGTCACGACGGGTAATCCGGCCATAAGAGCCTCTTTAATAACGAGCGGTGTCCCATTTTCCCCCGTACTCAATAGAACCATATTTCCATATTGTGGTAATTTCGCCATGAGTTCAGTTCTTCCGGGTTCGCCTTTATAACATTCCTTCCCCACGAAATCCGCAGTTTCACATTTCCCATAAAAATCAATTCCCGGAATACCGCAATATCTATATTGCTGTTTTCTCTCTTCCACTTTCCCCAAGTAGATAGATTTATCTATATGACTTCTATTCACAGGATCAATCGCGACAATCTCGGAAGAATTTGCACCGTTTAATGTCATATAGATCCTATCTTTGTTTGTCGCATTCGAATAAAAGGTATCATAATCTTTCTGGGATAATGCAAAAATGACATGTCTCGTATTCGCACATATTCCGCGAAATGTAGAATCGTATCCGTCTCTCGCGTGTTTTTCAGGTTGATCGATATATGGATAATGACTCGTTATACCGATTCTTTTGCATGTCAAATATGGCATGATATGATAGAAACAATCGTAGTGAATATGGACAAAATCATAATCCCCCGAATTAATTTTCCGGATCAATTCTTGGCAATATGGGGTATTTGGCGCAGATTGATCGCGATGTCCAGTGCGTATATCATTGATAATATTCACTATATGACCCATACGTGTGAGTTCTTGATAATAGTCCCATATGAGTATCTCAACGGCGCCCCATCCGGGGGGCGGGATTGGCATAATACCTGGACCCACCAATGCGATTTTCATGACTAGATTCTTATTACTGGTAGGAGGAGGATCTATCGCGGTCAAATAGGTATCTACAATTGTGGCCCATGCAAAATGTGCCAAGGCATATTCCCTGATAGATTCTCTATGTGACAGACTATATGTGCGATTCTCCGCTATTTTTGCACCGACATACTCTAGATCTAGGAGTTTATTGTTTGGAATAACCGTAATAAACTCTCTCTCGAGATCTAAATTCGCGGATGAACATTCACTCACGACTACACCCAATCCCGCGATAAGTGCTTCTTTTACAACTAATGGATCCGCTTCGCCTTCACTTAATAGAATCAGATTTCCATATTGTGTGAGATTTTTGTACAATGAGGGTTTATCCCATTCTCCCAAATAATAGGGGTGTGTTTTATCCAATGGAGAATCATGATAATTTCCGACAAAATGAATATTGGGAATCGTTTGGTATTTATACTGTCCTTTTCTGTATTCGATCTTTGCTAAATAAATACTATATTCCCCTTTTTCGGGATTCGTCACATAGTGAAAATAATCCTCCCTTGCACCATTGCATATGTCCACGATCTTTCCCGCAAATCCGTGTTTTCTATATATGTCACTTATCTGGGGACTAATGGAATGAATCACGATTCGATCCTGATATTCAATGGCGGTTTTAAAAAAATTGTGAAAATAGGAGGAA
>Ga0164294_10006104_pt1 | contig 10308 bp, 9 predicted proteins | sample GEODES005metaG_FD_111479 | JGI IMG/M metagenome (GOLD analysis project Ga0164294, IMG submission 111479) | Oligotrophic lake water microbial communities from Sparkling Lake, Wisconsin, USA - GEODES005 metaG | ecosystem: Environmental > Aquatic > Freshwater > Lake | place: USA: Sparkling Lake...
CCCGTATCTATAAGAATGAATCTGCGACCATTCCATTCGGCCTCATACTTCACGCGGTCTCGTGTAACGCCAGGCGTATCTTCAACGATAGCTTCGCGACGACCGATGATTCGATTCACAAGTGTTGATTTACCAACATTCGGTCTACCAATTACAGCAACTTTGGGAAGACCTAATAAGTTTTTGCGAGTAAGCCATTCCCAAATGACCTCAACCACTTCCTTCAAATCTAATTCAGTTGAATCCAGTTCCAGCGCATCCTCCGCGGGGCGCAAGGGGGAAACTTTTCGCGTAGAATCTAGAAGGTCGCGAGCACTCAACGATTGTGCAACGTCTGCAGGTTTATCTGCATTTATTTCTTCAGCTTCTCGACGAACGGCCCTAGCTTGAAGATCTGCGTATAAAAAAACCTTTAGATCAGCGTTCGGAGCAACTACTGTTCCGATATCTCGGCCCTCAACAACGATTCCGTTCTCACTATTGGAAATAATTGTTTGTTGCATGTCTACAAGAAATGCACGCAGTTCAGCTATTTGACTTATCTGACTAACATTGTCAGTAATTCGCGCGCCACGTATTTCATTGGTAACGTCAATGTTTCCGCAAAATATTTTTGGCTCTCTTGGATTCGCTGAAAAGACAATAGGACTTTTCTTAATCGCAGCGATTATCTCCCAGCCTTCGGTAACACCCGCTTTGAGCGCAATCCATGTCGCCGCTCGATACAAGGCGCCGGTGTCTAAATAATTCCAGTTCGCTCGGGTTGCAATCGCTTTTGAGGTACTCGATTTTCCCGAACCACTAGGACCGTCTATCGCTACAACTATTCCGGCCATGTGCGAACCTTATCGTCTTAACCAGAGTCGAAAAACTGAAACAAATAACTTGATTTGCAGTAGATTTCTAATTTTTGCGAGGAGAGTGTGCTAAAAATCCCTTTGAAACCAGATGCTTCTGTAATTTTTCTGCGTCGGTCGCTGAAAGTGCAAGAGTTATCAAGCCCACCTCTTGACCGGGGCTATGTTCCATAGATAAATCTTCAACGTTAACTTCTATTGCGGCGCATTCATTAAAAATACGAGCTAATCCACCTGGTTTATCATCAATAACTATTGGGACAAAGGTGTAATCGCGTTTCACCGAGCCATGCTTACCTGGAATCTTTGTCCGACCTTCTCTGCCATCGCTAAAGAAATCCATAATCCCCTCGCGATCCCCTGCCTGAACCGCCTGATTAAGTAAAGAAAGTCGATTTATTACTTCAGAGATTTTAGGACTTATCTCTTTTGAATTAGCGAGCAGCAGACTGCTCCACAACTCGGGCTCTGAATCAGCCAGCCTAGAAACATCTCGCAAACCTTGGCCCGCCAGATTTAGGTGTTCCGCCGATTCATTCTTCAAACTTCCACCCAAAGCCGAGCTTAAAACTTGGGGTAGGTGAGATACGGCGGCAATAACCGAATCGTGAGTTTTGGAGTCCAATTCATAGATTGTTGAGCCCAGCGCAATTCCAAGATCCCTTGCCGCCTTTAAAGCAGCAGGAGTTGATAACTCGGTAGGAGAGACAATCCAAGCTCTGGATTCAAAAAGGTCAGAACGAGCGCTTGCAGGTCCAGAAGTTTCGCGCCCAGCCATAGGATGAACAGACGCGAAGCTCCTAGCTAATTCCGGAAAAGATGCAACTTCGAGTAAAAGATTAGACTTGACACCACTTACTTCTATAAATAAAGCAGCTGGGTTCGTAGAAATTTCGGCTTTTGCGATTTCGAAAACGGTTTCTGGTGGCGTAGCAACGATTACCATGACTGGATTGGCCGCTTGCGCGTTCGACTCCCCTATCAAGTCCGAGGCCAAGCGTAAATTCATCTCATTTGTATCTGCCAAAATCAAACTAATTCCTAATTCCTTCAAGCGCAGAGCTATTGAGGTTCCAATTAGACCGCATCCTATGATCTTGATAGGGCCGATTAAGCTCATTGTTTAGGCTCAGATCGAAATATGTTTTTCACTCCCAAATCCGGTCTAAGAACAGCCGCCCCACGCAAGTATTTATGGGTGGCATCTTTTTTAGAGAGACTGGATTCCGCGTGAATCAAGATTCGGACCGTTTTTGGTAGGGCTCCGTTTACGTCGATCTCCTGAGCACATAGAAGGGGCACATCCGTGAAACCCATCGACCGGATTCCTACAGCAGGAAATTCACACTTTAAGTCAGGGGTAGCAGTAAGCAATATGGAAATTAAGTCATCTTGCGCTAGCGAATTAGAGGCAAGGAGTTCACCCATTAGTTCAATGACAGCCTCGCGCATTTCCTTGGAATCGTCAGCAAGAAGCTGAGTCGCACCTCTAAACGCCCTAACCGATTTCATTGGACAAGACTACCTTGCGGAGACAGAATCTCGGTTCTAGATAAAACGTTTTGATTACTAAATGTTTTATCGATATATAGTGTTTCTTGAATGTCGACTTAAAAAGGCCATCATTAACACCAAATATTTGATATTATTTTATCGATTTTTATGATAAAGATTGAGTGCAATAAAGTGGTTATATCGATACTATGGCGTCCACTAAGTATTGATAAATAGACAAATAGTTAATCTTGTATGATATTTATAGACTTAACTTTAAAGCTTTAAATAGGTTTTCGAGCTCAACCGAATTCAAGGAGCGCCATCTACCTTCTTTGGTATCCCCCATCGATATTGGACCGAAATCTGTCCGAATCAGGCGCAGGACCTCTATCTCAAGGAACTCGAACATTCTCCGGATTATATGGAAGCGACCCTCGTGAATCGAGACCTCGACCCATCGGTGCTTCGGGTTAATCTCTCGGATAACTTTGATCTCAAGAGCCCTTGCCATACCGTCTTCTAGTAGAACTCCTTTTAATAGCTGTTCGATGTTTTCCTTGGAAAATGGACCTTCGATCTCCAATAGGTATTTCTTGATCATTCCATAGCTGGGGTGAGTTGCTCGATGCGTAAAGGCTCCGTCATTGGTTAGAAGAATTAGCCCTTCACTATCTTTGTCTAATCGCCCAACGTGAAAAAGTCTCTCATTACGCGTTTTAAAATAGTCCCCGAGGTTTGAACGTCCATCAGGGTCTGACATAGTGGAAATTACGCCTCTTGGTTTATAAAACGCAAGGTAAGTTTTAGTCTTTGATTGCTTTATTGCTTCACCATCAACTTCAACTTTAGAGATTTCTGGGTCAAATTTCGTTCCCAATTCAAAAATCTGAGAACCGTCAACGCTGACTCTGCCATCAAGAATCATCGCTTCACTTGCGCGACGGCTTGCAATTCCGGCATCGGCCAATATTTTCTGGAGACGTATAAGTGCCAATTTAACCCTCGTTTCAACTGCTTCAACAGCGTGGAATAGGTAAGTGCACCTAGGTTACGGCACTTTACTGTTCGTTCATAATCAAGCCAAAGCCTGAAGATCAATCTGTAAGGCTGGAAAGAACCTCATCTAAAGCATCGACATCTGGCAGGAACGGCGCCAGAGCCGGCAAATCCGTCACCTGGTTTAGTCCCAATTTCTCAAGGAAAAATGAGGTTGTGGTGTAAAGAATTGCGCCAGTTTCATGCTCAATCCCAGCCTCTTCAACTAGTCCACGAGTCACTAAAGTCTTCATGACTGCTTCAACGTTTACACCTCGAATAGCTGAAACGCGGGCTCTTGAGACCGGCTGGCGATATGCGATGACAGCCAAGGTTTCAAGCGCCGCTTGGGTAAGTCGCGATTGCTGCCCATCTAGGACAAACTTTTCAACTACCGGAGCGAGATCTGGATGACTGTAAAAGCGCCATCCCCCGGAGACCTGCCGCAGTTCAAACCCTCGTCCACTGGCCTCGTATTCACTAGCAAGTGAATTCAACGTGGCCACGACAGTTTCCGTTGGGGTTTCGGTGATCTGGGCCAAAATGATCTCTGAAACGGGTTCATCAACCACCATAAGTATGGCTTCAAGCGACCTATTGAGTTCACGATTAGACATTTGACTCTCCATTTGTATTATCTTCGGATTGAACTAAGGGTGTATCAAATTCATCACTCACTTCTATTTCGCCTTCAGCGCTTCCAGTCCATGTTATTGCCAACTCTCCAAGCGCGATGACTTGCTCAAAGCGCACAACACCCTCTCTGTAGAGCTCCAAAAGGGCTAAAAAGCGAGCCACGACCACGAGAGTTGAACTGGCGTCACTGATTAGATGCCTAAATGTACTTTTCCCGGTACGCCTTAATTCATCTACAATCTTGACGGCCTCCTCGGCGACGCTGACAAGCGGGCTGTGGATATGGTCAATGGCTACACTCGGGGTTATTTTTGGCGACAAAACCCTTTGAGCTATCGCCGCGAATCTCTCAGGGCCTACTCCGATCAGAACTTCTGGCAGCAAACTTGAAAAATGGGCTTCTAGTGCGACTACTCTTGCGAAACTCTTCTCCTCGCGAGATAGGCGATCGTTGAAAATCGTCGCAATAGCCTTGAATGCGCGATATTGAAGGAGTCTGGCAAAAAGTAAGTCCCTAGCTTCAAGAAGAGCAAGGTCTCCCTCATCCTCAACCTCGCCTGATGGCAAGAGCCTGGCGGCCTTTAAATCCAGAAGAGTCGCTGCAACGACCAAGAATTCAGTTGTCTGTTCCAGATCCCAGCCATCCTCGGAGCCCTCAAGCGCACGGATGTAGGCGATGAAATCATCCGTTACGACACCTAGAGCAACCTCCGTTACATCCATTTTGTGGCGAGAGATGAGCTGAAGAAGCAAATCGAATGGTCCATCGAAGTTCGACAAGTGGACCGAGAACCCAGGTGCGGGAGTTTTCCCTTCGCTCACTTCGATTTGATTTATCTGGCCCTCATTCATTGCGTAAAGGTAATGCAATTACGCTTGCGCGCCCAATCGCACCGCCGTAGAGTCCGCGCATGGCAAAAAGCAATTCGAAGGTTTCTCGCTTAGGAACTAAATCGACAAATCGGGAAGAAGAATTCTCGGCAACTTCCAGCGTTCTTGGTAAAAAAATGGTCGAGTTCCCTGCGATCAAAACTCCCCCTGCGGATGGACCTGCCCGTGTTATCTCAGTCGTTAACCAAAAGGGTGGCGTAGGAAAAACAACAACGACTATTAACCTAGGTGCTGCGTTAGCCGAACTTGGGCGCAGGGTTTTACTTATCGATTTCGATTCACAAGCAAGTATGACAACAGGTTTAGGAATTAAGCCTCTTCAAATAAAAGAACAGTACGGATCTATCTGGCATTTATTGAATGATTCAAGCGCAAACATCTCGGAATTTGTTTTGAAATCGAATGTTCCTGGTTTGGATTTCATTCGTGGACATAAAGATTTAGCAGCGGCTGATGCAGCATTTGTCTCCGAGTTAGCTAAAGAACACAAATTGAGAAAACTTTTGGAACCCCTCCTAAATCAATATGATAACATTCTTATTGATTGTTCCCCATCACTTGGAACTTTAACAATTAACGCTTTAACAGCCTCTAATGGCGTCCTTATTCCTATGGAATGTGAATACTTTGCAGTGCTAGGCCTTGGTTTAGTCCGAGAAACAATAGATAAAGTTCGCAGCAATACGAATCCACAATTACAAATTGATGGCATCCTCGCCACAATGTTTGAGCGTAAAACTGCGCACTCACGTGAAGTTTTGGAACTGATTTACAAAGAGTTCCCAGATGACCTACTAGATACGATCATCGCAAGAACAGTTCGTTTCTCTGAATCAACTGTAAAAGGTGAACCAATAACAACGTATGCAAGTAGCTCAACCGGAGCAGTTTCATATCGCAGACTTGCCCGAGAGTTAATTTACCGAGGAGGAGCAAAATGAGTAGAAGAGTAAGCCTGCCAGGAGCCGACGAGTTGTTCCGTCAGACAACAACGTTGAGCGCGGTTCCTTCACAAACGCCAACTCCGATCGAAGACGTTCCTACAGCGCCGATCACAAATAAGAAATCTGTTCGAACAACTCCAAGGCGCCGCGTTAATTCTTTTGATAAGTCTCCAAGTGGACGCGAACGACATGATGAAAAAATTACTGTGTATCTCTCGCCCGAAGAACTTTATGATCTTGAACAAGCTCGATTAGCACTTCGCGGAGATTTAGGTCTTGCAGTTGATCGAGGTCGAATTGTTCGCGAATCCTTAGCAATTATCATCGCTGATCTTGAAACAAAAGGCGATCAAAGTATTATCGCTCGTCGACTGCGCGGTAAATAATTCACTGATTATTTTGCTCTTGGGTGCGAAGTTGCATAACTCTCGCGCAACTTATCAATCGTAACTAAAGTATAAATTTGAGTCGTTGTAACCGATGAATGACCTAGAAGTTCTTGAACGACTCTTATATCCGCTCCACCGTCCAACAGGTGCGTTGCGAAAGAGTGGCGAATAGCGTGCGGAGTTACGCGGGTTTCAACGTTTGCCCGCTCCGCCAAAGTTGCAATAATCTCCCAAGCGCTTTGTCGACTAAGGGCATCGCCTCTAGAATTTAGAAACAGAGATGGATTCGATTTCTTCCGAAGAAGATTCGGTCTGGAAAGTATTAAATATTGATCCAAACTATTGCGTGCGTAAATGCCTATTGGAACAACTCGCTCCTTGCCACCTTTACCAGATAATTTCAGCGTCATTGTATTCGCGATTTCGGCTACGTTAGATATCTCCAGATTCACCACTTCACTAACACGAGCCCCTGTTGCATAAAGAACTTCAATCAATGCGCTATTTCGGACCGAGATTGCATCTTCACCAAATTTAGCGGCTTCAATCAACGCCATAACTTCAGCAACCTTCAACGCCTTTGGTAAACGCTTAGGTATTTTTGGTGGCGAGTAATCCTTGATTGGATTGACTGTGTGGTTATTGCTCGCGATGAATTTGTAAAGATTTCTCACGGTCACAATTGTTCTAGAGTTCGAACTTTCACTTCCGCGGGAATGGGAACCGTTGGCTCCTCTTAGCCAACCTAAAAAATCATCTAGCATCTTCGAATCTGCCTCGAGTATTGATAATTCTTCACTAACCAGGAAATTGTTGAATTTAATCAAATCACGACGGTAAGCCTCAATAGTGTTTTTGCTTAAACCTTTTTCAATTGCAGCAAAATTTAGATAATCGTTTATTGCAGATGAGGCTGTATCACTTGCCATTTTTTGCGACGGCCGCTGAAATCAGGCCGCTGAATAAGGGATGTGCTGACGTTGGTCGAGACAGAAACTCAGGATGTGCTTGAGTCCCCACGTAAAAAGGATGAACATCCTTAGGTAGTTCAACAAACTCAACGAGATTGCCATCTGGCGATAACCCTGAGAAAACCAAGCCTGTCGCAGAAATAACTTCTCGATATTTATTATTCACTTCATATCTATGACGGTGTCTTTCTTGAATCTCTGTTGATCCATAAACATCAGCAACAACTGAACCTCGAGCTAAAACAGCTGGGTATAAACCTAAGCGCATCGTTCCACCCATATCCCCGTTGCCCGCGACTATCTCTTCCTGACTTTGCATCGTAGAAATCACAGGATCCTTAGTTCCGGGATCGAATTCCGCCGAATTAGCACCTGCAATATTCCCTAGATTTCTGGCAACTTCGATCACCATGCATTGCAAACCCAAACACAATCCTAGAGTAGGAATTTTATTTTCGCGCGCGAATTGCAACGCTCCTAACTTTCCTTCAATTCCACGAACCCCGAAGCCACCTGGTACGCAAATTGCATCGACATCTTTTAATGCAAGTGTCGCACCACTAACTGTCGCACAATCGTCACTTGCTACCCACTTAATATTCACCTTTGCATTATTTGCAAAGCCACCAGCACGCAATGCTTCGGTGACCGAGAGATACGCATCCGGTAAATCGACATACTTTCCTACCAACGCAACTGTTACCTGGTGCTTCGGGTTATGAACTTTCTCAAGGAGCTCATCCCATTCGCCCCAAACAATGTCCCGGTAGGGCAGTCCAAGTCGCCTAATCACGTAGGCATCTAATCCCTCGTTGAAAAGAACCTTAGGAATGTCATAAATTGATGGCGCGTCTACCGCAGCAACGACGGCTTCAAGATCTACGTCGCACATTGACGAAATCTTGCGCTTTACTGAATCCGGGATTTCACGATCTGAGCGAATAACTATTGCATCTGGTGCAATACCGATTGACCTTAGCGCTGCGACACTGTGCTGAGTTGGCTTTGTTTTCAACTCTCCTGAAGGACCAATATATGGAACTAACGAAACATGCAGATAGAAAACATTATCTCTGCCAACATCCTGACGTATCTGACGCGCGGCTTCTAAGAATGGTTGCGATTCAATATCCCCAACGGTGCCACCGATTTCAGTTATGACTAGATCTATTTCTGGCCCCGCCATTGCTTTAATACGCTCTTTTATCTCATTCGTAATATGAGGAATTACCTGAACCGTATCCCCCAGATATTCCCCACGACGTTCTTTGCCAATCACATTGGAGTAAACCTGGCCTGTCGTCACATTCGCAGACCCGTGCAAATTCACATTCAAAAATCTTTCATAGTGACCGATATCTAAATCAGTTTCTGCGCCGTCATCAGTCACAAAAACTTCACCGTGCTGAAATGGATTCATAGTCCCAGGGTCAACGTTCAAATATGGATCCAACTTCTGCATCGTGACGCGAAGGCCGCGAGATGTTAACAATCTGCCCAAGCTTGAAGCAGTTAATCCTTTTCCTAAACTGGAGGCCACTCCGCCACTTACAAAAAGATGCTTTGTCACATGCTGGGCGGTCATGGAACGCTAACCTATCATTTCCGGCCTACTCGCTGCGACCATATCGAGCAATTCCCCAGCGTGTTCTTGTGCGGTTTTTGAATCTTCCTGCCCAGAGAGCAACCTTGCGATTTCTTTACGACGATCTGGCCCGGAAACTTCCAAAATATTACTTTGAGTCACAGAACCACTCTCGTTCTTTGAGACCACAAAATGATTATCAGCCCAACTTGCGACTTGAGCCAAGTGCGTAACAACGATTACTTGCGAATTTCGCGCTAATAGAGCTAGCCGCTTGCCCACTTCTATCGCTGCCTTACCACCAACCCCTGCATCCACCTCATCAAAAATATATGTTCCCACGGGCGAATTCTTGGCTAAGACAACTTCTATCGCAAGCATTACTCGAGAGAGTTCACCTCCACTGGCCACTTTACCCAATGGCAACAGTTTCCCGTCAGTATGACTGGTGAATAGAAAAACAACTTCATCTATGCCTGTTGAAGAATAATTTTCAGGCTTTTCATTCTCAGACGTATTTACCTGAACCGAAATTTTCGAATTAGGCATTGCTAATAGAGCCAACTCCGATGTGATTGCAATAGAAAGTTTCTTGGCAATACTTGTTCTTGACTCCGTAAGTTTTAACGCCAGCGACTTCAATTCATTAAAGATCGAAACGCTTTCGCTTTGCAGTTGAGCTAATTTTGAATCTCCACCTTGCAAATCCTCTAGGCGTGAACTTGCCTCCACTCCCGAAATCAAAAGATGGCGGTATGCGCTCTCGCGATCGCTGCCCTCACCATATTTTTTCAAGAGACCATTGAGTTCACTTTTTCGACTCTGCAGGTAATCGAACCGCGCCGGGTCTGCTCCCAGTCCAGATAAATAACGCTCAAGATCTGAAGTATTTTCAGCTAATTCGTAAATCAATTCTGCATACTTCTCAATCAACACATCGAGCTCGGAATCTTTACCTTTCAGGTTTTCGAGGATCTTTTTCGAAAGCCCTAAACCAACAATCGGCGATTCATCTTCTCCGGAAATGATCGCCAAGGCTTGAATTAATCCTGCATTAAGCTCTTCGACCGCGCCCAACTTAGTTATTTCATTTTCTATCTGATTCAGCTCATCAGGCTTAGGGGAAATCTTTCCAAAATCTTCAACAAATCCAGTTAGCTTAGTTATTTCGAAATCGCGAACTTTGAGTTGATTCGTTAAGTCAGTTACCCGTTTACGAATCAAATTGTATTCAGCGAATTTCGTTGAATATGTAGTCATTACATCCTGATAATCTCCATAGGAATCCAATAAGTTTAATTGCACGGCAGGTTTACTTAATCTGGCCGAACTGGATTGCGCGTGGATTTCAACCAACTCTTGAGCCAAATCCGAGACTTGTGAAGTGGTTGTTACGGCGCCTCCCAAAGATATTTTCGACTTACCCTGACTTGTAACACTGCGATTGATAATCACGTCACCGTCTTCGACGAAACCCCCGGCTTCTTCAACGAATGTTTGCAG
>Ga0164294_10006105_pt1 | contig 10307 bp, 8 predicted proteins | sample GEODES005metaG_FD_111479 | JGI IMG/M metagenome (GOLD analysis project Ga0164294, IMG submission 111479) | Oligotrophic lake water microbial communities from Sparkling Lake, Wisconsin, USA - GEODES005 metaG | ecosystem: Environmental > Aquatic > Freshwater > Lake | place: USA: Sparkling Lake...
AAAGATTGCAGGGTGCACAGGAAACCTTTCAAGGAAAGATCGGCGCGTGCCATGCAGCAGCTGGGGCTAAAGTGAATAGTGAAGGTGGAAAGTTTGTTCGCGAGAATCCTACACCGGGGCAATTAACAATCTACGCGGCGAGTCTCAGGCCTTGCGTAGAGAGAGAAACTGCTGGCATAGATAGTTTGTTAAAGGAGGTGCTGTCAGTTATTCCAGACGCATTACGAGATATTGAGAAAGCTACACCCAAAATTGGTCGCGTCGGGGCTTGGTGGTGAGACATTCCTTAGCAAGGCATCTCAGAGTAACGGTTACAATTGTACTGCTCTGAAAAGAGGTAACGCAATCATCAATTCTTATGAATGAGTAGTGAATGGTCTTAATATACGTATTGTACTGCTCTGAAAAGAGGTAACGCAATCATCACTATTATTCGAGACGATTATGCCGAAGATCCCTGAACAGCTCTTGCAAGAGTCAAGTAAAGCATTGCTCGAAACACCCACAGGCCTTCGCAATGCCTTGATTCGATCTGCAATGTCACTAGGCTCAATGAACGACAATAAGATGGAAAGGGCATTGTCTTCATCATTATTGCTACACCCGTCTCTTCGCGATCGTCTTCTTCCTCTGATCGTTTGGGTGCACGCTACGTTAATAGAGAAGAGGAAGTGTTGTCTATCGATGATTGCAGTACCGTGGAAGCGTTAGTTAGACTAAGTTAGTGTTCTTGAAACTTAAATTCAATTTTCAAGTGTGAATTTAAAATTCATTATATTATACCAAACCTTTCAACACAATGGAGTTCACAAAAGTCAGCGACATTCCTGTGATTATCGCAAATGCTCGCTCTACCTTCAACTCGGGACTTTCGCTACCGATTTCTTGGAGAATCGCTCAATTAAAGGGTCTTCGCAAGTTTATGCTCGAGAACATGGATGAGATCTTGCTCTGCTTAAAGAAGGACCTAGGTCGATCCAAGACAGAGGCTCTTATTGGCGAGCACTTGCTGTGTGTGTCCGAGTGCGACGATGCGATTGCAAACTTGTCGTCTTGGGCTTCAGCTCGCAGCGTAGAAACCAACCTTGTAAATCTTCCAGCTAGTTCTTCAATTCAATATCAACCCAAGGGAGTCGTTCTTGTCGCTTCGCCTTGGAACTTTCCATTCATGCTCTCAATCTGCACTGTCATTCCCGCCCTTGCTGCAGGAAACATTGTCGTCTTGAAACCCTCCGAGGTGTCTGAGAACTCGTCTAGGTTCTTGGCCACGACGCTTTCTCGCTACTTGGACCCCAGAGCTGTGTCGTTTGTGCTCGGTGGAGTTTCAGAGACAAGCGTATTGCTCAAGGAGCGCTTTGATCATATCATATTTACCGGCAGTCCAGCCGTTGGCAAAATCTTTATGAGGGCTGCAGCAGAGCATCTAACTCCATGCACGTTGGAACTTGGCGGAAAGAATCCTGTCATTGTAGATGCTTCGGCCAATCTTGACTTGGCGGCAAAGAGCATTATATGGGGAAGGTGCTTAAACACTGGCCAGCAGTGCTTATCGCCTGAGTACGTCCTTGTTGAGAAAAAGGTGGAGAGCGCCCTACTTGAGAAAATGAAGGAGGCCATTGTATCTTTCTACGGTAATAATGTTGCAGAGTCGCCAGACTTGGGAAGAATTATCAACGACTCCCATTTCAAGCGTGTCAAGAACCTACTCAAGGACCACGGAGGGAAGATTGTAACAGGAGGTGAGATGGACGCATCTACAAGATTCGTAGCTCCAACGATCATTAGCAACCCCAGTCAGGACTCCATCTTGATGAGCGATGAGTGCTTTGGTCCTATCCTAGCTGTCATTGGCGTTGACAGCGTCAAGGATGGCGTGTCGCAGTGGATCCAGCCAAGAGAAAAACCCCTGGCTCTCTATGTTTTTTCGAAAAGCAGCTCTGTGATTGACTGGGTGAAGAAAAACACAACAAGCGGAGGGTTAACCGTGAATCACTGTGTCGTTCATATCACCAACGGCCGCCTGCCGTTTGGTGGAGTTGGAAACTCTGGAATGGGTGCTTATCACGGCGAGATTGGCTTTCAAGAGTTGTCGCACAAGCGCTCGACAATAGAGTTTTCGTCACTCATTCCAAACATTCCGCTCTTTGCTGTCAAGCCTCCCTTTGCTGGAAAGTTTGGAATCTTAAAGCTCTTACTCCACCTTCCTGGTTTTCTTCCTAACCCTGGCTTCAAAAACGTCCTTATTCTTGGGTTGACAATAGCGGTGGGAGTTTTGGGAGCGAAGCTTAATGGAAACTTTTAAAAGAGATTCCCTATTTCCTTTCTCTCTATCGTTTAAGAAGGGTCTTATTTTATCATTCAAAAAGTTCTGAGATTATTTAAGTTCGAATCGAATTCCAAACTATCGCAAGAAATTTTGAGACTCTACTATTCTAAACGATCCGAGGACAGACCCCCTTTCAAAAGGATGATGCAGTCTTCTCCTCGCCGCAGTTACAGTGTGCCAAGAGTCAAGTCGTATGGATCAGTCCTCAGTTCTCACCGAGTAATCCAGCCTTGCTCTTCTCCTCTAAGTGCAGGAAATAGAGAAAAATTCGCAAAAGGAGACCGCGTTTCTTTCATTTCATCTTCTGGGGGTCGTTCAAACGGCACAGTCATCAAAATTCGACCTCCTTACTACAGCGTTGCAAGCGATGGCGATGTCCCCCCTCTCTCCCATTTGCTCGCTCTCACAGCTCCAGAGCTCACGCGTCTCGCTTCTTCAGAGGATGCTCCAGTGAAAGACGACGCAGCAACTTCTCGTGCAGAGCTTGAGATGACCAAGGACCTTCGTTCTCGCCGCAGACTCATCAAGATGCTCGAGGGCAAGAAGGCTAGCAAGAACAGTAACACTCGCGAGGAGCTCGAAGCCCAGCTTAGCGCTCTTGACGACAAGCTTGCTGCCGACGTCGCCTCGATCGATTCAATTTCTCAGACGTCGTCCGCCCTCCCTGCATCACCACTCGCGTCTGGCGTTTGGATGCGACCTCGAGTTGCTCGCGGAGACTCCACTTCTCTTCCTCCCACAAGCCTGCGTTCAGTTCTCAAGCTTCTCCACGCACGCGATCGACACACTCAGCTTCGCGCATCTGGCTTTCGATTCAAGCGAGCACAAGCGTCTTCCCACGACCTAGAGGAGCAAGTTTGGACGGACATGCCGCCGCCAAAAGACTCCTTCTCCGTCGCTGCCACAATCGGCTCAGATTCTCCGTCTTCTTCTCCTCACGATTGACAACGACAACAACAACGACGTTTTGATGGCTTTTATAAGTAGGATAGATGCTTGCACTTGCAGTGAAATCCTTCCCTCTAACAAAACTACTTTCCTCTCTCTCTCTCTCACACAAAACTACTTCTCTCTCTCTCTCTCTCTTTCTCTCTCTCTCTCTCTCTCTCTCTCTCTCTCTCTCTTACGACGATGAGACCGTCTTTAATTTCGCCTCCCACGATTCTCTTGCGCGTTTTTCTGCGCCATCTTTCGCCTTCTTGAGCGACAACTTAAAGGGCGGATAGCAGATGCCCTCCTCGGTGATTATAGCAGTGATGTATTTAGCTGGAGTCACATCAAATGCAGGGTTAAATACCGGGACGCCAACGGGCGCAATCCTCACACCTGGAGCCACTTCCGTCACCTCTTCTGCAGCTCTTTCTTCAATGTGAATGCCCATCCCGTCAGGCATATTCAAGTCAATCGTCGAGGTAGGCACACAGGCATAAGTAGGGATACCGTTTTCTCTCGCAACCACGCAGTTCTTGTATGTCCCCACCTTGTTGCACACGTCGCCGTTTGCTGCGACTCGATCTGCCCCGAAAATGAACAAATCGACCTTTCCGCGCTGCATGAGGTGCCCAGCCGCGTTGTCTGCTATCAAATGCAGAGGTACGCCAGCCCGCATTAACTCCCACGCTGTAAGCTTTGCGCCCTGTAGCCTCGGACGCGTTTCGTCGACCCACACGTGGACGCCCTTTCCGCTCTTGTGAGACTCGTAGATCACGCCCAGAGCTGTGCCAATGTCGACGGTGGCAAGGGCTCCCGTGTTGCAATGAGTGAGGATCTGCGCACCGTTTGGGACAACTGCTGCGCCCGCACGAGCAAGCGCGCGATTAATGGCCACATCTTCCTCCGCCAGTGCTTGCGACTCGGCTTCAACGAATTTAGATAGAGACTCGGCAGTCGTAGAAGGTAAAGCAGCAAACGCACGAGCAATGTCAAGAATTCGTCCAGTCGCCCACGCAAGGTTCACAGCTGTGGGACGCGCGCCATCTAGGTACGTCTTTGACGATTCAAGCGCGCTGAGCACTGACGCAGCTGTGGCGCCTCCTTCCGCCGCAGCAAAGAGACCGGCCATAGCGACTCCGAACGCGCCGGCTGCTCCAATCGCAGGAGCGCCGCGCACAGTCATATCTCTAATCGCAGTGAAGATTGACTCGACTGTAGCACACTCTATCACTGAGAATTGCAGCGGCAATAAACGCTGATCCACTAAAGTAACAACTCGACCAGAAAGGGATACCACACGGATTTCGCCAGTGTATTCGGATTTTTGAGACGAAGAAGCCATTTTCTTTTCTTTATTATAATACAATGGATGCTGCAACAGCTGAGAGAATGCTAGCCAAGGCGCGTCTGGAGAAAGAATCTGCTCTTCGATCCGTGCAAGAAGCTATGAAGGAAGTGGAGCGTCTTCGATCTGAAGCAGATAAGGCTGAGGCTGAACAACGAGCTAGTGCAGAGAACAGGAACCGTCAGCGCCAAGCTCTTTATGCTGGAAATACATCTGGTAGCGTTACCGCCTCTAGTAATGCAAGTTCATCTTTGTCGTCGACCACCCACTTGAGCAGCGCTTTGGAGCATGAAGCGGACTCACTGGCGCATGAACTAGAAGAGGCTACACAGGCCGCTCAATTGCGTAATGATAAGATTGCTATTTTGTTTTCAGTTGATCTTCTAGGTGGCGATACGGCTCCAGACGTTGTTGTAAAGCCTCGGTCGAGATTGACGATAGCATTTCAAATCTCCAGTAAGGTTAAAGAAGGAGTTGCATCGATATTAGATGGAGGAGGAAGAGGAGGAGGAGGATACAAAGGAAGTGAAGAAGAATACGCAGTGACAGATCCTGGTGAAAACGATTACATTGGGCTCTACCTATGTGGAACGCCAAGAACTAGTGAGAACGCGTCGTCGAGTCACCTAGCCTTAGAATATACGGACGGAAAGAGGTCTGGAGACATCACACTTACCCTTCCGAGTGATGAGCTTAAGTCTCAACTGCCTCATGATTTTGAGATCTGGTATGTCCACCAATCTGGCCGAGTGCTCGCATTTCGAGGCCCAATTCACATGCGTAATAAAGTTTTAGATCAAGAATCAAAGACTATTTCTCTACTTTCTTCTCCTTCTCTCTCTTCTCCTTCTACTTATGCATCTACGATAGAAGGTGATAAGCAACATCCAGGCCTTGACTCTAGCGAAGATGCGCTTCCAATCATTCTTCTTGACAAAATGTATCCTAATACCAACAACAACAGCAGCAGCAGCAGCAGCAGCAGCATTAGTAACGCTTTGCAACCCAAAGTAGGCGTTCGTGTCTTTCGCCCTCCTTTTCTGCTTCAGAAACTAGTTCGAATATCTGCTTATCAAGTCTACATACCTCTTCCTCGACATCTACGAACAATGCGTTCTGGAGCTGACCCTCATAGTTCTGACTCGGAGAAAACAAGCGCATATGTACGATTGCCTGAGAAGTGGAGCCCCGGTGTTGCGATTGAAGGAGATTCGTCTGCAGAATTATACAACGGCTTGCACCCTACAGTGCACGTCTTGTTTGAGCTGCCTCAGATTCCGAGGTCTTCTGCTTCTTCACTTTCCCCACACGGTGTTTGTGCTTACGATGCCACAGCGACAGAAATTCGCGAAACGACCCGCAATAGATCTATAAGTGAGATTGCTGCTCTTCCGCGCGACCTTTTTAGGTTGTCCCTTCGTCTTCAGCATAGAGTGGAGAGAACAAAGTGTACAATGCGAATCCTCTCTGATCACATTATCTTGCGGCTGCCCATGTATTACGGTGGCGCTGCTCTTCCAGATCGACCTTCATCGTTAATTTCATTGGAAGAAATGCTAAGCCTGCGAAGACAAGGCACATCGCTCTCTTGCAGAGAGTGCAGTAATCGTCTTCTTCGTTCAACAACAACAACAACAACAACAACAACAACAACAACAACAGACGGCTCTCCTCAAGTTCACCCCAATGGCATGCGTGCATTTGTTCTTCCGAGCGAGTATTGGCTAGAGTGGTCCGACTTTTGGCTGTGCCATGAGTCCCAAATGAACGTGCTTATTCCTGACGTGGACTTTGGAGCCATGCACGGGGTCCTTCTAGTAGGAGAGACGCACTTGCAAGCACACCCAGCTGACTTTGTGCAAGATTCAATTTATATTCGCCCTATCCATGCACCACTTTCATCTGATACTACTGAAGTCTCAAACGAAACCACCTCTGACTTTGCATTCTGTTCAATCGAGTGCTCTAGGTGTTCCTCTAGTCTTGGAACAACTCACTGTGCTATACCAAGAGCTGCGCGCACGTCTTCCTACTTAACTCTAACCCCTACTTCAGCGTCGGCACAGGAAGGAGCCTTCCTAGCCAAATCAACGCAAGAGTGGGGCACCAGACTCTCTCCTGACTCGGATCCGGTGATTCGTTTGCACAAGGACCGCATCTCTGTGCCAAATGACGCAGAGCTGAACGAATCCCTAACCAAGGTGCACAATGACTTGCTACAAAAAGATTCGTCGATCAGTCCTTCCTCTCCTTCATTGTTAACGGCTAGCGCGACGACTCCTGCCCTTAGGTCTAGAAATGCTCTTCGCAACTACAGTGTGTGCTCGAGGCTGGCAGCGGATCTTCTTGCTGCTTCTCATTCTCGCGCCCAGTACAAATTCTTGCTTGTCGCTTCAGATGTTGATATTTCAACGAGCCAATCATCATCGCAGCAACAGAGACACCAGTATCCTTCTAATATTCGAATCGCAGTAACACTTGTGAACTGGAACATAAGCATTCGAGGTGCAACTCAGCATTCTGAATGGACCGAGTCAGAGGGTCAAATCTCTGGAGGAGGAGGAACAGGTGGTGGTGGTGGTGGAGGAGGAGGAGGAGGAGTGCGTCGTTGGTTGCCTCACTCGCACCCGGGAGCAGACGTTCCTGCCCTACAAGTCTTGTTTCACATAATTACAGAGTCGGAAATGAGCGATTCTGAGGCTGCTGTGTTGGATGACTGGCAAGGCTCTTCTGTTTCTGCAACGGCTGTGCCCCTGCTCTCTGATGAAATCGACACGGTCACTGCCGTCCTGTTAGAGAGCTGCCTTTTGCTTCCTCGCGAGGCTCAAAGCCCCCCTCAGATTGGACGTACTTCTTCAATTCAGAGTCTATTCAGGGTAGGCTTTTTACCTCTACTAGAGAATATTCGTTGATTAGATTAGAATGTGTTCATTAAACAGTTCATTTTTTCTTGTATTTTTTATAAGTTTCTCGCATTGTACCTCACTCGCGAGAGACAATAACAATGCACCACCAGCCGACCTCTTGACAACCTATTTGTATCAGCCTTTTGTTTTTGCATCGATGCACGGCCGTGGTGGGTTTCGTGGTGGAGCGCACGCTTTACGAGACGTATTGTTTCCAGAGTTTAGAAAACTCTTTAACCAGAAACGAACTCTAGATTTAAGAGGTGACAACGAAGGAGGAGGAGGAGGTGATGCTTCAGATGAAGCAAAGGTGATTATGGAAGGTGGTCTTTTAGACAATGGGTTTGTAGGAGAGACGAAGGAGGAGCGTGATCTTCGCGATCACTATCGAGAATTTCTTTTAACGTGGGCTGATGCGCACGATATTGGCGGCCTCTTCCTTCGATATCCGGACGTTATGCGCGCCTTGCTCGCTGTTGGACTTGGTATTCTCTTGCTGATATTTCTTGCTGTTGCTATTGTCCTGGGAGGTTTATTTGCTCGCGGAGTGATGGGACTGTTGTGGCTAGTAACCGGAAGAGACGAGTTTGTCGACGGAGCGGGACTTAACGAACCGGACGGAAAAGAGCCAGAGAAGAACCCCTTTGGCAGAATGTTTGACGGAACACCGATTGAATATGATTGGGATCCAAGACTCTCTCCAGAAGAAAGAAAAGCTTTTAAAGAGGGAAAGCTTTTGAAGAAGAAGGACTAACACTAACAGAAGGACTAAGATCATTTTGTAACTAGTCGGTTGTTCTCCCCTCTATTATCGTGGCCCCTTCATCATTTACTATTTCTACCCCCGTCACCTCACCGCTTAGAAAACCTCTCTCTTGTTCTATTGCATTACTATTTGAAACATCCGTTTGAGTCTTGTCACTTTTTGTTCGTATGTACAAGCGCCCATCTTCTCCTAATCTTGTAACTCGCCCTTCAACAGGCGTTTCACCATCATTGAATCTAATATTTTTACCCATCAATACACTCAGTGACTCGTACTCTGCTAGAAACGGAACAAATCCGCTCCTCGTGGCTCCATTCGGTACTGCTAAGAACTGCTGCAACACTAGAACTAGCTCCTTGCAGAGGTCATCCAGAATTTGAGAGACGTCCCATTGCACCTCTTTTGTTTCGTTCTTTAATGTAGAGAGCGGCCAATTAGCTCTTTCTACGCCCAAGTCGTCTGGCATTGAATTCACATTCAGCCCTAAGCCAAGCGCTGCCCAACAATTTCCTCCAGGCGTAGATTCCAGTTCGCACAATATTCCGCCGACCTTTCGACAGTCTCCTACTAGAATATCATTTGGCCACTTGATGCGCGCAGAGACATGCGCGCGAAGAGGGTCAGCTAGCGCGTGCCGTTGAATGACGCGACACGCAACAAGTGCTAACAAAGGGCTCAGTTGATAAGCATAGGGAAGCACATGAGGAGGTACAAGAAATGCAAACGTGGCCTTGATATCGTCGCGTCTTGAGGTCCACAAGCGCCCTAGGCGGCCCCGACCCGCAGTTTGCTCGTCGCAAGTAAACACGGACAATGCGTCTGGCGAAAGTTGCCCGCTCGACGCAAAATCTTTCGCTGTGCTGTTTGTAGAAGGGAGAGAGGCAAAGGGTTTGCGAACTATGTAGAAGGCTTTCATCTTGGTATAAATTTAAATCTCGTTTATATTGCAAGTATTTTAATCTAATGTGCACAAGGGAGTTGTGCAATACCAATGTCCTCTAAATCTTCAAATGCTGTGGCACAGAACACTAAGCAGCTGAAACCTGCGAGTAGACATCGCCCATCGCAGAAGACGAGACTCCAAGCCCACCTCCGCTCTTCCTCCAGAGAACAATGAGGAACGCCAGGTTTGCAATTCCCAAAAGAAGCCCAATGACGATACCTACAGTGTGCCCAGTGGCTATAGCAGTCATTGCGGCACTGTTTGCAGAATTTGAATCGGACGAGGGGGGAGCTCCTCCAGGGGACCATTTCCACAACTGAACGGGCAAGGTTGGATCAGGGCGAGCTCCTGGAGGACCTGAATAGCCAATGACGTAGAACGAGTAACCAAGGTATAGTCCTGTTCCGTAGAAGCCTGTGGGCCACGGATTTGTGGGTTGAACTTGTGCCCACGTTTGATAGTGCAGATTATAAGCCCACAACTCAGAGGACGGACCTGCAGCAGTGATGCCGCCAAAAATGAAGAGTTGATCGCCTAGATATCCTGCTGCGTGCTCAAAGCGTCCAGTAGGGACAGGGCCGCCGTTCGCGCCAACAAGAGGGAGTTGTGTCCATCGTGTTACAGGAACACTCGGAGGCTGCCCTCTTGGAGGCTGATTCCCAGGTAGCACACCATAAACTTCTTGATAAAAAATGCAATAACCCGCAACAATATTTGCATTCTGACCACAGTCATAAGGGTTGAAGCCAACAGGAGCAGAAGGAGATGGAGCAACTCCGCCAAACAAAAGAGTGATTACATTGAACGGAGTAAATGTGTAACCAATACGCGCTGAAGGCATTCCTGGCACACCGTCGGCTTGAATTTGCTCCCACTGCAGCGCAGCTGCAGATATGTCCGCCCCCCAGAAATCGTTATGCATGGCTCCGGTTGAATCAACGCCTCCAAAGAAATATACGAGACCGCCCCAATTAAAAAATCGCATTCCCATTCGTCCAAGAGGAGCATTAATCGTGGCGTTTATCGCTTGCCAGCCATTTTGATATGGATTAGCAGTATCGATCGTATAGAGGGTGTTTGGATTTGCT
>Ga0164294_10006108_pt1 | contig 10306 bp, 10 predicted proteins | sample GEODES005metaG_FD_111479 | JGI IMG/M metagenome (GOLD analysis project Ga0164294, IMG submission 111479) | Oligotrophic lake water microbial communities from Sparkling Lake, Wisconsin, USA - GEODES005 metaG | ecosystem: Environmental > Aquatic > Freshwater > Lake | place: USA: Sparkling Lake...
CGCGTCGAGCATGGCACCCAGGATCCGAAACTTGGCATAGGCCAGGAAGGCAATTCCCCGCGATGCGTCGAACCGCTCGACCGCCTCGATCAACCCGAGCACGCCTGCCCCGGCGAGTTCGTCCACGTCGACACCGTGGGGCAGGCGCGCCGCGGTGCGCCGCGCGAGAGCGTGCACCAGAGGGTAGTACGACAAGATCCGCCCATCCGGCGTCTGCGCAGGCAGGGTGACGATAGCCAGCATGGAGACCTCCACGACGCCCTGTGCCTATGCAACACGCGGGCCAACCACCATCGCGGCGATCCCCGGCGTCTCACCGTTCTTCACCCCACCGCTGCCGGGTGAACCGTATCGACAGCGGGGTTCAACTCTGATACGTCTGTATCTGAACCGATACGGGTGACGCAGATGGACGGACCGTGGGTGCTCGTGGTCGAAGACGACGCCAGCGAACGCCGCGCGCTCGAGCGCCTCCTGCAGCGCCGCGGCTACGATGTGCTCACCGCCGATCGCGGCGACGAGGCGCTGGAGCACGCGCGCGCCCAGGACATCGCGGTCGCGATCGTCGACCTGGGCCTGCCCGATCAGTCGGGTTTTGACGTGGTCCGCGCGCTGCTACGCCTGCGGCCCCACACCGAATGCGTCATCTTGACCGGCCGGGGTGCCGCCGAGGGCGCCGACGCCGCCCGCGCGGCAGGCGCGTCCGACTACTTCGAGAAGCCGATCCTCGACACCACGCGCTTCTTCCAGGTGATCCGGCGCGCGATGGAGGTGCGGGACCTCCGGCGGACGATCGAGCTGCTCGACCACCGCAACCCGTCCGACGATCTCCTTGGGCAAAGCATCGCCATCGAGCGTCTCCGCGCCCGCATCGATCGCATCGCGCCCGCGAACGCGCCGGTCTTGATCACCGGAGACAGCGGCGTGGGGAAGGAGAAGGTCGCCGAGGCGATTCACCGCCAAAGCCGCCGAACGGGTGAGTTCGTTCGCATCAACTGCGCCGCCTTGCCCGCCGCGCTGATCGAAGCCGAGCTGTTTGGTGCCGAAGAGGGCACCTATACGGGCCAGAAAGGCAAGCGGATCGGCTTGTTTGGGCAGGCCGACCTCGGTACGATCCTCCTCGACGAGATCGGCGAGCTGCCCCTCGAGTTGCAGCCCAAGCTGCTCCGCGCGCTGGAGAGCCAGCGCTATCGACCGCTCGGCGCGCGGGAGGAGCGGGTGCTCACGGCGCGCGTGCTCGCGGCCACCCACGTCGACCTACCGCGCGCGTGCGCGGCTGGGCGCTTCCGCGAAGACCTCTACTACCGCCTGGCCGTCCTCACGATCGAGGTGCCAACCCTCCGCGAACGCACGGAAGACATCGCGCTGCTCGCCCAGCACTTCGCCCGCGCCTTCGCCCTGCGAGAAGGCCGTGATCCCGCCCGCTTCACCGCCGACGCCATCGCCGCCCTCGAAGCCCGACCCTGGCCCGGCAATGTGCGCGAGCTCGCGAACACCGTGATGCGCGCCGTCCTGCTCGCGAACGGGCCCGTGCTCGACCGCGATGCCATCGGCACCAGCCCCTCGGTCGCACCCGCGGTCGACTCGGACCCCTGGGCGCCCTGGCTGGACCTGCCGCTGACAGAGGCCAAGGCCGCGGTGGTCGACGCCTTCACCGCCCACTACCTGCGGAGGCGTCTCCAGGAAGCGGGGGGCAATGTGACGCGGGCCGCCATCCGGGCGGGCCTGCAGCGGCCCAACTTCCGCCGCGAGATGCGTCGCGTAGGGTTAGATCAGCCAGAAGAAGCAGGTTGATCGACTATTCTAGCGCGGTGTCCCCGTCGAAGGTGACCACATCGCCGTCCACATCCGTCAGGGTCAGCGAGAGGGAGATCTCCTTCGCTCCGTCCGGGATGGGCACTTGCAAGCCCAACGCTTCGCCCAGGCCGTCTTGGCAGACAAAGCCAATCCGCGCCCACTGTTCGATGACCACATCGTCCTTCTCGCGCCCGACGATCTCGAGCGTCGACCAGTCGGTGACGCGCAGGCCGGTCTCCCGAAACGCGAGATACACGTGTTGTCCGCCTTGCGGGCCGAACTCGAGCGGAGTCGCCGAAGTCCACGGCGCGAAGGCGTCCGTGCCGGTCCCGACCGAGAGCGTCGCCGTCGCGGTCGGATCGCACGCACCATCGCTGGTCGCCGGGGTCCCCGCCTCGGTGTCACCGCCCGTCGGCACCACCGGCCCGCAGGCAACCAACCCCGCAGCCGCCACCCAGGCGAATCCAGTCCCGACCCGTCGCAGCCATCCGTCGATTGTTCGCACCGCCATTGCGCTTCCCCTCCACCGACCGCCACAGTCTAGCCGCAGGACGCGACGATGGCGATTTGCATGCGGTACGATGGGAAGGTGTCACCTGCGCGCGGCCATTGTGGATGGGCGCAGGATGTGGCAAACTCGTGACGAACCGGGAGCAACACGGTGACCCGAACCCCAGCCCTCGCCCTGCTGATCAGCCTTGTCGCCTGCGGATCGAAGGACTCCTCCGACGCGGACGCGACCTCCAACGACGGGACCACCGCCGAGGGGGACGCCGACACCGACGCCGATGCGGACGCCGACACCGACCCCACCTCGACCGGCACCGAGACCGTGGACGCCGGGCTGTACATCAACGAGATCGTCGCCTCCAACGCCACGGGTCTTCAAGACGAGTCTGGAGGCTTCCCCGACTGGGTGGAGATCTGGAACAGCACGGGCGCGGATGTCGACCTCGGCGGCTGGTACCTGACCGATGACGACACCTGGACCGACAAGTGGGCGTTCGCCCCGGGTGCCGTGGTCCCCGCCGGCGGGTACCTGGTCGTCTTCTGCGATGGAGATGTGCTCGACGGCACGCTGCACACCTCCTACAACCTGAGCTCCAGCGGGGAGTTTCTGGGCCTCTACACGCCCCTCGCCGAGGGCAACGCCCAAGCCGACGCCGAAGAGTTTCCCCTGGCCGCAACGGATGTCTCCTGGGCGCGGCTGCCCGACGGGGGCGCCTTCGGCGACGATCCGACGCCCACCCCCGGTGCGCCGAACGGCTGATCGATGCCCGACCTGCTCGCCCGCTACGAGTTCAAGTACCTGATCCCGCCGGAGCAGGCGGACGGGATCCGCGCGTTCTTCGCCCCCTTTCTCACGCCGGACGAATACGGCGACGCCGCAGGCGCCTACTGGGTGAACAGCCTGTATCTGGACACCTGGGACTGGGCGCTGGCCCGCGCGACCGTGAACGGCGTGAAGAATCGGTTCAAGCTGCGGATGCGCTGCTACGATTTCGAAGACTCGCCGGTGTTCTGCGAGATCAAGGCGCGGGTGGGGACGAGCATCTTGAAGACCCGGGCGCTGATCGCCCGGTCGGAGGCCGACGGCGTCGCGCGCAACAGCCCCAGCCCCCAAGGGACCGTGGTCGCCTGGAAGCGCAGCCACCAGGCCGACCTTGACCGGTTCCGCAACCTGGTCGACCGCGGTGATATGCGCCCGCAAGCCTGGATTCGCTACCATCGGGAAGCCTTCGTGTCCCCCTTCGGAGAGGGGTCGCGCCTCACCTTCGACCGGTCTCTTCAGGTGGCGCACCCGGGGGACGATCTCTTTCATCCTCGACTCTCCGAGTTTCATCCAGTCCCGCTGCCTCGGCCCACCATCCTCGAGATGAAGTTCAATGGCGCGGCCCCCGCCTGGATGCGACAGCTGGTCCGGGCCTTCGATCTGCGGCGGGTCTCGGTGGCGAAGTATGTAGAAGGCGCGCGTTTGCTCAAGCGAATGCCCTTCAACGCGACGGTGGAGCACGCGTGGACGGCCTGGTGAGCGCTGGTGCGGGGTTGCTGACAGGGGGGCAGACCCTCGAGGGCCTGCTGTTCGGCCTCCTGGTCGCCTGGCTGTGCGGCCAGGCCATTGGCTGGTTGTATGCCCGGTCCTCGGGTGTGCTCTCGTACAGCCAGACCTTTGTCCAGTCCCTGGCGCTGCTCACGATGGTGGTCGCGCTGATCACCGGTGTGATTGGCGACAGCATGGCGCGGGCCTTCGGCATGGCGGGGGCCATGGCGGTCGTTCGCTTTCGCACCCCCGTGAAGGACGCGCGCGACGCCGTCTTTCTGTTCTTCGCCGTCGCGGTGGGCATGGCCGCGGGTACGGGAAATGCCGGCTTCGCCGCCGCGGCGACGGCGGTGATCGGCGCGGCGGGGCTGTGGCAGGACTGGACAGCCTTCGGCTCCCGCAGCCTGGCCGAGGGGATGCTGCGCTTCAAATACGCGGGCACGCCCGAGGCGCGGGCGCAGGTCGATGCCATCTTGCAGCGCCATTGTCGGGTCTACCAGCTCTCCGCCGCCCGGGTCGCAACCCCCGGCGGCCCGGAAGAGCTTGTCTATGACATCAACCTTCGCTCTCCCGCTGGCGCGGACCCGTTGGTCCGCGACTTGAATGCCACCGGGACGGTGAGCGCCATCTCGCTGCTGCCCCTGGCGCGCGCAGGAGAGTCCTGATGGACATCGTCGTTCGCCGTCGCCTCGGCGCCGCGGTCTGGGCTCTGGGCGCGGTCGTCGCCACCGGCTGGGGTGCAGCGCGCGGTTGGCGGCTCGAGGGAAACGGGATTGGCTACGCGCCGCCGCGCACGCTGAGCGCGCTCGAGCCCGGTCGGGTCGGTGCGCTCCCCGTGCCGCTCCTGGCCGACGTGCGGGCGACGGATGTGATCGCGCAGCTCGACCCGACGCCGCTGCAAGAGGCGCGCGCGGTGCTCGAAGCCCAAGTGCAAGCCACCGCCGAACGCGCCGCCGGCGATGTGGCCACCCTCGAGCGCCAGTTCGCACAGGGCCGCGACAGCACCCGCTTCCAGCGGGCCACCCTCGAGACCACCCGACAGGCCGACGAAGCGCTCGCCCGGACGCTGCGCGAACGGGTGGCGCGCGAGCGGGCGGTCGCGGATGCGGGTGCGGCCCCCCGCGCCGTGGCAGATGATCTGCAACGCGAGCTGCAGATCGTCGAGGCGCGCCTCACGGCGACCCGCGCTGCCCTGCGCGTGGCCGATGCCGCGGCGCTCGCCGCCGAGGCCCGGGCGTCCGATGCGCCCCCACCCGCCCATTGGGATGCCGAAGCGGCCCAACGCGCCCTCGCGCAGATGGACGCGCGTTTGCACCGCCTCGCCATCGCCGCGGGGATCGACGGGCGGGTGACCGGGCTGTTCGTCCAACCGGGCGACTGGGTAGACGCCGGTGTGCCGATCGCACAGGTCACGGCCACCACCACCCGCGACGTCGTCGGCTGGTTTCCTGCGCAGGCCGTCGGCGCCATTGCCCCCGGTGACGCTGCCGATGTGGTCACCGCCACGGGCGCGGTGCTCCATGGAACCGTCCGCGCCGTCGGAGACGGACCGACCGAAGAGCCGGCTCAGCTCTGGACAGACCCCCAGCGCACCGAGTGGGGGGTTCCCGTTTTGGTCGAGCTGGCGGACGGGGTGGCCGTCGCGCCCAACGAGCCCGTCACCGTTCGGTTGTAGCCGACCGGCGGTGCCGCGCCGCCGCCCACGCTGCAGCGACCACAGCCACCGCCGGCGCAGGCCGGGCGCCGTGGGCACAGCCGCAGCCGAGATCGTAGATCGGCGCGAAGGTGCACGCCTCTGCCGCCGGGATGGGGCCCACGCACACGAGGACATTGCCCTCCATGGGCACTCCCTCGCTGGCGGTCCGCAGCGCGCCATCGACGTCGAAGGCCACCGCCTCCCCCTGCGGCTCGGCGACCGCGTTGACCCGCCGCGGGGGCGTCGACCAGTGCGCATCCGGATCGCCCGGATCGGTCGCCCATTCGTAGACTTCGGTGGCCGTACGCACCACCAGGCGCTCGCCATCGGCGTCCCACGCCGCGCCGGTCACGGCTCCGCCAACCGACACCGCGCCGCTGGCCGCCACCCGCTCCAGCGTCGCCACCCCACGATCGCCATCGGCCGGGAGTCGGTACACCTCGGTTTCCGCCTCGTCTTTGGTGAAGAGGTAGACCGCGCCGGTGCAGGGATGCACGGCGATCGCCTCCGCGTCGCGCGGGCCGTCAGGGTACTCGGCCTCCCACACCGCGACCCGCTCCGCCGCGGCGCCGGCATCCGCTGGCTCGGACACCCAGGCGAAGGCGATGGTGGGCCGCACGGCGTCGTTGTCGCCGATGTCCGCGAGGATGAGGCACGGCGTGCCGTCGGGACAGTCTCCGGCGGCGAGGTCTTCCCAATCGCCGTTCGCCACGCCCGACACCGGGTGCTCGCCCAGATAGCCGTCCTCATCGGAAAACGCGTAGATCTCCGCAGGGTTTCCCGCGTCCGCGAGCACATACCAGACGCCGTCGCGCACCCGCGCGGCCACCAGACCCGACGCCTCGGCGGGTAAACCCTCCACCGAATACGGCGTCGGAGAATCATAGTTCGGGCAGGTGATCGCGCGCGCCACCGCCGCGATGAGCCAGAGCGCGGCCATCAGAAGGACGCGATCCGACAGCTCGACAGCTCGGTCTCATCCGGCGGCAGGCCGTTTGTCGGCACATAGGTGCCGTCCAGGATCACCTGCGGATCCTGGCCGAACGCCACGCAGTCGCCCAACGAGCGGTCGAGCCCGTAGACCCGCAGGGCGAAGGTCAGGGTGCCGAGGTTGAAGGAGTCGGCCGTGCCGCATCCCCACAGCGTGCGACCGGTCCCATCACCCGGATCATCCACCTCGAAGGGCGACAACGCCCGCTCGAGCTCGAGTTCGTAGGTCTCCAGGACGGGCGCCGGACCCGTCGGAACGGTCGACGCGCCCGTGCCACCGGTGGCCGTGGTGGTCGTGATCGGGACCGACCCGGTGACCACCATCCGGTGGGTCTCGTTCCAGCCGTTCACAACCCCGGTCTCGAAGATGTCGAGCACCGCGATCCCTTGGGTGGGTCCCCGCACCTGCGCGGACGCCGACCAGCGATCGACCGCCGGACAGGCGTCGTTCCACGACTGCACCTCGATCCCGTCGTCGTCGCCGAACCCATCCCCGTTCGGAAGGATGTAGGGTCCGCAGCCCACCAGACCCACGAGCAGCCACATCGCACGTCCCATGCATCCTCCCTGCATCGGAATAACGCGTTCTCCCCTCGCCCGACGCGGCCGCTCGTGCGCAAGCGCTTGCGCACCCGCGCACCCGCGCACGCAGCCGATCCGCCTGCCCCACCCCGGCCGCGCCTCGCGGTTCGATCCGCCTTCTTCCCCGCGTTGCGCGGCAACCCCCGAGCGATGGAATCGGCGCACCCCGCCGCCCCGCGAAATCGACTCGCCGGTCGCTTTCGGAAGGCGCCTCGGAAGCGCACAGTTCCCAATCTCGTCCCCCTTGCGGAACCCGATCGCGGGGTTACCGGAGAGCGCTCGTCACCGAGGACACCTCCGTGCTGCCGTCGTTCCAGACCGTCGCCCAGGCCATCGCCGAAGTTCACACCTTCTACCCCGAACATGACTTCGTCTTTCAAGACATGACCGGTCAGGAGGCGCGGTACACCTTCGTCGATCTCGAGCGGGAAACCCGGGACCGCGCGGGACACCTCCTGGCGCTCGGCTTGGGCCGGGGCGATCGCGTCGGCCTGGTCGTGATCGAGCCCGAAGACTTCGTGCTGACCTTCCTGGCGGCGCTTCGCTGCGGTGTCGTGCCCGTCCCGCTGTACCCACCCATGTCTTTTGCCAGCTTAGACGCCTATCATGAGCGAACCGCAAAGGTGCTCACCTCGGCCGAAGCGCGGGTGGTGGTCGCCTCGGCCAAGCTCCAACATGTGCTGTGGAGCCTCGTCGATGCCGTTCCTTCGCTCAGCCAACTCGTGCAGGTCGAGGCGCTCCGCGGCCCCGCCGCCCCGGTGCAGCTGCCCGAGATCACCCCGGACGATGTCGCCTTTCTGCAGTACACCTCCGGCTCGACCTCCGACCCCAAGGGCGTGATCGTCACCCATCGCACGCTCGTGGCCAACGCCCGCGGCATCATCCACGAGGGGCTGCAGCTCGACCCCGCCCGCGGCGACAAGGGGGTGAGCTGGCTGCCGCTCTACCACGACATGGGGCTGATCGGCTTCGTGATCGCCCCGATTTGCCACGCGATCAGCGCGGTCTTCATCCCCACCATGCGGTTCATCAAGAAGCCGACGGTGTGGATGGACGCGGTGCACCGCCACCGCGGAACGGCCTCCTTCGCGCCGAACTTCGCCTACGCGCTGGCGATGAAGAAGACCACGCCCGAGGAGCTCGCGCGCCTCGACCTGTCGTGCCTGAAGGTCCTCGGCTGCGGCGCCGAGCCGATTCACCCGGAGACGATGCGCCAGTTCACCGAGATGTTCGCGTCGGGTGCGCGCATGCCGGAGACCGCGATCATGCCGGCCTATGGCATGGCGGAGGCGACCCTCGCCATCGCGTTGAAGCCCGCACCGGCCCGCATGAAGACCACGGTGATGGACGCGGCCGCCTTTCAAGAGGGGGGCGCGGTGTGCCCGCCGGTCGAGGGACAAGCCGCGATCGAGCATGTGTCGTGCGGCGTCCCCTTCGAAGGCCACGCCGTCGCTGCCTTTGACGACAACGGCGCGCTGCTGCCCGAAGGGCGCGAAGGCGAGCTGTGGCACCGCGGCCCATCGGTGGCCGCTGGCTACTTCCGCAACCCCGAGGCGACCGAGGCGTCCTTCCGACCGGACGGGTGGCTGAAGACGGGCGATCTCGGCTTCGTCCTTGACGGCGAGGTCTACATCACCGGTCGCCTCAAGGACCTCATCATCCTCAACGGCCGCAACATCCACCCCCAAGCCGTGGAGTGGGAGGTCGCCGAAGTTGACGGGGTGCGCAAGGGCAATGTGGTGGCCTTCTCGGTGCCGGGCGAAGCCTCCGAACAGCTGGTGGTCGTCCTCGAGAGCCGCGATGGGGTCGACTCGACCGCGCTTGGGGCTGCGGTCCGCGCGGCCGTCCAAAAGGCCCTTGGCCTCACGGTGGCGGATGTCGCGGTGCTCCCCATCGGCGGCCTCCCCAAGACCTCCTCCGGGAAGCTGCAACGCCGCAAGACACGCCAGCAGTACCTCGCCGGGGAGCTCGGCACCGAGGGCAGCCGCACCTTCGGCGCCGCGGCTTCCCGCGTCACCCTGGCCCGCCACGTCGCCAAGTCGCTGTGGAGCCGCGCGAAGGCCGCCGTCCTCTGACCTCCCTGGTCGCGCCGGACCATCGGGTTACGGTCGCGCCCCCTGTTCGCCAACCCCCTCCATCGGATGAACCCCATGACCGACGCCCAGATTGTTGCGATGATCCAGGAAGCCCTCGCCTCTGTCGCCCCCACGCGCGTGGCCGATTTCCAGGCGCTGACCCTCGACGCCACCATCGAGTCGCTCGGCCTCGACTCCATCGCGACGATGGAGATGGTGGGCGCCATCGAAGACCGCATCAGCACCACCTTCCCCGACGAAGAGCTCGCCAAGGTTCAGAAGATCAGCGACCTGGCGCGTCTGATTCGCGCAGCCTCCGCCTGATCGACCCGCCGCGCGCCCGCTCAGCGGCGGGCCCCGCCTGACTCGCCCGGCCCACGCGTCGGGCCGCCCGCATTTCTGCACGAGGTGTCCGTGTCTGAGAGCCGCCCCGAGCCCATCGCCATCGTCGGCATGGCCTGCCGGTTTGCCGGCGCTGCCGACTTGCACGCCTACTGGATGCTGACGGTCAACGGCGCCAACGCCTTCGGCCCCATCCCCGCGGACCGCTGGGCGCACGACGCGTTCTTCGACACCAACCGCCGCGCGCCCGACAAGAGCTACGCCCCCACGGGCGGCTTCTTGGACGATGTGCGGACCTTCCCCGGGCTCGCGCTCGGCATCCCGCCCCGGCGCCTCGAGGTGATGGATCCCCAGCAGCGCCTCGGCCTCGAGGTGGCCCTGCACGCCGTCCATGACGCCGGCTATCGCCCGGACGACCTGCCTCGCAAGACCGGCGTCTTCATGGGCGTCACGGCGACCGAATACCGCACGCTGATGAGCGCCCGGGTCATCGCCCAGCTCGCCGCCACGGGCTCGCTCGGCACCGCCCCCGACGACACCCAGGTGCTGGCGCGCGCCATCGAGCGCATCGTGCCTTCGCGGCCGTACTCGGCGCCGGGTGTGCTCGCGAATATGATCGCGGCGGTCATCGCCCAGGAGCTCGACTTCAAGGGCCCCGCCTACACGGTCGACGCCGCCTGTGCCTCGGCGTTGGTCGCCCTCCACGACGCGGTCATCCAGCTGCGCGCCGGTCGCATCGACGCCGCGATCGCGGGCGGCGTCTACCTCTGTCTGACGCCCGAG
>Ga0164294_10006109_pt1 | contig 10305 bp, 8 predicted proteins | sample GEODES005metaG_FD_111479 | JGI IMG/M metagenome (GOLD analysis project Ga0164294, IMG submission 111479) | Oligotrophic lake water microbial communities from Sparkling Lake, Wisconsin, USA - GEODES005 metaG | ecosystem: Environmental > Aquatic > Freshwater > Lake | place: USA: Sparkling Lake...
CACCGATGACGGGACCGCTTGGTTTGGCTTATCCACCCGCGCCCGCGTGGTGGTGTACGACAAACTCAAAATCAAACGCGACGATGTGGACAGCTACGAAGAACTGGGCGACCCCAAAAACAAGGGTCAGCTGTGCATCCGCTCCGGCTCGCATCCCTACAACCTGAGCCTGTTTGGCGCGATGACCGAACACCTGGGCCCTACGGCGACTGAGGCATGGCTCAAAGGCATGGTCGACAACATGGCGCGTGCGCCCAAGGGCGGCGACACCGACCAAATTAAAGCCGTGGCCAGCGGTGAGTGCGGCATCGCGGTGACCAATACCTATTACCTGGCGCGCTTGATGCGCTCCACCAACCCCGCCGACAAAGCGGTGATCGAGCGCGTAGGCGTGGTGTTTCCCAACCAACAAAGCTGGGGCACGCATGTGAACGTGGCCGGTGGTGCCGTAGCGCGCCACGCCAAGAACAAGGCGAACGCCGTGAAGTTTTTGGAATACCTCGTCAGCCCCGACGCACAAAACCACTTTGCAAACGGCAACAACGAGTGGCCCGTGGTCAAAGGCTTGAAGCTGGATAACCCCGCCCTCCAAGCCATGACAGGTGGCAGCTTCAAAAGTGAATTGGTACCCATCAGTAGCGTGGGGATGAACCAAATTAAGGTGCAGCAAATGCTGGACCGTGTGGGTTTTAGATGAGAAGACCTGAAGGTAAGCGGAGCCTTGGAAATATTCTGGAGCGACGACCAATGGCGCATCTGTCTTGTTTGGCAGGAAGACGACGCCTACCAAGTTGAATCGTGGATCACCACTACGGACTTAACGATGGCTGAACTACTTGACGAAATTCACCCCGGCGAAATCTTGCTGCGGCACTTCATGAAACCGATGGGCATCTCCGCCCGCCAGCTGACTGGAGACATTGACGTGTCACCCAGCCGCATCAGTAATTTGGTCAATGGCAACCGGCCGATCACTGCGGACATGGCAGTGCGGCTGGGCCTGTTTTTCAGCATGGCGCCACGGTTCTGGAGGAATCTACAGACCGAGTACGACATGCGTGTGGCGGCGCGAACCTTGACCGAGAGGATCGCACCCAGGATTCGGGTTTTTCAAGCGTCTGTGGTGTCGTGATGGTGGTTTAAGGGCCGCTGGGCATCAATAAAATGCCAGCGCGTGGCGTTTTCAATCAACAATATGCAACGCATTAAAAGCTCACCAGCTTGCAATATGACCCTAATCTCCAATGTCCAGAAATAAATGGTTGGTAGTTTTGATTTCCAGGCTCGTACGCCCAGAGTATTCGACCTTCGTTTTGCGGGCGAAAGCTAAGTTCTTTAATCAATCCTGGGTGCAATCCAAAATCCTTTCCGTTATAAATTTCACTCCTATCTTTATATGCAACAGATTGAGCCGGAATTACACGGTGTGCGCCAATAACCTGTGCAATAGTTGCTTGTAATTCATTAAAGAATCCGTTTGGCTCTATTATTTCTAAACATGAATCTGCGCCCTCAAATTGGCGCATCGTTTTAAGTGACGGATTTTCCTCAATGGCAAAACAAAATACAAAAGCGTCTAATTCAAACTTTTGAATAAGCGCAGAATTCTGCATAGAAAAATTGGAGCCGGGCGCAATATTTATCCCGAATTTCAAAAGCATTTCAGCAGATTTTTTTCTTCATGTCCCCAATCTTTTCCTGAAATATTTAGTTTTTCAATTTTATTTACTACCTTCTTGGTTCCCTCGGATACATCAGATATGCCCTTTGCATGTTCACCTTTACGATAGTCCGACAAAGTGCCAATCCTTAGCGTACCCATCCTGAGCAAACCCATAAGGTGCCCCTCCTTTCCATATTTGAATACACGCATAATTTCACCCCTTCGAAACTCACACCCTAAAAACCTTCATCACCTCATCCCCAAGGTGATTTATCACCTTCACCGCGATCCGCCCCGAGCTGGGTTTTTCAAACGCCCGCGAGGTGTCGCTGTGCAGTGATTCCCATGCCTCGGCGTTGATGTCAGCTTTGAGGGTGGTTTTGAGTGATTTGTAAGGGTCGCTGGCGCCCAAAAAATAGGCGTGGCGCACGAAGAAGCTTTCTTCGTTGTAGTCGGTGTCGATGAACCAGCAGGCGATGCCGTCTGCGCCGTGGCTGCGAATTTCGCCGCTGTTGGGGTGGAACACGTCCACGCCGTTGACCTTGACTTTGACTTGCCCGTCAGGCGCGCTCAGGATGTCGATGTCCGGCTCGCCGAAGATCACGAATAGGTTGCCCTTGCCGGTGTTCTTCAGGTCTTCGGCCATGTGCAGGTCGGCGTTCATGCGGGCCTTGAGCACGGGTAGGCGGCCGAGTTTGTTGAAGTCGGTGCTGTGCGCGTCAAAGTTGAAGGCGCAGGCGATCAGCACGTCAAAGCCGGCGTCGCCCGCCTCGCGTGCGGCCTTCACCAAGTCCGGACGGCTGACGGTGCCGAACTCGGGGCCGATGAAAATGGCGGCGCGTTTTTCCGTGCCGCCTTCATCACCCTCCATGTACCGGCCTTCGGCGCACACCCATTCGCCGGGCCAGGCGTTCAGCGCCGTGAAGTCAATCTTGTCGGCCTTGTGCGCCTGTTGCACGCCAGCGGTTTTGAGGTTCTCCAGAATGATTTGCGCAAAGTCGCGCGCGTAGCTGCCCTCCGACTCGTGAGCGGCCTGCTCGGCAGGGTCGATCAGCGCGTCGTTTTCGTCCACGCCCAGCACGCGGTGCGGCAGCAGACTCTCCACGGTAAAGGTGCCGGCCACGCGCACCTTCTTTTTGTCTTCATAAGGGCGGTCGTACAAAAACTCGAACTCGGCTTTGACGGCGATGGACGCGTCAATCGCCTGCTGGCGCGCAATGCGGGCGGCCCACCAGTCGGCGTGCAACTGCTGGGTCTTGTCGCTCCACTTTGGCGCGGCCTCGCGGGGAATTTCCCATTCCTGCCAATCGGTTTTCAGCGCCTTGTTGAGCTGCGCGCGCAGCGGCTCCAGCGTGTTTTGCCATTGGTCCCACAGCACGTCGATCTCGGCGTTGTTGGCGATATCTTTGAGCGTGATGTGCGGCACGCGCTCATACACAAAGCCCTGGCGCACATTGCCGTGGGTGGGCGTGGTCTTGGCCGCGCTGCGGGTAACTTCGGCCTCTTTGGCCTGGCCCTCGGGGCTGTCGGCCAACAGGTAGTAGGGGAAGCGCGCACCCATGATGCGGGCGCGCGCCAGCGCCAAGGCCACGCGCGAGGTGTCGATGGTGATCCAGCGGCGGCCCCATTGCTCGGCGACATAAGCGCTTGTACCTGACCCGCATGTGGGGTCCAGCACCAAGTCACCGGGGTCGGTGGCCATGAGAAAGCAACGTCGGATGATCGCATCATTAGTCTCGACGACATATTGGGGATCTTTGGCACCGCCAAACCCCACCCAAAGATTGTTGAGAGCTGTTAGGGGATAGTCTTTATAAAATCTCTTAAATCGAATGGTCGTTTTTGTAGGCTCAAGTCGGTCGGCTTATACATGCGATGGATAGCTTCTGGCGGATACCCCCACCAGCGACGGCCCGGAAGAAAAGTCCTACCAAACTGACTGACCTCGTATCTTTGACCTGGACCAGGTTTTGTGAGATCAGCACTCATATAAGGCCCATAGCCAGGTCGATTTTCGTCATTCAGCGTATATCCCGCTTTCTCATAGTCTTCTTGGATTTCACAGAGCGGGCGATACTTAAGATTCTCAAATTTCTTTGCGCACCAAAGAATCAAGTCGAATCGTCCGGCCAGTTGCCGTGTGCTCCCAAGGCCTGATGTCGTGGTAAATGCAATGAGAGACACAAAATTCTCAGCACCAAACACCTCGTCGAGTAAATTTTTAACAAGATGCACGTTCTCATCCCCAATCTGCACAAAGATCGAGCCCGACTCGCTGAGTAAATCGCGCGCCACGGTCAGGCGGTCGCGGATGTAGCCCAGGTAGCTGTGAATGCCGTCGCGCCAGGTGTCGCGAAAGGCTTTGACCATTTCGGGCTCGCGGGTGATGTGATCGGGGTTGCCGTCCTTCACATCGCGGCTGGTCGTGCTCCACTGAAAGTTGCTGTTGAATTTGATGCCGTAGGGCGGGTCAAAGTAAATGCATTGCACTTTGCCGCGCAGGCCTTCGCGCTCGGCCAGACTGGCCATCACTTGCAGGCTGTCGCCCAGCACCATGCGGTTGTTCCAGTGGCCGTCATGTTGGTAAAAATCGGTCTTGGCCTCGCCTGTGGGCAGGCCGTTGAAGTCTTGGGCCATGTCGGCATACAGGTCCGCCATGTGGCCGGGCTGCGTTTTCGCCTGCGCCGTGCGCGCCTTGTCGCTTTGGCGCTTGAGGTCGTCAATCAGCACCTTGGGCTTGACTTTTTCTTGGATGTAAATCGGCGGCGCGTTGACCAGCAGGCTGCTCGCGTCGGCCTGCTCTTTGCCGCGCCACACCAGCTGCGGGTCTAGGTCGGGGTTGCGCGGGTAGCGCACTTGCACACTGGCCTCTTGCGCGGGCGACACCACCGACTGCAACTCGGCGGTAGGAATGTTTTTGCGCGTGTTGCTGGGGTGCTTGAGGGCTTCGACTTGCAGGGCGGGCTGCGTGGCCTGGGCGGCTTGGAGTGGCCTGGCAGCTTTGGCGGGGGTGGGTTTGCGGGTGCTCATGGGGCTTTTGCTTGTGGTGGGCTTGTGGATGACGCAGGCGCAGTGGCAACTGCGGGTTTTGGCTTTTTCAGGCCTTCATTCAAGCCATCGATGTGTTCAAACAAGTCGTCGTTCACGACCTGCCCCAGGGGGTCGAGGATGAATTCCATACCCTCGCGCCGGGCCAGCTTGGCAGCTGGAACGAAGTCGCTATCACCCGACACCAGCACAATAGTTCTGGCCTGTTTTTTGAGGCTGATGCTGGCAATGTCGACCGCAATTCGCATATCAACGCCCTTTTGCCGAAGGCCAAGGCTGATGTCGCCGACGCGCAATGACTGCCAAAACTGATAAGCGTGTAACAACTGCTTAGCTTCGCTTGCGCTGAGGGTCAGGGCAACGGGGGCGGCTGCGTCATGCGGCTGGACGGTCGTCAGCGTTTGCAAGGGGGCCAGCGCCAACCTGGTCTTCAATATGGTCTTCGTCAATTTCGGCGCTATCGCCCAATCGCTCACTTGGTTGACTTTGCCCAAACGCAAGGCCAGTTTTCGCACTTTGCGCAGCTCCTCAAAGAGTGCTCGCTTGTCATTCGCAACGGTGGTTTTTGCGTAATCAATATACGAGTGGTCTAGCGGGTGCTGTGCTTTTCCTTCGTAGGGCGTTGCGTCGTAGAAAAAGATGCGGTAAATGTGCTGCTGCCAAATCCGCCCAGGCGGTCCAACCAGCCGTTTGACGTGGTTGAAGCACAAACGGCGGACTTGTTTGGCAATGTTTTCTGGCGAGCCCAGCTTGTCGGCGGGCACCAGGTGCGGCAAGCGCTTGAGGAAGTAGCCTCCATCAATCAGGATGGCGATTTGATGGTCGTTCATTTCGTGCCCCCGGGTGCGGGCTGCAGAAATGAAAATACCCCAGGGGTTCGGCACACTCTCGGAATGGGTGAGAGGGCGTACTGCCAAGGGGCGGATGTGCTGCAAATTATAGCCAACGGCAAATCTGCTGAGGCCTCCGCACTTACCCTAAAAGTGGCGCTCACCATTTTCCTGACGTCAGGTAAATGGTCGAGCAAACAAGCTGCTTGTCTCATGCTGTTCCTTGTTGACAAGCGTTTTCCACCACGGTGTTGAACTGCGCCTGCACGGCGTCGGCAAAGTCTTGCTGCATGGCAAACACGTCGGTGAATTCGGCGAAGGCCCAGCGGCCGTAGCGGCGCAGGTGGTTGACGCCGGGTAGCCAGCGGGTTTCCATGGCGGCGCGTTTGTCTTTGGCGTCTTCGCCCCGGTAACCTTTGACTTCCACCACCAGGTTGAGCAGGTCGTCGTCGGCTCGGCCATCGTCTATGCGCAAGATGAAGTCGGGCCGGTAGTGCCGTGCCTCAGCGCCCAGCAGGTAGGGCACCTCAAAGCCGAGGTTGTGGTTTTTGACGTAGGCGCACACCTGCGGGTGCGCCTCGGCGGCGCGGCAAAACTCAGCCTCCCAGGCGCTGTCCATGATGAGCCAGTTCAGGTGGCAGTGGCTGGCGCTGGCCGCCCAGCGTTCGGTCTTGCTGGTGGTGAAGTTGACGTGGGCGGTGCTGCCCGTGGGGTTGTACGGGTCCAGCAGCGCTTGGATGTGGCTTTGGCCCTGCGCTATAGCGGCGCGGTTGATGGCCTGGTGAATGCGCTCGCAGGCGCGGTCGGCGAGTTGCAGGTAGCACAGTTGCGCCGGGTAGGTGCCGCCCACGCAGACCAGATGCTGTTCCAGCCACTGTTTAACGATGCGTTTGAGCTGCCCGAACAGGTGCAGCTTAGGCGGCTCGCCGGGATCGCGAAAGCGTGTGAACAGCAGATGCCGCGTCAGGTGCATCAGCAGGGTGGCTTGGAGCATGTCCTGTGTGTGCGCCAGGGTCAGGTCCACGCCCGCGCCGATGATGCCTTCTTGCCGGTTGATGGTGGGGCCGATTTCCTCGGGGCTGAGCCGGTAGGTGGAGTCGTCGTTAAACACCGCACCGAGCTGTGCGTCGGGCAGCACCACGCGGTAGCCCTGCACCCGGGGGAAGCGAATCTCCAGCGCGTTGCGCTCGGGCTTCATGGCTTTGACCTGCACGGTTTCGCGCGGCGGTGTGGGCTTGACGATGGTGGGCTCGGCGTTGAAGTCAAAGGGGATGCCCAGCACGTCGGCGTATTCGACGTCGAACAGGCCTTCGCCATTGAGCTGGTAAGACTGGCGGCGCAGCGCGCGGCCAATGACTTGCTCGCACAGCAACTGGGTGCCAAAGGCGCGCAGCCCCAGCACATGGGTGACGTTGTTGGCGTCCCAGCCTTCGGTGAGCATGGACACCGAGACCACGCAGCGGATGGACTCGCCCAAGCGGCCGGGCTTGCCCACGGTGTTCATGACTTCGCGCAGCAACTCGGCGTCGGTGATTTTGTCGGCGGCTTGCCGGTCTCCAGTGCGCTCAACGACTTCACGGCGGAACTGCTCAATCTCGGGCTCGGCCATGGCCCGGAAGTTGGCGTCCAGGGCGTCGCCCGACTCCAACTGCATGCTGTCAATCAACAAGGTGCGCGGGCGTGCCAGGCGCTGGCCGTTTTCGTCGTAGTTTCGAAACAGAGGCAAGCTGCCCAGCGTGGCTCCGTCGGTGCCAAGGCGCTCGAACCCGGCGATGTAGTCGTATACCAGCTTGGACGTAGAGGTGTTGTTGCACACCACGATGAAGCAGGGCGGCATGGGCAGTTTGGCGTCGGCCCAAGTGGCAAACGTGGTCTCGTAATGGCCGTACAAAGCGGTAAGCGCGGTTTGCAGCTTCAGGGGGATGGCCAGGGCGTCCAGACTTTGGGCGGTGTCGCGCCGTTTTTTGGGCATGTCTTTGCCGATGTGCTTCCACAGGTCGCGAAACACCGGCACTTGCGTGCCGGGAATGTTGTCCGCCACCGGCACACGCGGCAGCTTGACGATGCCGCACTCGATGGCGTCCATCAACGAGAAGTCGCTCATGGCCCATGGAAACAGCGTGCCTTCCACATAGCCCGAGCCGCGTAAGAAAAAGGGCGTGGCCGAGAGGTCAATCACCCGACTCAGGCCCAACTGGCGCTGCACGACCCGGATGCCGTTGATCCACAGGCGGGCAGCTTCGTTGTTCTCTTCGGCTTCTTTTTTGTCGTCGCCCTTGAGATCTTCCACGCTGACTACCGGATCGGGCCTTTGCTCGTAGCAGTGGTGCGCCTCGTCGTTGATCACCAAGATGTTTTTCAGACCCATCAATGAGGGCATGACGCGCTGAATCATCTGGCCCTCGGTCTCCAAGGTGTCGATGGCATTGCCGTTGCGGCCCTGCAATAGCAAGCGCGTGCCTTTGGTGACGGCCATGCGCTCGCGCAGCTTGAAGGCGTGGTAGTTGGTGATGACGATCTCACAGCGGCGCAGGTCGCCCACCATGTCGCTGGGGATCAGCTCGCGGGTTTTGTAATAGCTCTCGGCGTCATTGGGCAGCAGCACGCGCAGCCGGTCTTTGATGGTCAGGCCGGGGACCACCAGCAAAAAGCCGCGTGTGTATTTTTTGCTGTTGGGGCGGCGCACCGCATTGACGGTTTGCCAGGCAATCAGCATAGCCATCACGGTGGTTTTACCCGCACCCGTGGCCAGCTTTAGCGCCAAGCGCAGCAGGCCGGGGTTGGCCTCGTCGTTGGCGGTTTGCAGGTGGTCTAGAAACTTCTGGCCGACCTTGCCTCGGTTGGGCGCGACTTCTGTGAGCCAGATGGCAGTTTCCACCGCTTCCACCTGACAAAAGAACGGGCGTACGCCGCTAAAGCTGTGATGCCGCCAGTGTTGCAGCAGCCGCGCGGTTTCGGGGGTGACGCCCCAATCGCTGGGCTGGGGCAGGCTGCGCCATTTGTCTACTTCGGCGCGTACGCCGTTGATGATGGCGGAGTGGTAGCGCTGTTCTGCATCAGAAACTTCATGCGCCAAATCAAGATCGGCTTGCCGCCCAGCGCCGCTGTGCTTTTTGGCCCTCGGGATGGGCGTGATGAATTTGGCAGTGCGACGCGTCGGCGCTACCTCGTGGGTAGGTTGGCCGTTTTCATCCAGCACCCAGTGCGCCGTGGGGTAGGCATAGGGTGAATTGAGGATGGGCTTGGCGAAAAATGGATGTTCCATGGCGCGCGAAGCCAGAGGCTTCGGTGTTACAGCTTTTATTGGCTTTCATTATTGCCATAAATAGTCCATTTTTGATGAGGTGCTGACCCTAAAGTTTGCCCCTATGCCCATCGCCATCCGCCAACTTCGCTAATTGCGCCGACCACGCCACAATCCCGCCCCATGACCACCGACACCCTGCTCACCCTCAAACTGCCCGAGGGCTATAGCTTTGCCGACCTGAAATTGCGGCGCTATGCGGCAGACGCGATCGACCTGGATATGGATTTGTTCAAGCTGGTATGCACGCTCAATGGCATGGACTTTGATCGGGTCTTGCAAAACCCAGGGCCGGTGGTAACGGCGGTGCTGACGGTTTGGTACAAGCGCCACCTGGCCGATGGCGGTGCGCCGGATGCGCTGATGGAAGACCTGCGGCGGCAGGGGCAGCGGCTGAACTAAGGGCGCTGCAGCCCTGCGCGCTTAGTCGTCTTCTGCAGCCGCAATATCTGGGAATAACACATCGGTAAATCCGAGCTGCGTGAGGTCGGTCATGCGCATGGGGTAGAGCATGCCCCAGAGGTGGTCGCATTCGTGCTGCACCACGCGGGCGTGAAAGCCCTTGACCGTGCGGTCTATGGGGTCGCCGTATTGGTTGAAGCCGGTGTAGCGTATATGGCCAAAACGCGGCACCACGCCGCGCAGGCCGGGCACCGAGAGGCAACCCTCCCAATCACTTTCCATCGCTGTCTCCATCGGGATGATGACCGGGTTGATCAGCACGGTTTGCGGAACCACCGGGCGGTCCGGGTAGCGCGGGTTGGTCGCGCCGGAACCAAATATCACCACCTGCAGGTCCACGCCAATTTGCGGTGCCGCCAGGCCCGCGCCATTGGCTGCACGCATGGTGTCGATCAGGTCGCTGATCAGCAGGTGCAGCGCATCGGTATCGAACTCTTTGACCGGCTGCGCGTGGCGCAGCAGGCGCTTGTCACCCATCTTCAAAATCTCACGTACCGCCATCGAGCATCTCCCGAAAAACTGCTTCGTCTACTACCGCCACACCCAGCTCCTGGGCCTTTTCCAGCTTGCTGCCAGCTTCCGTTCCGGCCAGCACAAAACTGGTTTTCTTGCTCACCGAGCCGGCCACTTTGCCCCCGGCGTTTTCAATCAAAGCCTTGGCCGCATCGCGCCCCAGCGTGGGCAGGGTGCCGGTGATCACAAAGGTGAGGCCAGCCAGCGGTTTGGGCGCATCGCTGGCGGCCTCTATGGCAGGCCAGTTAATGCCGCAGGCACGCAGTTGCTGCACCGCCTCGCGGTTATGCGGCTGGTCAAAAAAAGTGCGGATGCTCAAAGCGACGGTGGGGCCCACGTCGTTGACTTCCAGCAATTGCTCTTCTGTGGCGTCCATCAGCGCGTCGATATCGCCAAAATGCCGGGCCAGTTCTTTGGCCGTGGCCTCGCCTACGTGGCGAATGCCCAGGCCGAACAAAAAGCGCGGCAGCGTGGTGGTCTTGGAC
>Ga0164294_10006110_pt1 | contig 10305 bp, 8 predicted proteins | sample GEODES005metaG_FD_111479 | JGI IMG/M metagenome (GOLD analysis project Ga0164294, IMG submission 111479) | Oligotrophic lake water microbial communities from Sparkling Lake, Wisconsin, USA - GEODES005 metaG | ecosystem: Environmental > Aquatic > Freshwater > Lake | place: USA: Sparkling Lake...
CTGACTTCGCTGCCCGCAAGCCCGCATTTGCCAAACCAGGGTTCGCAAAGCCTGCCTTTGCCAAGCCGGCCGGCAAGGTGTTTGTGCCGCGTGACGCTGCCAAGAAAGCCGGTAAGTTCGTCAAGCCTGCCCGCGACTGAGTTGTACCCGGGGGCTTGATACCCTTTAAGCCAAAACAAAGGCCGCTGCCAACCCTGAGGTTGACAGCGGCCTTTTACCTTTGAGGGTTGGGGCGCTGATCGGCCACTGGCCGCAAAGCTCACTCGAGTTTGATGCCGGTTTCTTTAACGACCTTGCCCCAGCGGACCATTTCCTGCGCCATGTACTCGGTCATCGCTTCAGGTGTCGAAGGCGAGACTTCAACGCCTGCGTCATACAAGGCCTTGCGTGTATCCGGCGAGCTCATGAGTTTGCCGATTTCCGAATTGAGCTTGTTGACGATGTCGCGCGGCGTGCCGGCCGGCGCCAGCAGAGCCAGCCAGACCGAGGCCTCGTAGCCGGGCACACCCGCTTCTTGCAGGGTCGGTACGTCCGGCAATTGCGGAATGCGTTTGGATGTTGTAACAGCCAGGGCTTTCAGGCGTCCTTGCGGCACTTGGGCCAGTGCGTTGGGTACCCCGGCAAAGCTGCTTTCGACAATGCCAGCCACCAGGTCATTGGCCGCACCGCCGCTGCCCTTGTAAGGCACGTGCTTGATGGGCGCACCGGTCATGGACGCAAACAGGCCGCCCATGAGGTGCTGCGAGCTGCCGTTGCCCGACGAAGCGTAGTGAATGGTGTTGGGCGCTGCTTTGGCCAGCGCCACAAACTCTTGCACATTGCGCGCCGGCACCTTGGGGTTGACCAGCAGCACATAAGGCGAGTCCACCAGTTTGGTCACAGCGACAAAACTTTTGAGCGGGTCATAGGGCACGGTTTTGTAAATCCAGGGGCTGATCACATGGGTGGTCGAGATCATCACCAGGGTGTAGCCGTCTGGCGCTGACTTGGCGACAAAGTCGGTGCCGATGATGGAGCCGGCACCGGCTTTGTTTTCGATCACGAACTGCTGACCCATGGCGGTGGACAGGCGCTGACCCAGAATACGGGCCACCACATCGGTGAAGCCGCCGGGTGCAAAGGGCACGATCAGTTTGACCGGCTTGTTCGGGTAGCTTTGTGCATGCACAGCGCCAAGGGAGGCGGCGCACAGTGCGGCCGCAATGAGAGATTTAGCAAGTTTTTTCATGGAACTATCCTTTGTAAACGGGCTCGGGCATGGTGAAGAAACTGTGCAGGATCTGGTAGACCATCATGTAGTTTTTTTGCTGGAAGCTGGCATGCGAAATGCCGCGCATGACGCTGAACTGCTTGTTCATGTTGGGCAGCAATTTGTAGAAGTCGATCAGATCGTCCATGCCGGCGATGCCGTCGTATTCGCCGCGCAAAATGATGGTCGGCACAGGGATATTTTTGGGATCGAGGAGCGGCAGCTTGGAGCACATATCGACATAGGTGCCGGTGGGCATGGAGTCGTCCAGCGTCAAGATGGCGTCTGCAAAAGCATTCACAGTGGCAGCATCCGCGGTGTCCGGATGATCGCGCTTGAAAATGCTGTGCACAAAATCACGGTCGATTGGTCGGCGGTTCTGGGCCAGAAACTCGGGCAGCTTTTTCTTGCGCTGCTCCAGTGTGTGGCTGCCTTCGCCAGTCCACACAAAGGCGTCAAGCGCGATTTTGGCGACTCGTTCGGGGTGCCGTTCGGTGAACAAAGCCGCCTTGAGTGCGCCCGATGAAATTCCATACAAAAGCAGTGATTTAGCGCCGGTTTTTTCCATGATGTATTGGCTGCCCGCGGCCAGGTCATCGGCACCGTTGCTGATGTCGAAGTTGATGTTGCGGTGCTTGTCGGAGCGGCCGTAACCCTCGTTGTCCATGGTCCAGGTGTCAAAACCGTGGTCTGAAAACCAGTCCATCGCCGACGAATAAGGGCGACCGGGCACGCTCAGGTCAAAGGTCGGCTGCGAGGCCATGGACGAGCCGTGCACAAAAAAGATGGTGCCGGCGTGCGGCACCTTGGGCGAGGCTTTTTTCTCCCACATGAACAAGCGGATATCGCCTTTTTGGATCCAGTGCTCCACGCCGCCGGTCCATTTCACATCACTCATCAAATCTCCTTGCGTGGCGCAACAAGCGCGCCGGGGTCTTGCCAACATGGGCTTGAAGTCTGGCGGTGGCGCAGGGCCTGGGTCGCCGACCGTTTGGGGTTTTGCCGGGCAGATTAGTCACGCGCTTCGGCCATTCAATTATCACTCTGGCTGGCGTTCAATCCCCCGGGGCAGTGTTCCTGCTTCGGGAAAACACTTATTCAATCATCAGCGTATCGCTTCGCCAGACTTAGGGCGTTAAAACTCAGGTGCTGAGCTGTGCCAAGATAAGGTACTTTTAAAGGAGCATGCGCGTGTCGATAAGCCCTTCCAATTACGCCCCGGCCTGGCTGGACAGCATGTACAACAACCGTGCCCTGGTGCCGGACCATGCGGACTACTTTGCGCGATGGGCTTTTCAATCGAGCCTGGCGCGGCAATCGCCAAACTGCCACATTGACCTGCGCTACGGAGAAAGTGCCGGCGAAAAGCTGGATGTCTTTCCCGCAGCCGGCGACCTGGGCAAAGGGGCGCCGGTGGTGGTTTTCATCCACGGCGGTTACTGGCGCTCGCTTGACAAGGCCGACCACTCCTTCATCGCCCCTGCGCTCAGCGGAGCCGGTGCTTGCGTGGTGGTGCCCAACTACGATTTGTGTCCGGCTGTGACCATTGAGGAGATCACGCTGCAAATGGTCAGGGCGCTGGCCTGGACGTACCGGCACATCGCGCAATTCGGCGGTGACCCCGCGCGCATCACGGTCGCCGGGCATTCGGCGGGCGGGCATTTGGCCGCCATGCTGCTGACTTGCCAGTGGCCGCAATGGGCGCCTGACCTGCCGGCTGATCTGGTGAAAAACGCCCTGTCAATTTCCGGGCTGTTTGAGCTCGAATCGATAAGCCACACGCCGTTTTTGAAAGACGCTTTACAGCTCACGCCGGCCCAGGTGCTGCGCCTGAGCCCGGCGTGGTTGCCGCCGCCCCGGGGTCGCTTGTTTGCGGTGGCCGGCGCCCAGGAAAGCGCAGAGTTCCTGCGCCACAACGTCTTGATACAAAAAGCCTGGGGCCAAGGCGTGGTGCCGGTGCGGGACGAGTTGCCGGGGCTCAACCATTTCAGCTTGCTGGAGGCCCTGCTGGCGCCCGGCCATCTGCTGCATCAGCGTGTTTTACAACTGATTCAGGAAACGGCCTGAACTTACATCAGCAAATGCTCGCCCGCGTTGTCGCCGCCCAGGGTGACGTAATTGACCTTGCGGATGTCCATCAGTTTTTTACCGCCCGCATAGCTGATAGAGCTTTGCACGTCCTGCTCCATCTCCACCAGCGTTTCGGCCAGCGTGCCCTTGATGGGCTCCAGAATGCGCTTGCCTTCAACGTGCTTGTACTCGCCCTTGTTGAAGTCTGAAGCCGAGCCGTAGTATTCCTTAAACAGCTTGCCGTCCACCTCGACGGTCTGACCCGGGCTTTCCTCGTGGCCGGCCAGCAGGGAGCCGATCATCACCATCGTGGCGCCAAAACGGATGGACTTGGCAATGTCACCATGCTCGCGAATGCCGCCGTCGGCAATGATGGGTTTGGTGGCCACACGGGCGCACCACTTGAGCGCTGACAGCTGCCAGCCGCCGGTGCCAAAGCCGGTCTTGAGTTTGGTGATGCAGACCTTGCCCGGGCCGATGCCGACTTTGGTGGCGTCAGCGCCCCAGTTTTCCAGGTCAATAATGGCTTCGGGCGTGGCCACGTTGCCGGCAATCACAAAAGCTTTCGGCATTTTTTGTTTGAGGTAGCCGATCATGTTTTTCACGCTGTCCGCATGGCCGTGCGCGATGTCGATGGTGATGTACTCGGGCACCAGGCTCAGTGCCACCAGCTTGTCGACAGTGGCGTAGTCGGGCGGTTTAACGCCCAGCGAGATCGAGGCATAGCTGCCGCGCGCCTTCATGCGTTGAACGAACGCGACGTTGTCCAGGTCAAAACGGTGCATCACGTAAAAATAGCCCTTGTCGGCCAGCCAGGCGCAGATGGACTCGCTCACCACGGTCTTCATGTTGGCCGGCACCACCGGGATGCGAAAGCTGCGCCCGCCCAGCGAGACGCTGGCGTCACACTCGGAGCGGCTGTCTACGCGGCATTTGCGCGGTAGCAGCAGGATGTTGTCGTAGTCAAAAATTTCCATGGTCCAAGCTCTCCATCAAGTTGTCAGTCAGATTGATGGGCGCTTGGATTGGCCCGGCTTGATTGCAGACGGCATCACGAAAATGAGGCGGCCACAAAAAACCGGACGCAATTGCTTGGGCCCGGTGACTGATTGTAAACGCGTCTGCAGACGCAATTAGGCACGAAGGCCGGCAGTGCCATCAAGCCAGGTCGCGGATGGTTGCCAAGTCCGTCGCCAAGGACTTTCTACAATGCACCGATGTTCGCCGACGTCGCCCCCAGCTCCCCCCTTCTTCAAAACCTCAATCCCGAGCAACTGGCTGCGGTCACGCTGCCAGACACGCATGCGCTGATCCTGGCTGGCGCAGGCTCCGGCAAGACGCGGGTACTGACCACGCGCATCGCCTGGCTGCTGCAAACCGGCCAGGTCACGCCGGGCGGTGTGCTGGCGGTGACGTTTACCAACAAGGCCGCCAAAGAGATGATGCTTCGCCTGTCCAGCATGCTGCCGGTGAATGTGCGCGGCATGTGGATAGGCACTTTCCATGGCCTGTGTAACCGCTTTTTGCGTGCGCATTACAAGATGGCCAACCTGCCGCAGAGCTTTCAGATTCTCGACACGCAAGACCAGTTGTCGGCCATCAAGCGCTTGTGCAAGCAGTTCAATGTGGACGACGAACGCTTTCCACCCAAGCAACTGATGTGGTTCATCGCTGCCTGCAAAGAAGACGGCCAACGCGCCAAAAACGTAGCGGTGCACGACGAAGAAAGCCGCAAAAAAGCCGAAATTTATGCGCTCTACGAAGAGCAATGCCAGCGCGAAGGCGTGGTCGATTTCGGCGAGCTGATGCTGCGCAGCTACGAGTTGCTGCGAGACAACCCACTCGTTCGCGAGCATTACCAGCGGCGCTTTCGCCACATCCTGATCGACGAGTTCCAGGACACCAACAAGTTGCAATACGCCTGGATCAAGATGCTGGCCGGGCAGGGCGATGACGCAGCCGAAGGCCCGGGTGCCCTACCTGGCGGCTCAGTGGTGGCCGTGGGCGACGACGACCAGAGCATTTACGCCTTTCGCGGCGCGCGCGTGGGCAACATGGCCGACTTTGTGCGCGAGTTCCGGGTTGAACAGCAGATCAAGCTCGAGCGCAATTACCGCAGCTTCGGCAACATCCTCGATTCGGCCAATGCGCTGATCAGTCACAACACCAAGCGCCTGGGCAAAAACCTCAGCACCGAAGCCGGCCCGGGCGAGCCGGTGCGTGTTTATGAAGCGACCAGTGACTTTGCCGAGGCGCAATGGTTTGTGGACGAGGTCAAGCAGCTGGTGCGCGAAGGCCGCGAGCGCAAGGAAATCGCCTTGCTTTACCGCAGCAATGCGCAAAGCCGGGTGATGGAAACCGCGCTGTTCAACGCCGGCCTGCCTTACCGCGTGTACGGCGGCTTGCGCTTTTTCGAGCGCGCTGAGATCAAACATGCGCTGGCTTATTTGCGCCTGCTTGAGAACCCACACGACGACACCAGTTTTTTACGCGTGGTGAACTTTCCGCCGCGAGGTATCGGTGCCCGCAGCATTGAGCAGTTGCAAGACATCGCCCGGGCTTCGGGTTGCTCCATAAGCGACGCAGTCAGCGCCGTCAGCGGCAAGGCCGGCGCCAACTTAGGCGCTTTTGTCGCCAAGCTTGATGTGCTGCGCGAGCAGACCAGTGGCTTGACCCTGCGCGAGATCATCGAGCTGGTGCTGCAGCACAGCGGGCTGCTGGAGCATTACCGGCTGGAAAAAGAAGGGCAGGACCGGCTGGAGAACTTGGGCGAGTTGGTCAACGCGGCTGAGTCTTTTGTCAGCCAGGAAGGATTTGGCCGCGACGCCGTTGCCATGCCGGTGGACGAGCATGGCTACCCGGTGGGGCAGTCAGCGCTCGCGCAATCACCGGCCAGCCAGGGCCTGGATCCCAACGCTCCGCTGCTTGATACGCCGCTGGCACCCGACGCCGAAACCGGCGAAACCCTGTCGCCGCTGGCCGCTTTTTTGACGCACGCTGCACTCGAGTCCGGTGACAACCAGGCGCAGGCCGGCCAAGACGCGGTGCAGCTGATGACGGTGCATTCGTCCAAAGGCCTGGAGTTTGACTGCGTCTTCATCACCGGCATGGAAGAAGGCCTGTTCCCGCACGAAAACGCCATGAGCGACCGCGACGGCCTGGAAGAAGAGCGCCGCCTCATGTACGTGGCCATCACGCGCGCTCGCCAGCGCCTGTACCTGAGCCACTCGCAAACGCGCATGCTGCACGGCCAGACGCGCTACCACCTGAAAAGCCGGTTTTTTGACGAGCTGCCCGAAGCCGCTTTGAAATGGATCACACCCAAGAATCAGGGCTTTGGCGCCGGCTTCGGGGGTGTGGGCAGTGCGGGCGGGCGCAGCGATTGGGCGGCCAATGCGTATGCCGCACGCGCTAAAACGGCCGGTGGCGTCGAGCGCTTTGCCAACCCGCCCTTGCCGCCGCAAAAAAATGCTACGGCGCACGGCCTCAAGGTGGGCAGCGAAGTGTTTCACGCCAAGTTTGGCGAGGGTCGGGTGCAGATGCTGGAAGGCACTGGCGACGATGCCCGTGCGCAGATCAATTTCACGCGCCACGGCGTCAAGTGGCTGGCGCTGAGCGTGGCCAAGTTGACGCTGGTTTAAACGGGCACAAAAAAAGCACTGTCCGCTGCCGGACAAAAGCTGCCTGAATTGCTGTTCAGCTCCAAGAGGCTGGCACGCCCCGGTTTCTTTTAAAAAAATGAATCAGGCACTGATGTCCACTGTGTGGGCAGCTGACTGGGGGCTGTCTTCGTCGGCGACAAAGCTGTCACGAAACGTGAAATACAAAGAGGTGAAAAACATAGACACCATCAGCATGGCGGCCGGAAACATGGCCACGCCGGCAAATTCAGGGTTGCCCAGCAAGGTCGCGAGCAAGGCCACCACCAATGCCATGGCGAAAAACAGAAGCACCCAAACCAGCGCAAAAACAGTCAGTGCACCGAAATTTTTATAGCAGGCCATGAAGCTGAAAAACAAGCTTTTAGCGGGCGACACACCGTGCCAGTGCACCAGCGCCGGCGCATGCCAGAACAAGAGCGACAGCGGCAGGTACATCAGCATGGCCGCCCACATGGCCAGCTGAAAGTCAGCTTGCGATACCAACTCTTCGCTGATCTTGCCGCCTAGCAGGTAAAGCCTGGCGAACTGTCCGCCGTCAATCAGCGCAGTCAGCCCCATGATGCCCAGAAAAGCCAAGGCGTACATCAGACCGAGCATGAGCATGGCGCGTTTGCGCTGCTGACCGGCTCTGAAGGCGCTGATCAATATCGAGGGCATGGGGAATTTCCCGCGCGTGGACTCCAGCGTCGCGGCCATCAGCCCCAGTGTGGCAGCGGGCAGCAGTGCCAGTGCCAGCGCACTGCCCAGGTAGGGTAAAAAAGCAGCGACTGAAAGCGCCGCCATGAACATGAAAAACAAGCCCGCCAGTGCCAGCGGTTGTTTGAAAAATGTCTGCACACCCAATTTGGCCCAGGTATAGCCAGTGCGCGCCGGAACAATATTGAGTTTCATGGCCGTGTTGTCAGTTTGAGTTGGGGGTCTTGTGAGCGCTCAGCCGGCCTTAAGAGGCCAGCGCAAAACCGGGCACCAGACGCTGGCGCAGCACGCGTTCAAAATGCCCGGGGTCGTGGGCTTTGAGCATCGCAGCGTCACGCGGCAGGTGAAAGTCCCACAAGCGGGATGTCCAAAAACGCAGTGCGCCGGCACGCAGCATGGCCGGCAGCAAATGACGCTCTTGCGAAGTCAGCGGGCGCACCGCCTGGTAAGCCGACATCAGCGCAGCGGCGCGCAGCGCATCGTTTTGTCCGGTGGACAGGTCGATGCACCAGTCGTTCAGGCAAACCGCAATGTCAAATAAAAAACTGTCGCAGCCGGCAAAGTAAAAATCAAAAAAGCCGGTCAGTGTAGCGCTGTGCCCGCCACTGCCGTCAGTCTCGAACATGACGTTGTCGCGAAATAAATCGGCATGCACCGGACCACGCGGCAGCGCGCGGTAGGCCGACGAAGCAGCCACATGGTTTTGAAAAGCCAGCTCGCCCAGAATCAGCGTGCGCTGAGCATCGCTCAAAAAAGGCAGCACCACCGGCACCGTTTCGTTCCACCAGGCCAGCCCGCGCAGATTGGGCTGCTGCATCGCAAAATCGCGGCCGGCCAGGTGCATGCGCGCGAGCATGTCGCCAACTGCCGTGCAGTGAGCAGCCTGCGGCGCCAACTCACTGCTGCCGTGCAGCTTATTGACCACAGCCGCCGGCTTGCCTTTGAGCCTGTGCAATATCTCGCCCGGCCGTACATCGCTTAATTCGGGTGGGCTGAGCAATGGCACTTGGGCAGCGGGAACCGCTTTGCCGGGTTTTGTCTGAATGGCTGGCGCAGGTGGTGCCGTCTGCGGGTCGGGCACGGCAATGCCGCGGCCGGCCAGGTGTTTCATGAACTGCAGGTAAAAAGGCAGTTGCTCAAAGCTCAGCCGTTCAAACAGTGTCAGGACATATTCGCCCTGGTCGGTGTCTACAAAGTAGTTGGTGTTTTCGATACCGCCTGTGCATCCCCGAATGTCTTGCAGCTGACCCAGGCCCAGCGCCTTGAGGAAAGCGCTGGCCTCGTCAAATGAGACCTCAGAGAAAACGGCCATGCTGAAACCCGGATAACTGGAAAAGAAAAAAGGGACGCTGTCAGGTGCAGGCCACGCGGGGCTTTAGAACTTCAGGATATTCCAGAAGCGCGCGCCGGCGCTGGCTTTGTCCGTGGCGCCGCCGCTGCCGTTGCGCGATGCATCCATGGGGCGCACTTCGTAGGCCGGCATGTCTGCGGCCGGCTGCACGGTGATGCTTTGGGTTTCGCCGCCTACACGCAGCTCGTCAATGCGCGAACCGGCGTCCTGGGTGCGGATGCGTTCAATGCTGGGGTCCGGGCGACCTGGGGCTTTGCCAGCCGGATTGCTCACGGGGGCGGCGTTGGAGGCCGGTGGTGAAGCAGTTGTTTGGGCGCCGGCCGGGGCTGCGCCAAAAACCACCAGAGCAGACAGCAAAAAGGGGCGATAACGGTGTTGCATAGGGCCATTGTAGGCGTGGCGCGGCTGGCGGCAAGCCCGGCATCCGGGCCCCTCTTAAATCCCCGACAATCGCTGCACATGACCACTGATTCCCAAACCTTGTTGCTGGTAGACGGCTCCAGCTACCTGTACCGCGCTTTTCACGCCATGCCCGACTTGCGCGTGGTGGCGGGCGACCCGACCAGCCCGGCCACCGGCGCCATCCGCGGCATGATCAACATGATGCAAAAGCTGCGCAAGGATGTGCGGGCTGATTACGCGGTGTGTATCTTTGACGCCAAGGGCCCGACCTTTCGCGACGAACTCTACCCGGCCTACAAGGCCCAGCGCTCGGCCATGCCGGACGACTTGCGCAGCCAGATCGAGGCTATTCACGAAGTGGTCCGGCTGATGGGCTGGAAAGTCCTCAGCGTGCCTGGCGTCGAGGCTGACGATGTCATCGGCACGCTGGCCTGCATGGGCTCGCGCCAGGGCATCGAGGTCATCATCTCCAGCGGCGACAAAGACCTGAGCCAGCTGGTGGACCAGCACATCACTGTGATTGACACCATGAACGACCGCCGGCGAGACCTCGCCGGCGTTGAGGCCGAGTTCGGCGTGCCGCCGCGCCTGATGATCGACTACCAGACGCTGGTGGGCGACGCGGTCGACAACGTGCCGGGAGTTCCCAAGGTGGGCCCTAAGACGGCCGTCAAGTGGCTGCTGGAGTACGGCTCGCTGGACGCGCTGGTAGCGCGCGCCGATGAGATCAAGGGCGTGGCCGGCGAGAACCTGCGCCAGGCGCTGGACTGGCTGCCGCGCGGGCGCGAGCTGCTGACCATCAAGACCGACTGCGATTTGCAGCCCTACATTGAGGGCTTGCCGGCGCTGGACCAGATCACCCTGGGGGCGCAGCA
>Ga0164294_10006111_pt1 | contig 10305 bp, 9 predicted proteins | sample GEODES005metaG_FD_111479 | JGI IMG/M metagenome (GOLD analysis project Ga0164294, IMG submission 111479) | Oligotrophic lake water microbial communities from Sparkling Lake, Wisconsin, USA - GEODES005 metaG | ecosystem: Environmental > Aquatic > Freshwater > Lake | place: USA: Sparkling Lake...
CGCTCGCCCGTGGGCTGTGCCAGAGCCTCACGGTCCTCGGCAATGAGCGTTCCGATGCCAGGATACTTCGGGTCGAGTTGCGCGGCGATCCGCAATTCCGCGACCGCCTCACGCGGGTCGGCGGCCGGCCGGATCACCGCGATCGCGATAGGCACGACGACCGCGCATGTGACCAGGCCGAGTAGGTAGCCTATGCGCCGGGCGCTTCGAGGATCGGTTCTCAGCCAGTTTTGACGCGTGGTGATCATTGTTTCATCAATCCAGCGGCAGCCTGCAGGCTCGCCGAGAGGGTTCGCGCCAGCCCCACGAGTGTGTCGACACCGCGGCATGGTGAGCGTGTCACGCTGCCGACTTTCGCTCTAAACTACTTGAATTCCGATTCCCCACAAAAGGCTATCCCATGAGCGATTCCCCGCACGAGTCCGATTCGGTTCCGTCGAGCGGCCGACCGACCACCGCGAGCGGCTCCGGCCGGCGCGACTTCCTCGCCGGCATGGCGGGCATGGCCGGCGCGGCGGGCATCCTCGCTGCCGTCCGCGATTCCGTGGCTGGCGATGTCTCTTTCATGAACAACGTGCCTGACCCGCTGCTCGCCGAGGAAGAGCTGCCGACATTTCGGTTCGCCCTCGAGAAGTCGGAGGGCCGTACGCAGGGTGGAGGAGTCGCGAAAGAGGCCACCGTCAGACAGTTGCGGATCTCGAAGGGGATTGCAGGAGTGTCCATGCGGCTCGAGCCGGGCACGATGCGTGAGCTCCACTGGCATGCTACCGCGGCTGAGTGGGCCTTCGTCGTCAGTGGCCGGGTTCGCACCACGGTCGTCGATCCGCAGGGCCATTCTGAAACCAACGACTTCCAGCCTGGAGACATCTGGTATTTCCCACGAGGCCACGGCCACATGCTGCAGTGTCTGGGCGACGAGCCTTGTTTTTTTATTCTTGTGTTCGACAACGGCTACTTCTCCGAGTTTGGCACATTCAGCGTGTCCGACTGGATCGGCCACGTGCCGCCGCAGGTGCTGGCAAAGAACTTCCGCGTGCCGGCGGCGACGTTCCAGGCCTTTCCCCGACAGGAGGTCTATTTCACGAAGGGGCCGGTACCTCCGGAGCCGGCGGCCCAGCCGCTTCAAGGGCATAAGCCGCCGCCACTCACCCACCGGCACTCGCTTCTCTCGCAGCCGCCGCTACACACGTTCGCCGGAGGACGCGAGTGGCGGGTCGAGGCGAAGGACTTCCCGATCTCGCAGACGATCACCGGGGTTGTGCTCGAACTGGAGGCGGCCGCCCTTCGCGAGCTCCATTGGCATCCCAACGCCGACGAGTGGCACTATCTCCTCTCCGGCCGCGTGCGGGTAACGCTCTTCGGATCGCGCGGGCGGTACCGCGAGGAGACGCTCGACGCCGGCGACGTCGGCTATATCCCGCAGGGATACGGCCACTCCATCGAGAACGTCGGCAGCGACACCGCCCGCGTCCTGATTGCTTTCAACTCTGGGAAATACGAGACGATCGACCTGTCGCAGTTGCTGGCCGCGCAGCCGGCCGACGTGCTGGCGACCAACTTTGGCCTCCCGGCGTCGTCGTTCGACGCCTTTCCCAAGGCCGACGTGTTCATCAGCGGGGAGTGACTGAAGGCGTCGCGGCGGCGTTTGCGGCGAACCGGTATGTCGTGCCGATGGCCGACTGACTGACGCGATCGCCGTAGGCGTTGGCCAACGCGTGGACTGCCCGCCAGCCGGTACAGTGGCCAGGGATGATGAACTGCACGTCGAACGGCTCGAGCCCGGCGACCGTCTCGGGGATGATCCGCTCCATCACGCCGCCAAGATGGAGCCCGCCAAGGACAGCGTGGATTGGAACCCCCGGAAACAGCCGGCGAACCTCCGTGCAGACGTTGACGATCCCGGCGTGCGAACAGGCGCTGAAAACGACAAGGCCGAGATCCTTGACGTGAACGACCACCATTCGCTCGTCCATCAAGAGCGGGTCGGGCTGCCAGTCGCCTCCCGCCGGCCTGCAGAGATGGTCTGTTCGCCCCTTCTCAAACGCCGACACGCGAGGAATCTCGCCGCTGTAATAGAAATGATCGTCGAGGACGCCGCGGGCATCATGCGAGTTGACGACCGTCGCCCCGGCCTCCTCCATCCGCTCCGCGGAGATGACCTTGTCTGCCGGCACGATCCGGCCGTCGGGCAGCCTCAGGCCCCGTTCGACGAACATGTCCGGATTGACGTGGACCGCCACCCTGCCCCGCCCTCGCTTGGCGACGATCACGGGCAGCGCCTGCGGCAGAGCGCCCATGTGGTCCCAGTGGCCGTGGGTGATCGCGATCGCCTCCACCTCGGCAAGGTCGACCCCGAGCGCCCGGCAGTTGTGCAGAAACGCATTTCCCTCCGTGCCCACGTCGAACAGCATCACGTGCTCGTCGTTGCCGACGCGGGTGCGGAGCCGCAGCCCGTAGCCGAGGTTGGCGATGCAGAGGGTTTCGCCTGACACGACCGTGGCCCCGGCGGCGACGATGTTCGACAGTTCCGAGGTCGCAAAGGAGGTCTTGGTGACGTAGGTATCGCTGACGTCATCGGAGAGCACGTCGACGACGAGCGACTCGACCGCGACGAGCGGCGGACGGTTCGACGGCGCCGGGTCGGCCGCCCTGGTCACGCTGCCGGTGGCCGCGGCGGTACAGAGGGCGATAGAGAGCACGAGGAGAGCAAAAGGCCGCACGGTCATCGTTCGCTACCGACCCCGGAGGAGTCGCTCCCAAAGGGTTTTCGTGTGGATGGCGGGGATGCTTGCGACAGACCGCATCCTGCGAAGGCAACGTAGCAGAAGCGTGCGGCGGAGCGAATCTTCTGCCGGATGTCGCTGAAACACAGACTCCCCGCAGGAGCGAAATCCTGCGGGGCGTCATGGCAATGGAGAGCGGGGAACATGCCGCTATTGAGGTCAGGGCAGAATCACGGAGTCGATCACATGGATCACTCCGTTGCTGGCCTTGATGTCGGTCTTCGTGACGTTGGCCATTCCGGTGGCCGTACCGACCTTCACGCCGCCATCGGTCGAGATGCCGACGGTCTTGCCGCCGGCGGTCTTGGCCTCGGTCAGTTTCACGACATCGGCGGCGTAGACATTGCCTGGCACCACGTGAAGCAGCAGGATTTCCTTGAGCTTGTCCTTATTTTCGGGCTTCAGGAGCGTCTCGACGGTGCCTGCCGGCAGTTTGGCAAAAGCCTCGTCAGTCGGCGCAAAGACTGTAAACGGCCCGGAACCCTTGAGCGTTGAAACAAGGTCTGCCGCCCCGAGTGCTGCGGCAAGGGTCTTGAACGTCCCTGCCCCGACAGCTGTGTCAACGATGTCTTTCGCCGCTTGCTGCACAACAACCGGATGAACCGGCTGGGACACCACCCGTTCGTGGATGATGGTCTCATGGACGACGGTCGGTTGAACGACCCGGGATGATTGCATGGCATTGCCACGGCTGCCCTTGCAGGGCGCCGCCGACGTGGGGGCAGCGAGCAGGGCCAAGGCAGGTGTAGAAATCGCCAGAACCGCAAAAAGTCGGGTCATTTTCATACGATGAGCTCCATGACAAGCAAGACAAGCATGACAAGCGAGACAAGATCGGCTAGAAGGCCTTTCGGTGCAGGAAAATCGCACCGGTTACCATCATAGACCGTACCCCCGCTGCAGGGCTAACTGGCTCCGGCGCCCTGGGTTCAAAATAATTCGGGGCCCAATCCCCTTTCGTACCCCAGTCATAGAGGAATCGTGATGACGGACATGCCGTCGGACATCTACACGGAGCCTGACGCCGACCCCGACACGTTGCGGAATCTGGGGCCGCTCGCGCCGCTGGCAGGATTCTGGCTGGGCGAACACGGGCTGGACGTGCACCCGACTGCCGATGGGACGGTGGAATCGGTTTTCGTCGAGCGGTACGAGTTGGAGCCCATCGATCCGCAGACCAACGGGCCGCAGCTCTTCTACGGCCTTCGCTACCACACCCGCATTACGCAGCCGGGCGAGGTGGCCATGTTTCACGAACAGGTGGGCTTCTGGCTGTGGGAGCCTGCCAGCGGGACCGTGGTGCTGACACTGGCGATTCCCCGGGGGCAGGTCGCGATGGCAACCGGACAGGCCCAGAAGGACTCGCGGCAGTTCACGCTGAAGGCAACCCGGGGCTCGGAAACAAACGGGATCGTGACCAACCCCTTCCTGGAGTATGCGTTTCAGACGACCGACTTCGAGATGACGGTGACCATCAAGGACGACGGCACGTGGTCATACGATCAAACGACGACCCTGAACGTTCGCGGTCAGCCGAGACCATTTTTGCACACCGACCGCAATACGCTGAAGCGCATCGGGAAGCCTCATCCGAATCCACTGGCCGCGAACCACGTGGAGGCCGGCTGAGCCTTCGTGGTATCCATCTCAGGCAGAGCGGACTGCCCCTCGGCTGAAATTTGTCCCTCAACGACCCAGCTGGATCCAAAGCGGAGCTGGCGTGAATGTGCACACCTTGAAACGCGATCGACTCCCTCTCCTGATTTCCGCGGCCTTCCTCGCCGTTGGCGGCTTCGTCATGGCGCACCACGAACTGTGGCGGGATGAGGTGCAGGCATGGCTGCTTGCGCGCGACAGTTCCTCAGCACTCGATCTGCTCTCGCGTCAGAAGTACGAAGGCCACCCTGCACTCTGGCCATTGCTCCTCATGCCCCTGACCCGGGCCTTCGCTACTCCGATCGCGATGCAGGTCCTGCATCTGCTCGTCGCCACCGCCACGGTGTACCTGTTCGTGCGATGGTCTCCTTTCACGACGTTCCAGAAAGTCTTGTGGAGCTTCGGGTACTTTCCCTTCTACGAGTACGCGATCATTTCCCGCAGTTATGGACTCAGCCTGCTGCTCCTGACGGTCTTCTGCTGCCTGTATCCCCGTCGGCACAGCCACTTCTTCCTGATTGCCTTCACACTGTTTCTCCTGTGCCACACGCATGTTTTGAGCCTGATCTTGGTGATGGTGCTATTCGCCGCGCTCTTTCTGGACCACTTCCTTGCGAAGGTGAGCCCCGATGAGCCACGCTGCGATCCCCTGCCGTTCTACGCAGGATGCACTGTGATCGCCCTCGGGATCGTCACGGCCGTGATCCAAACCATACCACCGCCGGATAGCGGCATGTTCGTGGGCTGGCAGTTTGGCTTGAGTTACGATGCCTTGAGAAGGATTGCCAAAGCACTTGTCGGGGCCTATCTGCCGGTGCCCACGATCGGACTGAACTATTGGAACAATCCCCTCTGTCTCGATAGAAGTCTGTTCCCGCTCAACCTCTTCTCCAGCCTCGCCGTTCTTGGCTACGTGATCTTTGCGATCGCCGGGCTCCGACGCAACCTGACTGCTCTGTTCGTCTTCGGCGCCGGCACCGCGGGGCTGTTGACGTTCTTCTACGCCAAGCACCCCGGCTATGCGCGGCATCATGGATTCCTGTTCATCTGCCTCGTCGTGTCCGCCTGGATGGCCCAGAGCAACGCGTCGGCTGGGCTGGCAAGCCAGGCGGCCTTCGCTGTCCGCGATCGCTGGGCCCGCGCGTTCAGCACAAGCCTGACGCTGCTGTTCGGCATCCATGTCGCCGCAGCAGGGATTGCCTCCGTTCGGGAGTACCGCTATCCGTTTTCCACCGCGTCGGCGGTGGCGGAGTACCTCCATCAACACGGCTACGACGAAAGCCTTCTGGTCGGATATTCAGACGCAAGCGCTTCGGCCATTCTCGGTTCGTCGGCCCAAAAGCAGTTCTTCTATCCCCAGTCGAAACGGTGGGGTTCCTACATCATCTGGGACAAAACACGACTGACCAGAATCACGGACCAGGAAATCATCGATGCGGCCCGTACGCTTTCCCGTCCGTCCAGCCAACAACTCCTGCTCGTTCTGAGCCACAAGCTGGATGACGTGTTGGTTCGAGACAATCAGATTCAAGAGTTGGCCACCTTTGACGGAGCTGTTGCTCCCGAAGAGAACTTCCACCTGTACCTGCTTGATTGACCATCACAGCTTCATTCATGAATAAGCCAACAATCAATGCTGTGATACTGACGCGAACCGTCAACGACGAAGTCTTTCACATGACGAAGACGTGCGTGGAGTCATTGCTGGAGCATGGGCAAGATGACGCGACCATCCTCATAACGATCGTAGAGAGCGGTCCTGAGGGAATTCAGGAGCTGGTCTATCCGGGGGCATGGAACACGATCAGACCGGATTGTGCTTTCAATTTTCATGCGTTTCTGAATTGTGGCATTGCAGCGCAGCAGGCCGACTACTACTTGCTCTGCAATAACGACCTGTTGTTTCACGCCGGGTGGCTGCGAGAGTTGCTCGATGCCTTCAGGGTGGCCGGGCTCGGGTCGGCGAGTCCTCTTTCGCCCGGATTGGAATCCCAGGAACGTCTTCGCAAAAACAGTCGTTCCAAGTTCAAGCTTGGGTATCAAGTCGCGCGGGAAATATCTGGCTGGTGCCTGCTGGTCAGCGCAGACACATTGCGACAGATCGGACAGCTCGACGAGCTGTTTGACTTTTATTTTGCCGACTACGATTACGCCTTGGAGTTGAGAAGACGCAATATCAAGCATGCGTTGGTGTTCGACTCAAAGGTGTCCCACCTTGAAGACCAAAAGCAGAGCAGAACGCTCGTCATTAGCTCAAAGCCTCCGGCCCACCGGATACCAAAGCACATTGTGAGGTTCAAAAGTCTGTGGTGGATTTATGAATCTGATCGCATGATCGACGGCTTTCATAAGATCGAGTCGAAGTGGGGCGACTACCGTGTCTTGAGGGTGAAGCAGCTGATTCACAACTTCCTGTTTATTCAGCTCGGCATCGGGGTGCTGAGCAGGGTGTTGTTTCAGTCAACGCCCCGGCAGCAGGCTGTTTCGTAAGTGATCCGGTAGATTCCGCCGTGGAGTTGGCATAAGTACGATTCTGTTCGTTGATCGCTCGTCCCCCAGGCCATACGGCGGTGGTCTCGACGAGCAGCGTGTCAGGGGGCTTGGCGGCACCGAGGGAACGGTGACGAGATTGACCTTGCAGCAACGCCGTGCCCTCACCGGGACAAGGTTTTCCGGACTCCACGCGACAACCATCCCATCCGGTACATGACGCTATGCAGCACGAAACGCGTTGAGCGTCGGCTGCCAAGCCATTTTTTGAAGCGAATGCGCCACAGTGGAACGTTCCCGGCCGCTACGGGGAGGCCGGTGAGCATCGCCAAGGGAGGCTTTGGAGAGAGCGAGTCCCAGTGAATCAGTCCCCGCATCACCGCGTCCCAGGCCATGACCGTGGCCAGCGCATGGGAGAGGTCACCGTCGTGTTTTGTATCCTGATGGGTGGCCAGATTCTGGTAGGCCCTGGCGATGTACGAGGAGAAATCAAAGGTTGCAGGATCGGGTTCGTAGCGGTCGTTGAGTGCGTAGTCGAGTTGTTTCCGTATGAAGTGCCGCAGATCTTCGTAGTTGCGGTGGTGGATATGGAGACAGGCGGGCGGCTCCAGTTCGAGCAGTCGGCCCGTGATCACTTCGGGTAACTGATGGTTTGCGTCCGGCCAGCGGACGGTACCTTTCCGAAAGAGGCGGATCTGCGGCGCCGGGTACCAGCCGCTGCCCCGCATGATCTGGCCGGCAATGGAATTGAACCGTGGAATGGCAAAAGCGTCGTACCGAGTGCCGTATTGTTCCAGAAGAGTCGTCACGTTTGCCTGGGCGTCGGCGGCAAGGTATTCGTCCGAATCCAGCACGAAAATCCAGTCGTGGCGGGCTTCAGCAAGGAACTGTTGGCGGATGCCGTCCACCCGGGGAACGATAGGCGTGGAGAGGATGCGCTGCGTGTACTTTGCGGCGATGGCTCGCGTGGAGTCGGTGCTCTCCATGTCGACTACGATGATTTCGTCGGCCCAGGCCACTGAATCGAGGGCTTTGTCGAGTGTTTCGTCTGAGTTGCGAGTGTGGATAATGCACGAGAGTTTCATCGTCTCACCCTTGTCCGTCTATTGCGTAGCGTCCCCGCCATGTGTTCATGAATACGCGGCGGGCCCGTTTATCCGGTTTGTCGCTGCCCCGCGTCATCGATTCGCAGTGCAGCGAGTCTGTGCGGCAACTGCAGCACACGCGCCAGCCCTTCTGGCGGGCCCGCAGGCAGAAGTCGATGTCGTCGAGCCCGAACGCGAACTCACCTGACAATCCGCCGAGGTCATCCCAGGCCGATTGCCGGATCAGCAGGCAGGCGCCGGTCACGGCCTGAAACTCTCCGTTGAGGCGGCTGACAAGAGCGGAGGGCTGCCCACGCGACACATGGTAGGGACCGATATCGCCCGGCCCGAAGACAATGCCTGCGTGCTGGATCGTTCCGTCTGGAGAGATCAGTCGCGTGCCGCAAAGGCCCGCATTGGGCGATTCCTCCAGCAGCCTCTGCATGTCGGCGAGGGCGGATTCAGCCAGCAGGACATTATTGTTGAGCAGGAGGTAATAGGCGTTCGGATACCTGCGGATTGCCGTGTTGTTGGCTTCGGCGAATGAGGCCGGGATGTCGAATCGGATGAGGTGGACCGGTGAGGACGAGGAGGGCAGATCTTTCTCAAGGAGCGGTATTTCCGTGGCATTGTCCACCACTACCACACAGGGCTCAAACTGTGATGCCACCTTGAGCGCTCTTTGCAGATGTTCCAGGCAATACTGCAGCATGCCCGCAAGGTCTTTCGTCGGAATAACGATGGTCAGGCCCAACGCACTCACGGTGTCCACCACGGTTGTCCTGAGAGCACCATCATTGGGGGCGGCCCGGGTTCGCGAAGCCGCGAGCGAAGCGTCCGGCCACGAAGGCCGCATAGCCGAGGGTGAGGATGCCCCAGAGGGCGAGCCATCGCCCTGGGCCGTAGCCGTGCATGCGGCAGCATCGTCCGACGACACGCAGTCGCTCGGCGAGAGAAAGCGTGCGATAGGGGCTGACCCGCGCGAGCGTCTCGGAGTGGGCGCCGATCTCGTAGGTTTTCGTCAGGCACATGCCGAACGAGTCGACTTCCGCATGGACCACCCGTGCCGCTGGCGCGTATCGAACCACTGCGTCGGGCTGCAGCTGTCGGAGGCGATGGATGATCTCCGTGTCTCCAACCATCGGCATCGCTTCGAAGAGGCCGATCTCCTTGAACACGTCTGCCCGCACCACCATGTTGCCGGCATGGCCAAACCAGCACGTCGAGGGCTCGCTTTCGAGCACCTGCCGGAGTTTCGCGTCTTCGTAGTCCTCGTGGAGTTGCATCGCGAGGGACCGCGGTGAGGGATAGGCGAGATAGCCAATCAGTATGGCAGCGTCCGCCCTCGCCAAATCCTGCTGCATCGCCTCCAGCCAGTCGGGCTCGGCCAGGCAGTCGGCGTCGAGAAAGGCGAGGTACTCTCCGAGTGCCGCCAGGATGCCCCGGTTGCGGGCGATATAGGGATCTCGCCGCGGTTCGGAAAGCAGCGTCGCCCGCGGTTCGTCCCGCACGATCTCCGCCGACCGATCAGTCGATCCGTTGTCGATCAGGATCCACTCGACGAGCGCGGGGTCGATCGACTGCGACCGCAGGGCGGCCAAGCACTTGGGCAGCCACCCTTCCTCGTTGAGGAAGGGTACGATCACCGAGAACAGCGGGCTAGCGCCGGGCGAGGCGACGGTTTGATCGCTGTCATGTTCCGGCACGTGTGTGGGGCGGCTGGTGGGCATTGTTGTAGCGAAGTCTACCACAGTCCACCGTGGCAGCGGACGTGGCTTCAGGCTATTCTCTGCGGTCGAAGCGTCACGATTACTGCTACGTCGAGCCGTACGCCTTCGTCGCGGGATGCCTCGCGTTGTCTGGAAGGTGCCGGGTGTTTCTGTTTCGAGGAGGAGCCTGTGATGATGAAGATGTTGGCCTCGATCGTTCTGGCCTGTCTGCTGGTGGCCGCAGCACATGCGGAACCGGATGCTCCGACGCTCGTGCCAGATAGCGACGGCTACCTCCCGCTGTTCAATGGCCGCGATCTCGCGGGCTGGAAGATCTGGAAGAACCAAGCTGACTTTCCGATCAAGGACGGCATCGTCCGCTGCCAGCGTGGTGGTGACGGGCAGTTCATGCTCTACATGGGCCGTGAATTCGCCGACTTCGAACTGGTCGTGGAATGGCGGGTGTCGCCGAAAGGAAATAGCGGCGTGTTCATCCGCTCTCCTTTCCGGGAATGGCCCTGGGATACGGGCTATGAGGTGCAGATCTCCAACGAGCAGCCGCCCCGCGACGACATGCATTGC
>Ga0164294_10006113_pt1 | contig 10304 bp, 5 predicted proteins | sample GEODES005metaG_FD_111479 | JGI IMG/M metagenome (GOLD analysis project Ga0164294, IMG submission 111479) | Oligotrophic lake water microbial communities from Sparkling Lake, Wisconsin, USA - GEODES005 metaG | ecosystem: Environmental > Aquatic > Freshwater > Lake | place: USA: Sparkling Lake...
CGGCTATCGCTCTGTACTGGCAGCCGATGTCTTTGTGGAACATTTAGGTGGTCGCTCTTTCGGGAACAGCCGCGCCATTCTTTGGGAACGAGCGCAGCGCCTAGTAGAACTGCGCCACCCAGGCTATGCGAAGACTGTCAGCCGCTTCCTGAAACAGGACCGTTTGCGCCCACTACGACGGCAATTGGATGAAGCGCGCTTGGTGAATACTGCAAAGCCGGTGGTGCTTTTGGTTTCCCACGCCATGGGTGGCGGCGTTGGCCGTTTCGTCGCGACCCGTAGCCGTGAACTGGAAGCCTCAGGGCACGCGGTGGTATTGCTTGCCCCCGCAGGCTTGGGCGAACGCCAACGCGTTCGCTTGGCGTCCGCTGCCCTCGCCCTGCAGGACTTGGTCTACGACACGACCACCGAGCGTGCCCCGCTGCTAGCCCTGCTCCGCGCTACCGGTTTCCTGCGGGTAGAGCTGAACCATATTCTCGACGTTCCGTTCGCACTGGTAGATGCTCTTTACCAATTGGGTGCGCCCGTTCACGTGCAACTGCACGACTACGCGTATCTGTGCCCGCAAGTGACGCTGATGGGACCCCAGCAGCGCTACTGCGGCGAACCGGACCTAAGCGGTTGCGTCAGCTGCGTGCGGGCCCAAGGGTCTTCGTTTTCCGGCAAGCTTGGCGCGGCGGCATTGCGCAAAAAAACCGCCGGTTGGCTGAAACAAGCCGAACGTGTTTTGGCGCCGAGCCAAGACACGGCCGTGCGTTACGCGCGCTATTTTCCGCACGTTAACATCGACGTGCTGCCGCACGCACCCGTGATGGAACACGTGCCGATGATCGCAAGACCCGTGAGTCTCGCTGCGTCCGCGGGCGCCGAAAAATGCGCCATGCCCGCACGCCGGCGCGTCGCACTGCTCGGCGGCATTGGCGACCACAAGGGCTACCAAGTGCTACTCGCCTGCGCACGCCTCGTCGCCGCCCGCGACTTGCCGCTGGAGTTCGTAGTCATTGGCTATACGCAGGATGATGAAACTTTGTCCGCTACCGGACGGGTATTCATCACGGGTCCCTATGCGGATTTGGAACTCCTGTCACTGCTCCGGCGCGAACGCCCTGATATCGTCTTGATGGCCTCGGTATGGCCGGAAACGTGGAGCTATACGCTAGATGCCGCGCTGGCCACGGGTTTACCGCTGGTCGCATTTGACATCGGCGCCATTGGCGAGCGTCTCGCTGTCTGTCCGCGGGCGCAACTGTTGCCGCTAACCCTATCCACCGCCGAAATCTGTGCCGCACTAGCAGCACCCGAATTACTTCAACCCTCTCCCAATCTCCAACTGCCTTCTCAAGGTGTCACCATGGCCAACGCCGAATCCAACGCCATCAAATCCACTATAGAACTGCTGCCCTTACCGGCAGGCATCTATCTCTTCTCGGTGCAGGCCGGCGCGAGTAGCGCGGCCGCGCAAGGTTCTGGCATCGCGCTACCCGCGCTCCATGTAGGCCCCGGGCCGGGCACCCCGGCCGCCGATGTGGAAGTGATGGGACGTTCTGGCGAAAGCGCTGGTTGGCTGGTCGAGAACGGCGATTTTCTGGTGCTTCGTCTGCGCGCAGCGCAGACCAACATCTTGGTCACTTCGGTTCAGGATGCTGCTGGCAGCGCACTGACGGTTCGTGCGGAGCGCCTAGATGCGCGCTTCGAAGGTAGCCCCACCGCCACCGCCCAGCCGCAGGTGCCATCGCCGATGCCCGCCGGCGACGCCCTAACGGGCCTGCCGCTGCAAGTGTCAGCGCATATCCGCAATCGCGGCGACATGACCTTCAGCGGCGCCGATTGGGCCGGCCGCGTGGAAAAGGGTTTGTGGGTCGAGTCCTTCTCCCTTCGCCCGCTGGCAGGCCTAAAGCCAACGGAACTGGAGTATAAGAGCCTTACTTCTAGCGGCTATGAAACCCCGTGGATTTCTGACGACAAGCTGTGCGGAACCCAGGGCATGGGCGTGCCCTTGCTGGGTTTTGCGGTACGCATGAAGGCGGGCCCGCAGGCCGCTAAGCACCAGGTGGAATACACCGGCTACTTCGCTTCCGGCGCGGTGGTCGGCCCGCTGAAAAATGGCGTGCCGTGCCGCTCCACAGTGGCCAGCGACCCGCTGGAAGGCTTGCTAGTACGCATCTTGCCGCACAGCGCCAACGCGAAAGCCGAGAAAGCGACGAAGGGACCCGTCACGACTGGGAAAGCTGCCGTGAGCAAAGTCACCCCACCAAAAGCCACAGGGACCAAAGCCTTTGTAAAGCCAGCCGCCAAGCCAGCCACTAAGCCTGCCGCCAAACCCGTAGCCAAGCCGGCAGCCAAGAAATCAGCCAAGAAAACCGCGAAGAAGGCAGTTCGTGGGAAAGGCTGACGCTAGCTTCCTCAGGCAGCCCCTGGTAGCACAACAGGCTCCTCGCTCATGAATGTCCTGTTCATCCATCAGAACCTACCAGGGCAATACCTGCATCTCGCGCAGCATCTGGCGCGAGACGGGGCGCATCGTGTTCAATTTCTGACGCAAGCGAACAACAACGAATTGGCGGGTGTCGAAAAGGTGGTGTATTCCGTGGAGGCGCGAGCCCCCAGCAATTGCCACCCCTTCTCGGTGGAATTCGATCGCTTTGTCACCGTGGGCACGGCAGCCGCTGAAGCGGCTAGCGCACTTGCGGCGACTGGTTATCGGCCTGATGTCATCGTGGGTCACGCCGGCTGGGGAGAACTGCTTTACCTGCGTGAAGTATTTCCCTCTACGCCCATTCTCGGGAACTTCGAGTTCTACTACCACGCCGATGGCAAAGACGTCGGCTTCGACCCCGAGTTCGAGTCCATCTTCAATAGCCGCGCGCGCCTACATACCCGCAACGCCACCACGCTCCTGAGTTTCGAGTCGGTGACATGGGGCCATGTGGCCACCCGCTGGCAACACGGCCTGCACCCGGAACATATGTGGCCACGGCTAAGCATCCTGCATGAAGGTGCCGATACGAACGTGGTGCGGCCCAATACCGCGGCACAGTTCGAACTACCGGACGGCCGAACGCTAACCGCGAAAGACCAAGTAGTGACCTATGTGGCGCGCAACCTGGAACCCTATCGCGGCTTTCATACGTTCATGCGTGCGCTACCGAAGATTTTGCGGCGTCACCCCAAGGCGCAGATTGTGTTGGTGGGCGGCGATGGGGTGAGCTATGGCTCGCCACACGCGCCCGGCTCTTCGTTCCGCCAATGGCTTCTCGACGAACTAGGCGACACCGTCGACCTAAAGCGTGTGCACTTCGTCGGCCAAATCGCCTACGACCGCTACCTTCACCTGCTGCAGTTGTCTTCAGCGCACGTCTACCTCACCTACCCATTCGTGCTCAGTTGGAGCTTCATTGAAGCGATGGCTGCCGGGTGCGTAATCATTGGCTCGAAAACGCCACCTGTCATGGAAGTGCTGGAAGATGGCGTGAATGGATTGGCAGTAGATTTCTTTTGCACAGAAGAGATTGCCGCGGCAGTAGAAACAGCATTAACGCGTCCGAAAATCGCCGCGCGCTTGCGCACTGCCGCACGCAAAACTGCGGTAGAACGCTACGACTTGCACCAACGCCAGCTACCGGCCTGGATGCGCCTGCTGGAAGACCTCCATGCTGGACGAAGACCCGAGACCGAACACGGCTAACCGTAGCGCGATATCGAACGGCTGACGCGATGAAGACCCCTTCCAGCGACAAGGACACAACGACGATGCAACTCTCGACTTCAAAGCTGCTGCTTCCCACCTTGTTAGCCGCCGTGTGCGTGGTGCCTCAGTCCGTGGCAGCCAGTCCCCGCGGACTGGACCCCTTCAGGACGGAGCGCGCCATCGCCAAGCTCGCGCCGGAATATGCAGCCCATGCCAATCTGCCGTGCGCACTGCCGAATGGGCTACTGACGCTGGAAGATGCCATCAATCTAGCCCTGTGCCGCAACCCAACCACGCGCGCTGCTTGGGCCGCCGCGCAAGCGCAAGCCGCTAATCTTGGAATAGCCGAAGGGGCCTTCCTGCCTTCGCTCACCATTACCGGTAACAAAGACCGCGAACATGGCGAACTGACACCGGGCCTTGAGGCCACTACGACGATTGAGCGGCGCAGTGCCGTAGCTTCTCTCAACTGGACGCTCGTCGATTTTGGCGGACGGCGCAGCGCGGTTGCCAATGCGCGCAGCTTGCTGGCTGCAGCGGCACACAGTGGCAGCGCAACCGCACAGCGCACCGTGGCCGAAGTGGTTCAGGCATTCCACTTTGTGGCAGCCACGGAACAAGCTTTTGCCGCCAACCAGCAAACCGAGGCCAATGCCGCCAGAAGCCTGGAAATTGCGCGCGCCTTGCAAACCGGTGGCGCGGCGACGCTCGCCGATGTCATGCAAGCCGAAACGGCGTACCACCAAACGGTCTACGCGCGCATTCAGTCACTGAATAGTGCCGAAGGCAGCCGCGGCAACCTAGCCGTATTGCTCGGTTTTAGCGCCGACCAGCCACTCAAGCTTGCCCCGGTGGCTACGCCTTCGGCTGCGGCGGTGACTGCCCGCGTTAGCGAATTACTCGCGTTGGCAGCACGCCAGAACCCGGAACTGGCGGCAGCGAGGGACCAGCAAGCGGCAGCAGAAGCCGCCGTGACCACGGCACGCGCCGTGGGCCGCCCGCGAATCTCGCTCGGTGCGCAGTACACGCTTGCCGAAAACGCTGGGCTGCCACGACAGAAATACGATTCCGTCGGCCTGTCTATCTCCATTCCGGTGTTTTCTGGCCTGCAAACCTACTACGGCATACGGCGTGCCGAGGCCACGCTCGACCAAGCCACCGAACAAGCCGAACAGTCCCGCTTGGCAGTGTCACAGGCCGTCTGGAACGCCTACCACTCCCTCGAAGCCGCCAACCAACAACTGGCGACTAGCGCCACGCTAGCGAAGGCCGCCGCGACCAACGAGGAAATCTCCACCGGCCGCTATCAATCAGGCGTGGGTTCCATCCTCGATGTGCTCACCGCGCAATCAGCCAGTGCCAACGCGCGGTTAATCCGTATCCAGTCCGAGTTTTCGTGGCAGAGCGCGCGCGCGCAGCTCGCGCAGGCCGTTGGTCGGCTAGGTTCAGCGGATGACCTCGATGCCGTGGCACCGGTGGAGGCCCGCTAACGCCATGAAGCTGTTTCAGTTTCTAAAATCGAAAGTCGCCACGCCACCCCCGGTTTCGCTGCAAACCGCGGAAGCGCTCGCGGGCGAGAAGCGCTATGCCGAAGCCGTAGCGCAGTACAAGCTGCTGGCTGAACAAGGGGACCCGTTAGCGCAGCACGCACTTGCGCGTTGCTGCGAACTGGGCAGCGGTACGCTGGCCAACCCGGCCCTAGCAGTGAAGTGGTACACGCGCGCCGCCGAGGCGGGGCATGTGCCGGCAATAGCGCGCCTCGGTGAAATTTACTTAAGCGGACTGGCGCGGCCAGACACTACTTCGGATGGCGTCGCCGCGCAGTTGTCAGGCCCCAAGGGTGGCTCGTCGCTCTTCCAGCAAATGTTTCCAGAAGGTGTTTCCGTGGAGCCGGATGCCGCGGCGGCTGCCCATTGGAACCTGGCGGGTGCGCTCGCTGGCGATGCCGGCTGTCAGGCGCGCCTCGGCTACCAATACGCTAGTGGTGAAGGTCTGGCTCGCCAACTGTTGCTGGCCCGCAAGTGGTTCCGGCGCGGCGCTAAAGGCGGCAGCGCGCTCGGAGCACTAGGCATGGGCCTCCTAACGCTCAACCACTACGGTATGGCCCCACGCCACTACGACCCGAAGCCGTGGCTGGAGTTGGCCACCCAGTTGGGCGACCCCTCAGCAACTTTAGCGCTAGGGTTATACCTGCTGGACCACCCTGGCGTGGCACCGCCCGAACGCGCAGGCCAGCTACTGCTGAAAGCCGCGAAGGACGGGCAAGCCTTCGCCATGTTGAAGGTGGGCGAATGCTATGCCGCGGGGTCCCATGGACTTCCCAGTGACGAGGCCAACGCAGAGGTGTGGCTCCGTCGCGCCGCGGCGAAGGGCGTTACTGAAGCTGCCGTGCGGTTGTTACGGCTGCTCGCCGCGCAACCCGAGCGGAATGACCAGGAATTGGCCGTACTTGCCCGTGAGGCAGCAGACGCAGGCAACGGGGAAGCGCAGTACCTGATGGGCGTGTTTTGCCTGAACGGTCAAGGCACCCTGCAGGACTCCGTCGAGGCCGCGAAGTGGTTTGAGCTAGCCGCTGCACAAGGGGTTACGGCTGCGCACGAGCGGCTGGGGGTCTTGTATGCCACCGGCGTCGGCAAGCCGGCGGATCCGCAACTTGCGGCAGAGGCGTTCGAGCGCGCCGTGCAACAAGGCGACCTGGATGCACTTACCCACCGGGCCATAATGCGCCAAACAGGCACGGGCATGGAGCAAGACACCGTCACTGCGGCTGCTGAACTAGCTGTAGCTGTTGCCGGCGGAAATGCCGAGGCGGCGCTGCAACTAGGCATTGCCTATTCTGCGGGCGTGGGCGTTACGCAAGACTGGAAACAAGCGGCACACCACTACCAGCTCGCTCATGAACGCGGCGCGCCAGAAGGGGCATTCAATCTGGGCCACCTTTACGAGCAGGGGTTAGGGGTGGAAGCCGACGCCAAGCGAGCGGTCGAGTGGTTCGAAGTCGCCGCGGCGCAAGGACTGGTCATTGCCATGTGGGCGCTGTACCAGCGTAGCGAACCGCCGGAGGATGGCGGGCTTTCCGTGCGCCAAAGGCATTGGCTGATGCTCGCCGCCGGCGAAGGTGACGCCGAAGCGCAAGCGCTGCTCGAACCCCCGCCTCCACCCGTTGCCATTTGAATTCCCGAATTGACTGGCGAGCCGCTTTGGCGCGCACTTCCCGGAGCGTTGAACATGTCTGATTGGTCCATACGTCGTATCCATGCCATTCAAAAGATGACCGGCGCTACGCGTTATCTGGAGGTAGGGGTATATGGTGGGGAAACCTTCCTGAACGTACAGCTTCCCTACAAGGATGCTGTGGACCCGGAGTTCCGGCTGCACACCTCCCTTCACAGCAGTGAATCCGTGCGCTTTTTTTCCATGAACAGCGACGACTTCTTCACCTCCGCGCTGCCTCGGCCGCAGTACGACATTATTTTTCTGGATGGCCTGCACACCTTCGAGCAGACCTACCGGGACTTTCTGGCTACGCTGTTGCTGTCGCACGAAAAAACGGTCTGGGTCATCGATGACACCCTCCCCTGCGACGCCTACTCCGCCCTGCCCAATCAGGTGCACTCCCTGACGGAACGGCAGAAAGCCGGCATACCTGGCAACCCGTGGCATGGCGATATCTTCAAAGTGGTCTACGCCCTACACGACTACTGCCCCACTTTGAACTTCGCCACCATTGTTGACTTAGGCAACCCCCAGACATTGGTATGGCGCGAACCGCGCGTGCCCTTTTCTCCGGCCTTCCCCAACCTCGAGGCCATCTCGCGCGCCAGTTACTTCGACCTAGACCAACACGCAGCAGCCATGCGCTATAGCACCGAAGAAAACGCTTTGGCGCAACTGGCGGCTGTGTTTGCCAAAAGCGCGCCGATTGCTGAACCCAGTGTGTTCTAGCGTCAGGCTCCAGAGAACCTGTTGATAAACTGTCTATCGATCACCGAATTACAGAGCCGGTCCCCCTACCGGGGGTGCGGCAACCAACACGGAAATTGGCAAACATGACGATGGAAGCGGAAACCGCAGCCGAAGAACAATCCGCCGCCAGTCTGACTGGCTTGGCGGCGTTGGCGCAGCTCGCCACCCGTCTTGGGATGGACCTGGACGTCGAACAGTTACGGCGGCGGTTTTCGCTGTCGGCCGAAGAGCCGACGTCCGACGCGCTGGTGGCAATGGCAAAAGACATCGGCCTGGAAGCGCAGATTCTGCATGTTGTCTTCGCCGACCTCCCCAATCTTGCAAAGACCTTGCCGGCTATCCTTCGTGCACGCGACGGTACAGCACTCATTCTCGAGGACGCCCGCTCCGACCCGATGAAGGGGGCGGTGGCCGTGGTACGCGACCCACTGTCTACGGACGACGCTGTTGCTCTGATTGAAGAAGACCAACTCGCGGAGGTCTGGGAAGGCGAAATCATCCTCGTCAAGCGCACCCATGCTATGGCAGACGAGGACCAGCCCTTCGGGTTTGGCTGGCTAGTGGCGCAGGTGATGCGCGAGAAGGCACTGTTTCGCGACATCGCTATCGGCGGACTCATCAGCACGGTCTTCGCCATAGCCCCGGCTTTCATCATGATGATTGTCGTGGACCGGGTGATTACCAACCACTCTTTGTCCACATGGAAAGTCATCTTCGGCGCCATCGTCGTCATGATTGTCTTCGAGATGGTGCTGGGCCATCTACGTCGCCGTCTTATTCAGGTGACAACTACGCGCATTGATGCGCGCTTGAATCTGTACCTCATCGAAAAGTTGCTGAAGTTGCCCATGGACTACTTCGAGCACAACCCCACAGGTATCACGCTCGGCAAACTCAGCCAAATATTCAAGATCCGCAACTTTCTGACCGGACAGTTGTTCGGCGCGTTCCTAGATGCCATCCCGCTCGTCGGCCTGGTGCCTGCCATCCTCATTCTCGAATGGCGCTTGGGCATCCTGACATTGGTGTTGACCGGCATCATCTTCATGATTGTCTATCTCTATATGCCCGCTATTGGCCGTGCCCAAGGCAAGGTCATTGCCGCCGAGCGCCTAAAAGGCGCACACCTCGTAGAAACCATCTACGGCATGAAGACTATTAAATCGATGGCGCTGGAAGGCCGGCGCCGCAAGGAATGGGACCGACGTGTGGCGGCTTCGGCCATTGCCCAACATGAATTCGGTATCATCGGCAACCACCCGCAGACGCTCACCCTACCCTTCGAACGCATGATGTTTTCGGGTGTGATGCTGATGGGCTCGTACATCGCTATCACGCAGCCCAACGCCATGAACCCCGGCGTTCTCATGGCTTTCGTGATGCTGAGCGGCCGCTTGGCGGCACCGCTGCTACAGATTGTGCGTTTGCAAATGGACTTGGGTGAGGTGAAGACCGCCATCGCGGAAGTCGCCTCCATCATGAACTCGCCCGCCGAAGAAAACCGCCAAAATGGCCTGAAGATGCCCATTCGTGGTGACATTACTTTTCAAGACGTGCGCTTCCGCTATTCCTTGACTGCACCGTATGCACTCGATGGCGTGAACTTCACGGTGCCTAAAGGCACCATGCTCGGCATTATGGGGCGTAGTGGCTCAGGCAAGACTACAGTCACGCGGCTCCTGCAACGCCTGAATTCCAGCTACGAAGGCATGATTAAGATTGACGGCATGGACCTTCGCGAAGTGGACCTGACCCACCTGCGAACGCACATTGGCGTAGTGCCGCAGGAAAACTTCCTATTCGCCGGCACCATCCGCGAGAACATCGCCATGGCCAAGCCCGATGCCAGCTTCATGGACGTGGTTCGCGCGGCGCAGCTCTCTGGCGCCGAAGAGTTTATCGAACGCCTACCGCGCGGCTATGACACTGTGCTCGAAGAAGGTGCTACCAATCTTTCCGGTGGCCAGCGTCAGCGCCTCGCCATTGCCCGTGCCTTACTGGTGAACCCGCCCGTGCTCATTCTCGACGAGGCCACCAGCGCACTGGACGCCGAGAGCGAAGCCATCGTGAATGCCAACCTGCGGCGTATCGCCAAAGGACGCACCGTGTTATCCATTTCGCATCGTCTGTCGATGCTGGTGGAAGCAGATGCCATCCTGGTGCTGGAGCGTGGCAAGGTTTACGACCTCGGTACCCACGACGAACTACTGGCGCGTTGCGATATCTACCGTAACATGTGGTATCAGCAGAACCGCCATCTCGACCCCAAGCGCAAAGAAACACCAATGCTGCTGGAGAGGGACAAGCCATGAGCACCCCACCCGTGGAACGCCTGAAGAACCTCTTGCCGGCGCGTAAACGCACGGACGTTGGGAAGGTAGTAGGTGCCTTCGAATCGGAAACGGCGGCCGTTATCCTGAAAACCAGTCCGGAACGCGAACACATCATTCTCTACGCCGTCGGCATAGGGCTTGCGCTCTGCCTACTGCTGGCTGGCGTAGTGAAACTAGACCGCGTTGTAGTAGGCGTAGGCCGTACCGTCCCGGTGGGCGGGTCCCTTTACATCTCCCCACTCGACTCGGGAATCATTCGGGAGGTGCGTGCCAAGCCAGGCGACATCGTTCGCAAGGGGCAAGTACTGGCTACGCTC
>Ga0164294_10006114_pt1 | contig 10303 bp, 13 predicted proteins | sample GEODES005metaG_FD_111479 | JGI IMG/M metagenome (GOLD analysis project Ga0164294, IMG submission 111479) | Oligotrophic lake water microbial communities from Sparkling Lake, Wisconsin, USA - GEODES005 metaG | ecosystem: Environmental > Aquatic > Freshwater > Lake | place: USA: Sparkling Lake...
TTGCCAAGAGCTTGTACATTGCCATGTAACTCATGATCTCTGCCATATTGCTGAAGTCTATTTTGTAATTTAGACATGCCATAGTATGTTCCGCCACCAGCTAAAGCTGCAACACCGCCACGAGCAAGGCCGATACCACCCTTAGCGTGGCGACCTGCGGAGCCTGTTATTGATGTAAGTCCCCTACCCATAATTTGAGATATCTTACCTCCACTAGCCAACTTAGTTGCTAGTGCGGCCGTACCACCAGTTGCTGCCGCAGCTCCTCCACTTGCAGCTCCTCCACCTAGAGCTGTTTCTACAGCGGTCAGTCCTTTAGCGTATCGGTTCATTGCAAGCATAGATCCAAATTGACCTACTCCTGCACTAATCCCACCAAACAGTGTAGCTCCAGTATTACCTGCAGTAGGAAGTGTATCTATAAATCCTTTTAGATTTGCAAAAGCCTGAGTAACTTGAGGAAGCAACCCTGCAAGTGAAGCCATGCCATTATTGACACTAGCGGTAGCGTTCAGTGCCCCACTGTAACCGCCAACTAATCCCTTGCCAGTATTTTCAAGTAGGTTAGCTTGACTTCCTTGGTAATTAAATTGAGCACGGCTTGGATCATCTTTTTCAAGTTTAAGAATTTTATCTTTTACGTAATCAGCATCTTTAACATTTAACTTCTTACCACCCTTTATGCCCTGGTAATACATCATTTCTTGAAGCTGAGCCGCAAGTTCTGCATTACCGCCAGAGGCAGCCATAATATTTTGGTAGGCCGCACTGTGTACGTTAAATACTTGAGCAGACTGTGCCTCTGTTAATTTACGATTACCGCTATAGGTTCTTCTGTAAACTTCATTAGCAATATCTGTAGGGGATTTTAGTTCGCCTTTTGCATTACGTGCTTGAACACCAAGTCGCAAAAAGTTCATGCTATTAATGCTGCCAAAAGCTTGAGCAGTCTGTTCATTTTGCATGCCAGTTAAGACGCTAAGACCGCCAACCTCGCCCATAATGTTTTTAAAGCTGCCCATTGTAGGAAGGATACCTTGAGACGCCAAGATATTAGTAGCTGCTTGAGGAGAGTACGGCCCGGTAATACCGCCAGCTAGCATCCTGTTTGACATGCTAGTAATCTCAGGATTAGACATACCAGTCATAGACGCAACGTTTTGCGTAAGCATTCTTTGAGTTACAGCATCAGTTGTATTTGGCATCATGCCCATAGCTATGCTTGTTGCGCCAGCTGCAAATGCACCAATACGGGTTCCCATAGCTCTAGGAATAGGGATTTGCTCGTTTATTTGGGCCTGAAGTCTAGCAAGAACATTATTAGTATCAGCGTTAGTACTGCTATTTAACAGGGGAGATGAGCCTTGCCCACCGTTAATATCTTTCCAATTAGCACTAAGTTTTTCAAGGTACTTTAAAGATCTTTGAAGGGAATTCTCAAAAAGCAAAGCACTTGTAGCAGCCTTGGAAACATTTGTAGCCATTTGATCCGTAGCCTGGACAGGCTTGACATTACCACCCAAAGGGTTAGGGTTCATGTTAGCGTTTGTATTGCTCATCTTATAGCCCCTTTCTCATCTGTAGTAATTTCATTGCGGAGATTAACCACATATTACGTTCTCTATGTGAGAACGCTTTTATGTCAGCCAAGCCCCATCCTGGGTACGCCCTACTTATCATCTCGTATGAGATTAATAAGTTTTGATATTTCGCCTCGTTATTAAAGGCGAAAGATATCCGCCAGGGTAAGCGGTGTCGGGACCTCCTGCCCGCAAGCAGTACAGGCCTTAACAATTGTGTCTAGCTCAGGACCAGGGTTCTTATCTGAAATTGCTTTCAGCAAAGTCCTTCTATCCTGGATACCTAAGGCTCTAATATGAGCTTCAGTAACAGCGGGGTTTTCATTAATCTGTACCACGCATTGTGCCAAAAGTTGAGTATCTAATTCGGCTGGGCTCTTGTCTTTTGACTCAATTAACTTTCGCTGAACTATCCCGTTAGGGAATTCAACCATTACTTGTCCAATACGACAATCAACTATAAGAGTTCTATCAGACGTAGGATTCTCTAATCTAGTAAGAACAACATCCTTTTCTAGGTCTAGAGTAATCTCTTGGAATGCTTCACAACTTGGGCAATTACCGGAAAGTTCCAGTTCTTTACCAAAAGTTGCAATTCTAATTTTCATTAGAAGATAGTCTCTATCTCCAGCAAGTAGCTTATCTAGAAGAGCTTTAGTTGCGGGCTCTTCGCCAATTCGTACTGTGCCACGCTCAAGTACGGTTAGTAGGCTACGACCATAGTCAGCAATCTTTGAGATTGCTTCTTCGTCCGCACCCGTAAGTTCACGTACTTCAGCGGTGGTTGTTAGCTCTCCAGTAAACGAGTTATAAAGTCCAGCAAGCAATTCGACCTCACCGGATGGGGGAGGAACTATGTCTTTTTCACCAAGAGTATTAACTGAAGGTGTTTCGACTAGTTGCCTCCCCTCATCCCGATCAGGATCAGAAATGGCTTTTCTTACAAGTTCTTGTGCAAGTTCTGGATTGTCAGCTGCACTTACAATTTGTTCCATATTATGTAATTCCCTCTACTAGTTATTATTCTTATTGTCCGGCTGGGAAAGCAGGAGCTGAGGTCTTGTAGTCCTTAGCGTATGAGACGTCAAAGCCTTCATGCACTACAGACATACCTTCAATCATAAGACCCTGACCACCGGATGACAAGTCGCCGTATACTAGGTTTTGAATCCAAGCATTGTAGATTCTAAAGCGCATAGATACGTGCATATTGAATGGGCTAGTGGCTGGGGGTCCGTCCTGGTACTGAGTTGCTGCAGGGTTTGGATGGCTAAGTACTGCCACGTCAATGCTGCTGCAACGGAAGTCATGACCAGCGCCAGCCTTTGAACGACCAGACACTACGGAGAAGAGTTGCTTCATCCAATCGTGGTTCTGAGTCGCACCTAGAGTCTGACCTCTAGTGAACTGGATCGGGTCAAATGAGGTCTGACCAGGAAGGTGGTGAACAGTCGTGTTATAGCCACCTTCACGGTAAGGAATGTCATCCACTCTCATACCAAAACCGGTTACGTTAGTAAACCCGATTGTTGGCTTGAAGTCTACCTTTGATGCACTTGTCTTATCATTCGGGTTAAAAGTAACCAGAAATCTAAAGTTACGAATCGGATCGGTAGCGACAGTGGAAAACGGGTTAATAATTGGACTAGATGCCATTTTCTGTTATCTCCTTAATTAAATTGCAGTCGAGCTGCCAGTCAGCTGACCGATGTTGATTACAACGAATTCGGCAGGGTATTCAAGAGCAATACCAATTTGAATATTTACTTGACCATTAGCAATATCAATATCGGAAGTGGTTGTTCCATCAACCTTTACGAAGTATGCCTGATCTGGCGTAGTTCCACGAAGGCCACCTTGCTGCCAGTACTGGTTCAAGAAAGTACCAACGCTAGCGCGAATTTGACCCCATAGGAAGTCATCATTATTCTCAAACAAGGCAAACTGGCTAATACGCTCAACTTCCTTCTTAATGTGAATAATGCTTCTACGGATATTGATGTAACGGTTTGGTGTGGTATTGGATAGCGTGCGTCCACCCATAATTACAATTCCTGCTCCAGGTACGTTACGAATAGCGTTAACTGGGGTAGAGGTGGAACTGCCTGCGCCAATATTTAAGTTATCTAGCTCAGTGTTAGTCAGACGCTTAGTTACATCAACAGCCGTGGCAATACGGGTGCTGTAACCTGCAGGAGTCTTAAAGACTCCACGAGAAGCGTCCGTAGCCTGGTACTGACCAATAACTGCGCCACCAGGGGCAACTGAAACAGTAATGCCTGGGATTGACTTTGTGCTGTCTGGGATCTTCAACCAAGGGTAGTAGATAGCGCCATTTGAAGCCAAAGAGCTTACAGCTGACCAAGAATTATTTACTGAAGCGGTAGTAGTAGAGCTAAAGCCAGTTGCACTAACAGCACCTGCAGAGGTAAGTCCTAGACCACCTGAGACAGTTCCAGCAGTAGTAATCGGACCTAAGTTTGAAGCCGTAGGGATTACAAGAGTGGTTCCTGTAGTATTTGCAGCAGTTACCCAAGTGCCGTTGTAACCATCAGGAACTACGCCTTGAATAACTACCGTTTGACCGACACCGATGTTATGTGCAGCGCCAGTAGTAATGCTTGTATTAGGGGAGCTATAGGTAGGGTTTCCTGTGCCAATAGCAGTGCTGTTTGCAATAACCTCAGCATTAGAAACACTGAACGTTGTAGTAGAAGGTACCGCAGTAATAGTAAAGCTACCGTTAAATCCAGCACCTACTGCAGTAGCACTTGATAGGCTAGCAGGAGTAGTGGTCGTAGTATTAGCGGCATAGAACGCAGTATCGCTTACCTTAGTAATTGTGTAGGTTCCGTTGTAAGCCGAAGGAGTTACGCCAGTAATTGTTACTGAGTCTCCAGTCTTAAAGCCATGCTTGTACGTGGTTGTGTACGTAACGTAGCCAGCAGCCGCAGTAGTACCTTGGTAACCAGGCTTAACAACACTCGAAGTAGTGGCGTCAATAGTACCTGTAATAGTAGCTGTGTTCTTTAACCCTGAAACCGCAACAGTTTGGCCAACTAGGTAGCCATGCTGACTAGTGCCAGTCTTAAAGGTTACGGTAGAGCCATCTGTAGTAAGTGTGCTTAGGGTCTGTACAGTAGATGCGGAAGACGCAGAAACCGTTCTGTTATAAATATCCCCAGCATAAACTTGAGCATCAAACGCACTCATAGTAGTTCCTGCAGAAGTTTCATTTGGGGTATCTACTACAACAAAACCATCTCCACGGTACTCTGAATACTTAAGTAGCTTTGACCAAGCAATGATAGAGTATTCTCTGTTAGCTGAGTAATTTGCACCGCTAGTAATTGTTGAAATATCTGGAGCATTAAAGATAAGTGGAGAAATAATACTGTCAAAGTTTGACAGAGTATCTGTAATCTGAGATAAGGTAGATCCCACAATAGCGGTACCATTATCTCCGCCAGCAAGTGTATTAACTACGTGGTTTACCTCAGGAGTAGCAGTTGGAGTACCTGTTACAGAGGTGCTGATGTAAGCTGAAAACGCATTAATAATATCAAGTGCGTAGCGAGCATCTGTAGATGTGAGGCTAAGATCTGTCCATTGTTCAAGGAGGTTTGATCGCAGATCTCCACCCGTTACTAACGGTGGACCATATACGGCAATAGAGAAACGACCTGAAGCGCTTCCATCTAATACCTCAACAGATAGGCCTTCACCCCATTTGCCCTTATTAATAGCGGTAACTACAAATGCTCCGCCAGTAACTGTAAAAGTGTATGACGCTGCGGTGGCATTAGAAGCAACTACTCTTTGAATGTAAGCATTACGCCCACCATTAGAGAAGAAAGTGTATAGGGCAGTACTAGTAGGGTAAGCGCTGTTTACACCACCAAAGTACTTGACAAAATCAGACCAGGTAGCTACTAGAGTAGGTACTACAGGTCCCTTTGGCAACTGGCCAATAAAAGCAGCAACAGCATCAGTACGTGACTCATTCTGCATTCCTTGCTGCATAACGTTTTCCTGGACATAAACACCAGGGCGAGCAAAGCTCATAATTTAACTCCTTAAGTTAATTGGTTATATTCTCGTGGGGCCGGATTTTAATTGTCTTGTGGGACGTCTTCATTTGTTGCTTGTGAACCTGCATATCTAATATTGTCTACAGGATTATCCAAAGCTAATAAGCCTGTGCTTAATATCTCTGAATTAATCCTAATAGAAAAGACATTAACAAACAGCCTTTTTCCCTGTTCAGTCATATCTCTTTTTGCATACCCCATAAGCTCGAGCCTGCGTACAGTGCCGTCTTCTGGAATCTTTAAAACGCCATGTCTAAATGGCATAATCTGCGTTAAAATTGTGGCAATAATTTGGCGGTCATGGTGAGGGTGGCGAGAGTACGCAGTAACTTGATAATCAATATCTACAGGGATGGGGGTCTCTGTAAGATACTGTACGTCACTACGTAGAACATTTCCCTCAGTATCAAACGAGCCGTCTGGCACATAGGGCAAAGTAGTAAAGCCAGAATGTCTTCTGTCCCTAGCTTCTGAGATATCTACCATTTCAATAGTTAGGTACGGGTAAGACTGCTCACGAATTTCAACATCAGGCTGTCTAAACCATACACCTACTGGACGGCTGTTATTAGCTGCGTCGCTAACCTTTACTCGACTCTTTAACAAGGTCTTAAGGGCAGCATCTTCATTAAGTAAAAATGTCACTTAAATATCTCCATATCCATAATTTCAGTAAAGATTAAGTTTACGTAGTCATCGACATGTGGGTGTAAACGGTTCATAAACCGCAAGATTGCAGCATTTGGTGGGTTATCTAGGTTACCTTGCTCAAGGTTTAATACAGCGTCTTCTATATCATCAGAAGGTTGTATAAAAAAATTGTCCCCACCATCATGCTCTACTTTTAATCTACGAGTAATTTCAGTGGGCCAGCCATTTTTATAGGCATAACTGCGAAACTTAGCAGTCATTTGTCTAGCAGAATAATCAGCTGTTTTAATAAGTTTTTGATGCTTTTGCTGTGACGTCACTTCTTTACAGCCTTTAGCAATAACGAAGCTCCTATGAACCCGACTGCTAAAGACTTTAAATTAACCTTATCAGTGCCAGTAAGACCAGCAACAAACTCTCTACGATCAGCATCGCTTTCCATGCGGGCCAATCTATTAGCAAGGTATAACATCACAATCCTCATTTTCAAGAGGTAGCAGTACTTCAGCAAATCTGGATAAATCCAGCGTCACTACTGAATATACTGCTAAACCCTTCAATAATCTTTACTAACTATTACTTCTTTTTAGCTGGAGCTTTTTTAGCAGGTGCTTTCTTGGCGCTGCAGGAACAATTGGCTTTTCCACAATTGGTACACTTGCTGTTCTTGCATACGCATTTAGCTTTTTTACACTTCTTACACATTATTTTTTACCTGTTTTCTTTGTAGTAGTTTTTTTAGCAGGGGCTTTTTTAGCAAATTTCTTGTTAGCAGCAGCTAGGGTCTTCATACCATGCTTATTCTTAGGCTTCATACAGCCACATGTTGCACACATTATTTTCCAACTTTCTTGTGAGGGTTACTTTTATGCCAATCTTTGGTAGCTTTTACACCAGCTTTAACTGTTTTGGCTCCAGCTTTTTTAGTCAAATCAATCTTATCGTACTTGCCGTTTTCTTTAGCTGAGCCAGCATGGTTAACGACAACAGCGCCTTTTTTGTCTTTATAGACGCGGTGAACTTTGCCAGCTACTTTAAGGGTAGCAGGGGCTTCTTTCTTTTTAGGTGCCATTACTTCTCCTAGTTAGCGTATTTTAGGAATTGGTTGTCATTAATCATTTCCTCAGGGTTTACCTGAGCAGCATCCAACGTAAACAAAGTATATTGATCTGTAATTTGTCCACGAGGGTAGAAATGAGTAGGTCTATATACTTGGTTTCTAAACACTACTCGATCACGCAGGTAATCGTCAGGAGTAGCGGGCATAGTAGAAAGATATCTCTCAACATCTTCCATGTTTAGAGTAACCCTTAGAACGTCAGTATTGTAAAAACCGCGCTCATCTTGAGCGGTAACGCCTTGGTAAACAGTGACATTAATACAGGGTATGATAATTCCCTGATGCCAAACTCGACCACCAGCTACAGAACCTACGTCGTATACATCGTCTACCTCGGTATCTTCAGAGTCCCAGCGCCACCATTCTACTTCTTGGCCAACAGTGCGTCGCAAATCCTCGGTAATCCCTGAAAGAATTGAATCTCTTTCAAAAGGAATACCAAATCTACCACCAGGCCTGCTAGCTTTCATAATTATGGAAGATCTGCTAATAATGTAGGTAAGTTTTGCTGGAACTTTTCTGACGAAGAGGCTTCTGTAGCTACCCAGTTAACGGTAATATCGTTAGATAAAGTAATAGCAGTACCTGCTGAATTATAAACAAACAGCTTAAATCTGCTAGTAGTAACATTTGCTACTCGCACTACTAATCCGTACACGGTACCGCCACTAATAGTAGCCGTTACTACAGGTACGCTTTTAAAAGGAACTGCCCCATTTGCTTTAAACCCTACGTAATAAACAGGAACGCCTACAGAATTTGCGGAACTTTGCCCGGATAAAACAAAATCGGCACTGCTTGCAGCGGGCCAGTTTGTGTTTGACCAACTAGTCCCTGCAGGGTAAACAACTGATCCAGCAATTACTCTCTTATTATTAGAGTCGCCATTTGATCTTACGCTCATGCTTGGGTTTCCGATCCATAAGCGTTAAAGGATACTCCTGCCGTACCGTTTACAACTAACTTATCAAAAGAGTCTAGAGTTAAGCCTAGTGTGTATGAAACCGTCTCGTTAGGCGCAATAGTTGCGTTGTAAACCACGTAGCTTTCATTAGTAAATGTAGGCAAAGAGGTTGTTGGGCTAGTAGCGGCCCCAAGCTGAACTGCTGCAATAGAGTATGTAGCAGCGGTGCTAGTAGTATTGCACACTGTAATAGTTGATACAATAGTTTGGCAAGTGCTACTAGTTGGGGTTGCTACGTAAAGAACTAGCCCCGTGTTTGTGGAAGCTATTACTTTTTGACCTAGTATCTTATAATTTGTAGCCATTAATAGGGCCTTTCCTTAAGAGTCTATATAAACGGTACCCGATTTGGGTCTAAATTTCAGCCTCTAACTTGAAGGCTTGTGCGATCTATACTGATGCTCTTGCAGCAATCAGCGTAGCTATCACAATCTTGGGTTGGACACCCTGTTCTACATGCCATTATGCTTCCTCGACTGGGAATGTCTGGTTGGATCCTATTTGGTTGCCGTTCTCATCACGGATAATAACAAGGATGGAACCATCCTCGAGCGTGATTGGTGCATCTTGAATCATGTCAACCTACTAAATACTGCTGATGCTGTACCAACAGCTTGTGCAGTTATTGTTGCTGGTAAATCTGTCTGTCCACTATTAGATAAAATACGATAAGGAGTTAAATAAGGAAATTGGTCAGATACTCCAGCAAATGTAGGTTGACCAAATGTGCCACCAGTGTTGTAGGCCATCATAGCGAAAGCATAAGTCGTTCCAGCTGTAAGACTGTAGGTTGATGGATAGCCACCAGTTGTGTTTAATGCCCTAGTGTAAATTGTTGATGAAGTATTACCTAATGTTGCATCAGATGCTGTTCGAGCCACTAGCGTCATTGTTAAATTATTTGTACCTGTAGCAGTGTATAAACCCATACGGCGAACAGTAGTACCACCAGTGTCAGTACCACCAACAGTGCAAAAAACAGTAAAATTAGTCATAGTAAAATCTTCGGCAGGAGTGAAAACAACGTAATAAATTACCCCATTTGATATATTTCTACCCCCAAGTACTGCTGACCTAGGAAAAATGTCTAAAGATGAAACTAAAGCAGAATCATCAATTTTCTTACGTGTAACTGTGTAAGCCGTACCAGTTATAGAACTGGCAGACAATCCACCAGATTGTATTTTTGTATCAGTAACAGCACCCGCACCAATTTTGTCGGCGGTAACAGACGAAGTACCAATCTTTATATCTGTAACAGCAAAATCGGCAATCATTGAATTACTAACCGATTTGCTATCAGCCAAAGTGACTGCCGTACCAGTTATTTGTGATTTTGTTAAAGTCAGACCAGTTTGGTTAATCCCAATAATTGCTGCAGTAGATGTGCCAGTATTTGTAATAGGTGCAGTTATAGATACAACACCACTGGGACCTGCAGGACCTGCTGGCCCTACTGCCCCACCTTGAGAAGAGTTAACAATTATGTCCTCCGTAGAAGGAGTAATAATAATAATTTCGTCGCTCATCCTTGCCATCCTGGAGCATATGGGTCGTGGTTTTCATTTGTGATCTGCTCTTCAATAATAACTGCACCCTTGAGGTAAGTGTGCTCGTAAGTTGGGTCAATGTAGTAAGCACTAGCGGCTGGAATTGTAGATAGCGTTACGCCAGTATCTGGATCAGTAATGTTCCAGCCATCTGTGTCTGCAGGAGTAGTAGTGGTGCTATTAGCCACGTAGAAACTAGTAGTATCAAACACAGTGATAGTAAATGTACCGTTGTAACCATTGCTAGTGGTTTTTGCGCCAGTACTATCTAACGTACCAACGTTTGTAATAGTAACCTCTGAGCCCGTAGTAAAGCCATGAGCTGATGTAGTAGTGTAGGTAACAAA
>Ga0164294_10006115_pt1 | contig 10303 bp, 5 predicted proteins | sample GEODES005metaG_FD_111479 | JGI IMG/M metagenome (GOLD analysis project Ga0164294, IMG submission 111479) | Oligotrophic lake water microbial communities from Sparkling Lake, Wisconsin, USA - GEODES005 metaG | ecosystem: Environmental > Aquatic > Freshwater > Lake | place: USA: Sparkling Lake...
CCATCATTGCAGCCGCTGTACACCACTCTTAGCCGCAGGAAGCATCGGGCGGAGGCTGTCGTGTGGTCACCGTTGTATCGCTGTGCATGCATGCTGTTGGCGCTCGGCGTGGGTGCTTTGCCAGTCGGCCTCGGCTTCGTCATGGCGCTCTTTGACTCTGAGACGACCGCAGCAGGCAGTGGGACAGTGGCTGCTCCCACAGCCCAGAGTGCGCGCTGCTTGCCCACTGAAATGCTGCGCATCAATGCGACGACAACAAGCAGCAAAGGCGTTCGGCTCGCCGCGGCATGGCTAATTGATGAAGGTCCTCGAGACGAATTTCGGCGTCCAGGGCGCGCCATCCTCAGCGATGCGCGTGCCCAGGCCGTACGTGATGGCATGCGTGTGTTTGCCTTTGAGCCATGCGCGATGCCTCCTGGCATGATGGGTCTCCTTACCGCGCGCTCAGCGGTTGAGGCGTGCCGGCTTGGTCGTGCTGTGGCCGCTCATCGCTGTCCCCCATCGCCCAGCCCGCCGTCCCGACGCCGCATTGCCCAGTCCGCTGCTGGCAAGAGCTCGCCGGCCAAAGCGATGGTCGCTCCGCAGTGCAGGGATGTCCACGATCTCGGGCGGGAGGATGGAGTGTTACTTGCGGCCGCGTGCGCCCCGGCCAACAACCGCAGCGGCACCACAGAAGAGCCGGCGCGTCCCGATGACAGCGCGGCCGTGCTGGTGGACGGCTGTCGCATGGGCTGCGCAGGCACTGGGCGCAGCCGCAGACGCGAGGGCCGCGGGCTGCGCGCTCAATTCATGCGCGACAAGAAGCAGCTACAGTATGCGCAGCGGCGCAAGCTGCAAGGGCTTGAAGCCACCTGGGCCAGCCGCACACTTGAGGAGCACGGCCAGCACTCGCCACGGAGGCGCCAACCGTGGCATCGATCTCACCGTGAACACCTACACGTCGAAAGAGAGGTCGTCTAGCAGCGTGGCATAGTATACGAACAGTGTCAGAAGGCGAGTGGATGGGGCCTAGTTGCTAGAGTCCCGGTTCGGTCCTGGTTCGTACACGCCGGCCGATTGCGCCTCTACCTGAATTCGTGTTTTTGGCATGCAGTGAGAGCGGCTCTTATACATCCGATCTAGTCCCTCTTTCGCACAGAATTTCGTCATTGACGAGTCCGAGTCCGTTACCATGGTACCATGGTATGTTGTAAATGACGGTGCAGCACACCCTAGATGCATAACCGCGGAACGCAGTCCGTCGCTTACGCGCTGTTCACCCCTTGCCCTTCTTTGCGCGTACAAACTTGACATCTCGATGGCCACCGTTCAGCCCATGTGGTACGCGGCGCTCGCGCGCCTCTACGTCGATCGCGTGAACGACCACAACACCGCTGGCATCGAAGAACTCTGCGCTACGCCGTGCAGCCTCAAAGAGTATCATCCCAACCTCGAGGGGTTTGACGACTACTTTTCCAACCTCGAGGACGTCCACCACGACGTGAGTTCCTACATGGTCCCCAAGGTGAAGGGCAACAACGTCCTGATCGACTACCAGAGGTTGTGGATCGATAAAGGACAAACATCAGTGGTTGATGCACAAGATGCGCTCACCTTTGATGAAAATGGACTCATTGTGCGCGTCGCGTACTCGCGCAGGCCCGTCCTGCAATCCAAGCAGCGCATGCGACGCAGGGGAGGGTCACGAGCTCACCCTCTCGTAACACATGCCTGATGGATTCGATGATGGATGCACTCTTTGCCGCTACTCTCGATCGCTCCCCGCACACACACCGCACGCCGATAGGGTCCGACGGCGACGCACCGCACGTACACCGCACGCGCACGCGCGCGAGCATCCCCTTATCCTGCCTTATCCCCGACTTCCCCGGGTGCGGGACCCCGGGACCTCCATCCGTGTGGCGGTGGTGTTGCGCCGTCTGACAGTAATTTTTCGAAGCAGCAAGCCCATTTTACGTGGTGAGATACAGTTGACGAGGCGGGCATGTCCTTTTAGCGCGGAGGCAAACGCGTCGTGATGGGCGCTTCCAGGAAATTTCATGCTCGGGCGAAGAAACTCCGTCATGCGACGAGCTTTGTCGAGCAGCTCCACGGCCGCAACGCGCTTCTGTCCGAGATCGCACGCGTGGGTACGCATCATGGCCGACGCGCGCTGCCGCATTGGTCTGACGCGCCGCGGGCTGCAAGATGTGGGGGAAGCGACAGCCATTGAGTTTTCATCACCTGTTGGGCATCGCGAATGCTCTGTGGACGCCGTGCTCTTCGGAATCGACTGGGAGGCGATGAAGATCAGCGACGGTGATGAGCTTTACCACACGACATGGGCCAACATTGCAGGACGCAAGCGGGTCTATTGGCCTGTCTCCGGCACGGTGGCAAGCGTCAACGAGGCACTTCCCGTGCGAGACATTGAGGAGAAAGATTGGCTTGTTGAGCTGATCCTTGACGGTGATCTGCAGTCGTCCTCGCTCCTAACCGAATCTGAGTACCTCAAGGTAGTTCAAGAGCAGGGTCCGGGGCTTTTCGGCGACGAGGACGATGCAGCTCGTCTGGGTTACACCTCGTACGGGTGATGGTCTCGAGATTCTATTGAGAGAAAGGCGCGGAGCGAGCGCGACCGTTGCGCCCCAGAGTCTCGCCCCAGAGTCTTAATCGTCAGAGCGATGGAACTTAGAGAACCGACAACAACAACGGAAAGTGGCAAGTATCACACCACATACCACATACCAACTTGATAGTTAGTCACATCTCCGCGCGCGCGCGTACCCAAAAAATCGGTAGAACTGTCTCTCGCCTCTCTCCGCGGCGTCGATGGTCGGCGCGGTCAGTGTCGATATACACGTACATCCGTCTCTGGAACTCTCCGAGTCTCGATCTGCACACACGTGGCTCGAGACTCACCGCAACGCACGCAAACCGCCTGTTCGCTGTCGAAGACAAAACTGAGCTCTGAGGCCGTCACGTGTGACACGCTCGCTTCGAATCACGCCTCGAGCAGCTGAGAGTAGGGCACCTCGGGCGAGGCCGACGGCTTGGAGTAGCTGCCCCAGTAGGTGCCGTCCGAGCGCCGGCCGCACAACCCGAGCGTAAGCACCACGAGCGTGCAGTACACGGCCTCAACGGCCCACATGCAGAGCGAGCCGATCGGTCCACGGCCTGGTGTGAAGGCAAACCAATCGGGCTCTGGTAGGTAGGCGGGCGCCTGGAGCGAGTCGCCGACGCTGCGCTGGCTGATCGCCTCACGGCCCACTTCCTTAACAGCCGCACCGACGCCGATGACGCCGTAGGCGTCGTCGCTCAGGGCAGGGAAAGCGCCGAGGGCGAAGGTGAGGTACTTGGCTGCGAGTGCGAAGCTGAGGAGTGCGACTGCGTGCGTCTCCACGTCATCTCCCCACGGAAGCGGGTGAGGCATGTACTCCATCGTGGCCGGCAGGCAGGGCACGAGGACCATCGCGGCGCAGATGGCTGATGAGAAGATCATCTCCGTGCGCCGCTGCGCCGACGTTTGCTGCTGCAGCACGGTAGGCGCGATCAGCGGCAGCACCGCGCGTAGAAACGTCTCAAGAAACCGCCGTCGCTCACAGATGACGGCGCACGCGGCGCGCAAGCCGCCGTTGCAGAGTACGCGCAGCCACTGCCAGCCGAAGGCGGCGAGCACGGCGGAGATCGCCACCAAGTCGAGCAAGCGGCCGAGCGCCGAGCCGAGCACGAGCAACGCGAGCGCGCGCAGGGTGGCATCCGCCGTGAAGTAGACGGCCATGAGGGCGTTCACTTGGGCGGAGCGTACGTACTCGTCGCGCACTCGGAGGCCGGCTGAGGTGGCCTCGCTTGTGGTGAGGTCGGTCAGGCTGAGCACAAGCGTCGCGAAGGAGACGAGCGCCGAAACCAACACGATCGGCTGCTCGTGCCGCACCTTAAGGTACTCGTTGTCATCGCAGTAGATGAGGACCAGGACCACCATCGGGCCGCACTGGAGGATGGACGTGGTCGCCGCGAGCAACCCATATTTGGGCGACTCACGCTTCTGCGCCAGGGCCGAGCGGAAGGCCTCGACGGGCACCGCGAGTCCGACGCTATTGACCGTGCTTTCGGCGAGGGCCACAATCAAGCTTGGATTTGGACTGTCTTGAGGACTTAGATTTGGCTGCATCTGGACTGTCTTGAGGACCCTCGGCGGTGAAGCGCCTCTGGGGCCGTGCAGCGCCACTGGGGCGACGGCTGGGGTCGACGGCAGTTTGGGGAGACGGGCCTTGGCTGAGGCATGCTGCACGGGCCTCGCGCCCGCAAGTCTCGCCTCCTCGCTCGCCAGCTGGTGCACGGAGAGCGCGCCCACCTCGGCGGCTGTGAACCAGTCAGGGTCCGATCCATAGCAGATGAGCTTGCGCCACGGCGTCTCGCCGTTGAGGTCGGTGTATTGGCCAGCGCGCCAGCCGCCGTCGCCTTGCAAATGCCACGAGAGCCGCTGCGGGTCGCGCGGGTTCATCGAATCCGCGCGGTACTGCTGCAGCTCGCTATTCGGCGCAAAGCCAAACGAGTAACCGTCAGTGCGGTACCACCAGACGCCGTTGTGCTCGTGCGGCTCGTTGTGAGGCGTGCGACGAAGCACGTCGTCGCGCTTACCGAAGGCGCCAAGGGCGACCGCGTTCGCGCCAGCCTCCCGCGCGCCGACGAAGACCCACTCGGCGTGCGACGGGATCGTGTCGAGGTGGTACGCGGTCGTCGCATGGCTGTAGGGCACCTCGTAGTGCTTCGTCATCAACGCCAGGTCGTTGGTCGTGACCGCGTTCAGCCAGATCGAGCCGAGGCCCACGAGCGAGCCGTTGCTCACCGAGGGAATCAGAGGCGAGAAGGGCGCGTTGGGCGGCGGCGGGAGCGAGCGGTCGATCTTCTCGTGCTGCAGGCTGGCCGCACACGCGAGATACCCATGGGACAGGTTAGGTGTGCTGACGGCGGCCGCGGCAGCAGAGCTCGGATGTTGATACGTGCTGCTCGTAGCCGCCTCGGCGGGCGTAGTGGGCGCACGCGACGACTGCAGCCGCTCAGCGAGATAGGAGCGAGCGGAGGCGATCGAGGTGCGGCGCTTTGAGGGCGGCGGCGAGGAAGAGCCGTCCACTGGGGGCGAAGGCGGCGGCGAGGGCGGAGCTTGGCGAGATGCCGGGCGGTTTGAGCGTTGAATCCCGCCCGCGCCGATGCGCGTGGCGGGGGGGCTCGATGAGAGCCAACGGCTCTCGTCGCCGGGCGCCAAAGAGTACTCCTCGGCGCCGTAGCGTGAGGTGTAGTAGAGCATCTTGGTCCACGCACCAACGCCCAGAGCGGTGCCCACACGGTAGCCTCCGAGCCCATGTAGACCCCAGCTCAGGCGTGCTGGGTCCGACTCGTTGGACGCATCCACCAGGTAGCCACGCTTGCCCACGTCTGGAGAGGCCGCAAAGCCAAAGGAGGCGTCGTCAGTGCGGTACCACCAGACGCCGTTGTGCTCGTGCGCGACGTGCTTCTCTGTCCGCGGATCGAGATGCGTCCGACGCACCACCTCCTCGCGCCGACCAAAGGCTCCGACAGCGATCGTGGAGGATCCTTGGCGATACGCGCCGACGAAGACCCACTTGGCGTCCGCCGGGATCGAGTCGAGCTCGTCGCCGCTCGTCGCATGGCTATACGGCTCGTCGTAGTATGTGGTCATGCCAGACAGATCCTCGAGCGCGAGCGCGTTCACGAGCACGCCCTGCTGGAGTGGGAATTTCATCAGCAGCTGCCCATCGGGCCCCTCGATGCGATACGGATGCTCCTCGCGCTCCTCGTCGAACAGCGAGGGCGGGCTCGGTGGCGGGCTTGGCGGCGGCGAGGGCTCGGGGGCGGGGCGGGGGCCAAAGGCGACGGTGGATCGTTCCTTCTGCGTGAACGTCTGATCGACAAGCTCGACAACCGTGCCCTTTTTGCTGAGCTTGGCCAAGCGAACAGTGTCACCCACCTCGGGCCGCAGCACGGGCGTCTGCCTGTCGTACGCGGTGTACATACGGGTGGCTAGGGCCGCCACTACGAGCACAAAGACCGCGGCGGTCGCAAAGGCCACCTGGCTTGCGAGCACGAAGCTCCAGATCATCAGTACGCTGGTTGTGAGAGCGGCGAGATGCACCAGGCCTCCCATGAGCAGTTTCAAGCGCCACAGCACACCGCCGCCGCCGCCGCCGCCGCCGCTCTCTAACGAGTCCGCAAACCCGCTCATCTCCGGCGAGCTCGGGCGGGCGTTGGCGCCGCAACGGAAGCGCGCCATCAGGTCGTCGACGAGCTTGCCCAGCAGCGCGAGCACCACGACCACGCCGATGCCGTACGCGACCCCGAATGTCGCACCGAGACGTAAACTGACCGCCGGCGCCGCGGTGCACACACATGGCGATTGGAAAGGCATGCCCACCGCATCGATGCTCTGCCCGTCGTAGCAGTCCCACGAGCCCAGCTCGGGCAGGTACAGGTACATGGCGCCTTCGCAGGCCTCGTCGAGGTGGGCGAGGCTCTCGGTGGGCAGCTGATAGTGCGAGCTCAGCGCGTTGACCACTTTGGCGGAGGCCATCTCCCGCGTTGTGATGTACTCGTCCGCATCGTAAAAGATCGGTGGTGCAAGCGCACGCGCGCGCGGCGAGCGCGATCGGCAGCCGGAAGAGTTCTGTGTAGCTGCCGCATGCCTCGGCGCAGGACTCGCCCGGCTTCGTCAGGTGCCAGCAGCGCGCGTCGACCATCTCGCCTTGCAGGCAGAGTTCAGAGTCCAGTGAGATGAGCGGTGGCGGGTTGGGGGGTTTCGGGCTTGGAGGTGGCGCGGGCGGCGCGGGGGGCGGCAGTGGCGGGAAGGTATAACCTCCGAGGGGCATTTCGAGGTACGGCAGCCAGGGCGCCGGTAGCACGCCCGCGACGGCGCTGGGCACTGTGCCCGGCATGCTCCAGAGCGCGACGCGTAGCCCGATCAGTCCGCCGCAGAGGAGCATCACGATCCACACGAGTGGAGACTGCAGGAATGGCCGCACAGCATTCCCCACAGCCTGCACCGCGCCGATCACGCGCCTCCATGCCCGGTACAAGGGACTGGCCTCGCGCGCGGCCTTTTCGGCCTTAGCACGCTTCTTGAGCGTTGCTGCGCTCGGACCATCCACAACGGCCTCCTTGTGCGCCTGCTCCGCTTGGGCCTCGAGGCATCTGCGCACCACGTGCGCGATGATGAGGAGCGCCATCAGCCCGAGCGCAAAGAGGAGCTGGTATGGCGGCAGCGCGGCGGTCAACAGCGGAATGAGCTCGGGCGGCGAAGGCGGCGCCGGGAGGCATTTGCACGGGCTGCGCGCGTGCAGCCCCGCAGGCGGGGGATCCGTGGGCTTCAGGTTGGCAAAGCAGTGCCAGAGCGATGGCGCCGTCGGACCCGTCTTGTAGAGCAGCGTGAGTCCAGCACACGTGGAGGCTTCATCGACGGCCACATGCTCGTACGAGGCGCTCTCCAACCCCAAAAGGGGAAGCATGCCCGCAAGGGTCAGCTCGTTCAGGCATGCGACTACCGCAGGCCGACCGCTGCCAACGGACGTCGCCTCTTCGTCGAACCCGCCCATGGACGCACACGCGGCCGTGCAAGACTCATCCTCCTTGGCAAGTAGCCAGCACTCGTCGCCCACGGCAGCGCCACCGCCGGGGCACGGGTGGGCCTCCCGCCACTCGGCGCACTGTGCGGCCCAGGTAAAGGCGGGCGGCGGCGGCGGTGGGCGCGGGTGGATTCTCGCATCGTAGTAGCCGTACATCGCAAGCGTCTGCCAGACGAGGAAGACTCCCGCCGCGACCAGGACCGGATGCCGCTGGGCGGAGCTGAAGAAGTCGCCAGACAGGCGCTCCGCCATCTCGGCCAGCTGCACCAGTATACGCGCCGTGCCGAGCACACAGGTCTCCACCCCACGGGACACGCCCATGGCGCAGGCCTCGAGGGCGACCGAGATCGCGGCGCGCGCCGCGCCGGGCGCACTTGCGCACGCGCGCGCACCCGCGAGGACGGCGCCGTACAGCGCGACGCACGTCGCGGTGGGCCCTTCGACGACTAGCCACCAGAGGGCAGTGCCGAGGCCCTTGAGGAGCCCATAGAGCAGCTGGAAGGGGAGGATGAGGATGCTCAGGATCATCCAGCGCGTGTACAGCAGCAGCCAGCACATCCATCTCCCGCAGCCCTCGAAACAATCGCAAAGGCTAGTGCGCAGCACTGCGGCCTGCGTCGTCACCGGCTCGGTGAAAGTGGCAACTGTCTCGGTGGCATCGCTGAAGACCTGGGTGACGGCGACGGCGAGCGTCTCAGGAGGAGGCTTTAGTTCCGGAGGCTCCTCGAACGTGTACGCGTTCGCGGCGGCGCGGTTGGCGATCTGCTTGGCGCGCGCGGCGTATTGGAGCGTTTGGAGCGTCTCGGCGTAATTGGAGGCCGTGGGGGCGATGGTGGCGAGCATGGCGGTGTTGGCGTTGCCCCCGAGGGACTGCTCGAGGATCTGGGTCAGCTTGGAGGCACGATAAGGGACCACCTGCGCCTTGGAGGCTCTGGGGTCCGTCAGAGCATTGATGACGTTACCCAGTGCCGAGAGGCTCTGGTTGATGGCAATGGCCTCCTGCAGAGTCTCATCCTGCGCGCCGCTCTTCTTGGCGCGCTCGGAGCCCGCGAGGTCGACGAGGCACATCTTGGCGAACACGCGCTTCTTCTGGGACGAGCCCGCGTAAAACTCGATCTCCTGCTCCACCCGGATGATGACGATGGCATGCGAGCGCGAAGACTCCGCGTTCATGAAAGTCGAGGCGACGGCACGCTTCTTGTTGCCGCGCTCGATGATCTCGGCGAGGCCGGCGGCATCCTCGATCTGATGCTCGGTCAGGCCCTGCACGTATGTCCCCAGCTTCGGGTCGCGGCGCACCTTGAGGTCCACTCCGCTCGCGTCGTCCACGAGCAGGTCGTGCACGATCTCGCGGTAGATCTGGAGGTACGAGGCGCACACACGCACCGAGCGCCCGTCCTCGAGCAAATCCACCTTGTCGAAGACGGCGTCGGCAACGCGAGGGATCACGCCGGGATCGTCGGGTGTACCCATCATCGAGTGAGTCTTGCCGCTGCCCGTCTGCCCGTAGGCGAGGATCGTCGCGTTATATCCGTCGAAGATGCCGTCGACGAGCGGCGCTGCGAGCTCTTCGTACAGAGCCTCACTCGAGCTCAGGTGATTGAACAGGTGATCGTAAGCAAAGATGCTCTTCTGAGGCGATGACGTGTCTCCGTCGCACAGCGGCTGCTGCAGGCAGATGAGCGACGGCTGACTCGGGTCGAGCAGCACCACATTCTGCTCGCGTGCCTTGCGCTCGGAACGCGACATCGGGCGGCAGCGCACGCCCACGCGCACGTTGGTCTCGCGAGCCGTCGCTCGCGCCGTGCGCGCGGTGCGAGGCGCCGGCGCGCGTTCAGTCTCCGGCGGCACCGCTTCCTCCTCCTCGGGGCGTGGGCTGAGCGTTGGCTGCGGCCGCGCCTGGCGCTGCACCGAGGGCGACGCGCGTGACGGCATAGGCGAGGCTACACCAGCACAGGCGCCGGCGACCATGTCGGCGATGCCGTCCGCCTCTACTGGCTCGCCACCTGCTGGCAACATGAGCTCGGCCGCGGCCACCACGATGAACTGGTTGCTGCCATCCTGCAGACGGACGCCCCACCGGCCGGTCGCGGGGTCCTCCCGTTCGACAATAACGGCTTTGCCAGCCAACTCCTGCCGCGCACCCTGGACACGGAGGATCATGCGCCGTCCGGGGTGGGGGCGACCGGCCGCCGTCGAGCTGACAAAGGTCATGCCCTCCTTTGCGGTGCCGGCGCCAGAACCAACCCCGCCGCGGTGAGTCTTTGCCCTCCGCTGGCGGCCAGGCGATTTGTTGTTGATTGCACTCTGTGGCTCTCGCGAGGACATGCACGTGGACATTGGCTGCGACGCCATGCACGCCACTTGCTCGCGGACAGGCCCGAAAGTTGGCCCAAACGAAAGTGAAGTTCCGCGGAACCATTTAAGAAGTTTTGAAGCCCGGGGGCCGACCCGCTCCACCACAACGCCTTTGAGCTACCCTGGCCTTGCCTTACATTTCATGGGCCTGTGCGCAGATGTCTGATCTCGGTCACATCTGCCAGGTCGCGTCGATAAGGAAGGAGGTACCAACCCAGGGCAGCAGAGAGAGAGAGACCAAGTCAGAGTCATCACACTGTGACGCAAAACCGCCACACTGTGACGCACGCGTGCGTCACAGTGTGGCGTGCAGTGTGGCACTCTGAAAC
>Ga0164294_10006117_pt1 | contig 10301 bp, 5 predicted proteins | sample GEODES005metaG_FD_111479 | JGI IMG/M metagenome (GOLD analysis project Ga0164294, IMG submission 111479) | Oligotrophic lake water microbial communities from Sparkling Lake, Wisconsin, USA - GEODES005 metaG | ecosystem: Environmental > Aquatic > Freshwater > Lake | place: USA: Sparkling Lake...
CCGGAGGGCCGCCGCGGCCGCCGGGCCCACCGCCGCCGCCAGGAAAGCCGCCGCCGCCGCTGCCGGGCCCCATCTGGGCCAGGGCCGGTGTGGCCAGGGTCAGCGCAGCGCCGACCAGCAGCGCGCGAACCAATTTCAAATTCTGCATCACGTCCCCCGGATCCAATGATCTCGCACCCTGTCTCGGGGGCCAGCCTCACGCGGGGATTTCGCTTTGTTGCAACGGCAGGAAAAAAGGGTGGGCGGAGCGTGGGGATCACGCCCCGCCCGGGCAATCACTTCTTCTGGAGCGCCTTGTAGTCGTCGAACCACGAATAGTTGGTCGCGGCGCTGCCGTCCGGATTGGGCTTCACGGTGCGGCCGGCGAAGACGCTGTTGAGCAGCCACGGCACCGAGTCCGGGCCGAAGTTCACCGCCATCGAGCTGCCCTGCTTGAAGCCATAGGTGGCGACGGCGAGGCGGCCGGTGGCGCGGAAGATCTTCATCTGGTTGAGCAGGTAATGCTTGCGGTTCTCGAACCACGGGCTCTGCGACAGGAACTCGTCCCATTGCTGCTTCGAGAAGGGCGTTTCCAGCGCGGCCTTGATGATCTGCCACACCTGGGCGTTGGCGGGGGCGCCATATTTGGCGGCGAAGGCGGCGGGGATCGGGTCCTTCAGGTGCGACTTCCACCACCAGACCAGCGAGAACTCCAGCACCAGGAACTTCTGCTCCGGGCGCATCCGCGGCAGGATATAGTCGAGGAACGCCTTGGACTCCTCGATCATCGTGATGTGCGGGTGGATGTCGAGGCCCTCGAGCTCGGGGGTCTCCTTGATGAACTCCATCCAGCGATCGGTGGTCTTGTTGCGCCACACCGGGTTCTGGGTCTGGTTGAGCGCGCCCATGTAGAGATGGGTCTTGCAGGCATCGCCGCCGCAATGCTCGGCGCGGTACTTGATCGCCGCCTTTGCCAGTGCCTCATAATAGGCATTGAAGTTTGCGTTCCAGTCCTGCTGCCGGCTCTCGATGAAAGGCTCGTTGCCGATCACCAGGATGTCGACCTTGCCCATCACCTCGGGCAGCACCTTTTCCAGGCGGGCGAGGTCCTTCTTGAAGGTGTCGCTGTCGACCTTGGGGAAGGCGACCCGGTTGTACGGGAATTTGAGCGTGAACACGGTCTTGTAGCCATGTGCGCCAACATCGAGGATCGTCTTGACCGCACCGTGCTCGGTCGCGGGGCCGCGATCGAGCTGGTGCATCGGCAGGAAGATGCGCACCCATTTGGTATCGCTCTTCTGGAGGTCGCGATAATCGACGTCCTCGAAATGCTCATTGTAGTTCGCGCCGAGTGCGCCCTGCGCCAGCGCGGTCGCCGGCAGGCTCAGCAGCATCGCGGCACCCAGTGCCAGAAGCTTCCGCATGCAATCTCTCTCCCTGTTAAAGCGCTCGGGCGGCGCGGTCGGTTCGGGCGTCACGCCCTGCCGATTCTATTCGTATAAATCATATAAAATGGCCGGGATAGCAAGCTTCCGGCGCTACTTTAGCCAGCCTTGGTGTGCTGAAGGCCTTAGGGCCGGCTGCGCCCGTCGCGCTGGATCCTGTCGAGCCAGGCCACCATCTGCGCAGTCCGGGCCGGGTATTTCCCGGCCAGATTGACCTTTTCGGCCGGGTCCTTCGCGACATTGTAGAGCTGGTGGACGGGCAGGGTGCCGATCGCGTTGCCGTGGAATTCATGCGGCTCCACGCTGGCGCGGATCAGCTTCCAGTCGCCCGCCCGGATCGCGAAGATGCGCGCGCCGCTGCCTGCCACCTTGGTGCCGGTGGTGACCATCAGCTTGGTATCCTCGATCACATGATCGCGCCCGCGATCGGTCTCGCCCAGCAGCGGGGCAAGCATGTCGAAGCTGTCCACCGCCGCGTCCTGCGGGAAGCTGCCGCCGACCAGCTTCGCCAGCGACGCGAGCAGGTCGACATGGTCGATGACTGCGGTCGAGACCTTGCCGGCGCGGACATGGCCCGGCCAGCAGGCGATCATCGGCACGCGGGTGCCGCCTTCGTAGATGCTGTACTTGCCGCTGCTGAACGGACCCGCCGGGCGGTGCTTGCCGGCCAGCTCGACCGCCTTGTCCTGATAGCCGTCGAACAGGATCGGGCCGTTGTCGCTGCTGAAGACGATCAGCGTGTCGTTGGCGATGCCCTGCTTCTCGAGCTGGCGCATGAGCTCGCCCACGGTCCAGTCGAGCTGCAGGATCGAGTCGCCCCGCGATCCCATGCCCGACTTGCCGACGAAGCGCGGATGCGGCGCGCGCGGGACATGCGGCTCGTTGACGGCGTAATAGAGGAAGAAGGGCTTGCCCTTCTGGCCGGCGATGAAGTCCACCGCCTTGCCGAGCAGCACGTCGCTCAGCTCCTCGTCGGTCCAGCGCGCCTTCTTGCCGCCGGTCATGTAGCCGATGCGGCTGATGCCGTTGACGATCGTGTTCGAATGCTCGGGATCGGCGCCGAACTTGAGCATCTCGGGATGATCGAAGCCGGTCGGCTCGTCGCCGATCTTGTCGTGATAGTTCACTTGGATCGGGTCGGCGGGGTCGAGGTTCACCACGCGCTTGTTCTCGATCAGCACGGTCGGCACCCGGTCCAGCGTCGCCGGCATGAACAAGGCATAGTCGAAGCCGATGTCGGTCGGGCCGGGGGCGATCTCCCCGTTCCAGTCGACCTTGCCGCTGCCCAGGCCCAGGTGCCACTTGCCGACCAGGCCGGTGGTGTAGCCTGCGTTGCGCAGCATCGTCGGCAGGGTAAACTTGCCAGGACGGATCAGCGCCGGCGCATCGCCCGGCAGGATCTGCACGCCGTCGGCGCGCCAGGCATAGTCGCCGGTCAGCAGCGCATAGCGCGAAGGGGTGCAGGTCGCTGAGGGCGAGTGGCCGTTGACGAATCGCGTGCCGCGCGCGGCCAGCTTGTCGATGTTCGGCGTGCGGATCGTCTTCGATCCGTAGCAGCTCAGGTCGCCGTAACCGAGGTCATCGGCATAGAGGATGATGATGTTGGGCTTGCGCCCCGGCAGTGCCAGCGCAGCCTTGGGCGCGGCCAGCGTCGCTGCGCTTGCCAGCAACATTCCCCGGCGTGTCATGGCTGCCTTCACGTGTCTCTCTCCAATTTCTCGTCTCGGGCGTGGAATACTATTTATCGTATCACAAGCAAAGCTTGTTTGGGCAGGCCGGAGCCGGCGGGCAAGAGGCGGCATCCGCGCTCCCTTGCGCGGTGACATCGATCCCATGCCCGCGGGGGCAGGGAAGCATCAGGTTTCAGGTTTTCAGCCTGAATCAATGGCCTCGCGTTTTGGCGAGGCCGCTGGTAGCGGTGGGGTGGTCGCCTCTCAGACGGCGACGCCGGCCAGCCAACGCAACCTCTCTGGAAGCACGTCCGGACCGCCCGTTCGGATTGAGCCATCTTGTCAGGAGTGGTTTAGTATGATAATTACGATAGATAAGTTCCAAACAATGGGAATGGGGGAGGTTTGAAGTGACTAAGCGCAACTGGTATTTTCTGCTCGCAACCAGCTCGGCTCTGGGCCTGGCGATGATTCCGAGCGCCGCAATGGCGCAGGACACCGCTGCGGACACCGCCGATGTCGGCGTGCAGGAGGAAACCGCGACCGACGGATCTAACGCGATCGTCGTCAGCGGCATCCGCCGCAGCCTTGAATCGGCGCAGGCGGTCAAGCAGGATTCCGACCAGATCATCGAATCCGTGGTTGCCGAGGACATCGGCAAGCTGCCGGACGTCACCGCTTCGGAGTCGCTGGCCCGTATCACCGGCGTTACCGTGACTCGTGACGCCGGCCTGGCGCAGGGCGTCCGCATCCGCGGCCTGCCGGACCTCGCGACGACCTATAATGGCCGCGAAGTCTTCACCGCCGAGGGCCGCTTCGTCCAGCTGCAGGACTTCCCGTCGAACAGCATCGCGCGCCTCGACGTCTACAAGTCGGCCAGCGCAAACCTGCTCGAAGCGGGCCTTGCCGGCCTCGTCGACGTGCGCTCGCGCAAGCCGTTCGATTTCAAGGGCACCCGTATCACCGGCGCGCTCGTCGGCGTGCAGTGGTACCAGTCGCAGCGCCTCGGCCTCGAGGCGAACGGCCTGGTCAGCACGCGCTGGAAGACCGGCATCGGCGAGATGGGCTTCCTGATCGAAGGCTCCTACGCCGACACCAAGTTCATCGACTCCTCGCGCGCCGTCGCGCAGGACATTCGCAACCGCACGGGCGTGGCCGGGCAGACCGGCGCGATCCGCTATCCGAACTTCGTCAACACCGACTATTCGTCGGCGACGCGCTACCGCCCGAACGTCGATGCGGCGTTCCAGTGGCGCCCCAGTTCGACGCTCGAAATCTATCTCGACGGCCTGTACCAGGGCTATCGGGCCAAGGGCGACGCACACAACATGCAGGTCGTCTCGGGTGACCTCGCCACGCTGAGCAACATCGTGCTCTTCCCGGGCACCAACCAGGTCAAGAGCTTCGACGCGGCGGCCGGCACCGGCGCTCCGCCGACCGGTGCGATGAACGTCAACACCCAGTCGACCGACACCTATCAGGCCGGCGGCGGCTTCATTTGGAAGAATGGTCGCCTGCGGGTCACCGGCGATGCCGCCTACACGGAATCGACCTTCATCAACCGCAACGTCGCGTTCAACTACACGCTGACCTCGTCGCCGGGCCGTCACTTCGATTTCGAGACCGACCAGGGCGTCGGCGGCGGCACCGTCAACCTGATCAACTACGACCTGTTCAACCCGGCGAACTATCGCTGGCTGGGTCTCACCCAGACCGGCAATCGCGGTCATGGCCAGAGCATCCAAGGCCGTCTGGACCTCGACTACAAGCTCGACCAGTTCGGGATCACCAACCTCCAGGCCGGCATCCGCGTGTCGAGCCGCGATTCGAACAGCTACAGCTATTCGCAGAATCAGGCCACCGCTCCGGCCGGCCAGACCTATGCGGTGCTGTCGTCGATGCTCGACATCCAGAACGCGGCCTATGGCCGCCGCAACGATGCCGCGACGTCGATCCTGACCTTCCTGGCGCCGACCCGCCAGAGCCTGGCGGACAATCTCGACACGCTGCGCTCGATGACCACGATCACGCTCAACGGCGTCACCGGTCCGCTCGCCAAGGGCGATCCGGCCTGGGGAGCGCCGGTATATGAGAGCAACGAGAAGCTCTACACCGGCTATGTCCAGGCGCGCTACGCGTTCGAGATCGCCGGGGTGCCGTTCGACGGCCTGGTCGGTGTGCGTGCCACCAAGGCGGAGGTTTCGATCGACGGCCTGCGCCGTTCGACGACGGGCACGGTGACCACGATCACCCCGATCTCGGTCTCTTCGAGCAACACCGACTTCCTGCCGAACGTCAGCATGCGCATCCGGCTCGATCCCAAGCTGCAGGTCCGCCTGGCCTATACCGAGACGCGCACGCGCCCCGGCTTCGGCCAGCTCAACCCGACGATCACGATCGGCACGCTGCCGGTGGGCAACACCTGCGCCGATCCGAACGGTGCGGACTGCATCCGTCCGGCCAGCTCGGGCAATCCGGATCTGAAGCCGACCACGTCGAAGAACTATGACGCCTCGGTCGAATATTACTTCAGCAAGAGCGGCGCGCTCACCGTTGGCGGCTTCTACAAGGACGTGAACGGCTTCATCAACAACTTCACCACCGACATCGCCGACGCCGAATTCGGCCGGCTGCGCATGAGCCAGCCCCAGAATGGCGGTGCCGGCCGGATCAAGGGCGTCGAGGCGGGTCTCCGCAGCTTCCTGCGCGCGCCGTGGCTGCCGCAGTGGATGAGCAACTTCGGCGGCATGGTGAACTACACCTATCTCGACGCCAAGTCGGTGCTGGCGCCCAACCTCGCGCTGACGCTTCCGGGCATGCAGCGCGTCGCCGGCACTTCGAAGCACACGGTCAACCTGTCCGGCTGGTACGAGAACAAGTTCGTCTCGCTGCGCCTGTCGTACAACTACCGCACCGACTTCATCGACAGCTATGGTCAGGTCGTCGACCCGGCGCTGGGCGCCGGCGTGTTCGGCCCGACGCTGCCGATCAAGGTCGATGGCCGCGGCACGATGGACTTCGCCGGCACGCTGTCGCCGACCGAGAACATCACGCTGACCTTCAACATCAACAACCTGGCCGGCGGTGCCTACCGCAACTACCGCACGTTCAACGCGGCGGGCCAGACCTATGCATGGCAGACGCGCTTCCTGGAGAGCGTCTATCGTGCGGGCATCCGCTTCCGGTTCTGATCTCCGGAACGACGTGGCTTAAGGTACCGGGCGGCGTCGCGACGGAAGGATACTTCCCGAGCGGCGCCGCCTTTTTCTGTTCGATGTGGATGAGGACAACATCGTGAAGCATTTTCTGGCCGCGGCGCTTGCCGCGACTTCGCTGATCCCGGCCCAGGCGCTTGCCCAGCAGGCGGCGGCGCCGGCAGCCCGCCCGCCGGCGGACGACATCTTCATCGATCACCCGTCGCAGGACCGGAATGCGACGGTGCAGCCGGCGGCGGATGCGATGCCGGTGAAGTCGTTCTTCGCGGCGCATGCCATCACCGACGCCTCGGTCGCCCAGGCCGCCGACGGCCGCTGGTTCGTCACCGGCACGGTGATCCGCGATGGCCGCCGCGACGGCATCCAGCTCTGGTCCTCGGCCGATGACGGCAAGAGCTGGACCGCGCTCGGTGTCGTCCACGGCGCCAAGCACCGCTATGTCGCGCCCGACATCCAGATCCGCGGCGACCTGGTCCAGCTCGCCTTCGCCGACGACAATGGCTGCGCGCACATCGCCCGCGGCTCGCTCGCCAACCTCAAGGGCGGCTTCACCGAGAGCCCGTGCCTCGTCTCCGACGTGGCGGATGTCTCGTCGTTCATCGACACCGACGGCACGACCTATCTGCTGTGGAACGGCGGCATGATCGCCAGGGTCGCGGCGGACTTCTCGAAGCTCGCCGATGCGCCGCGCTTCCTCAAGCCCGACCCCGCGCTGTTCAAGGTCGACCCGCCGGCGGGCAAGGACTGGCCGGTGCGGCTGCGCGTCGGCAAGACCGGCGCCTCGATGTTCAAGGACGGCGACCAGTATGTGATCACCGCCGCCGAGGTGACGGGCCGCATGCGCACCGCCACCGACGACCTCTACATGGCGACCGGCCCGTCGCCCTATGGCCCGTTCTCCAAGCGCATGCTCGCGGTGCCGCATGCCGGCCAGAGCAACGTGACCCGTACGAAGGATGGTAAGCTGGTCGCCAGCTACAATCCGCGCTGCGAGGACGATTTCGCGATGTTTTGCGAGCAGGTCGGCCTCGTCCCGCTCGAGCGCGCCGAGGATGGCCGGATCCGCCAGTCGGCGAAGGTCCTCACCGAGAACAGCGCGGTCGCCGATCGCCTGCCGCTGGTGAACAGCGAGATGATGCGCGATCCCTCGGTGATGCTGGGCGGCGACGGCGCCTATTACCTCGTCGGCACCCAGAAGGGCTTCGGCTTCCAGTACCCCGAGGGCGGCGTAAACCTTTATCGCTCTACGGACCTCAAGACCTGGACCTCCCAGAACAAGATGATCTTCGACTGGAAGGGGCTGGGCTACACCTTCAAGGACGTCGCCGAGCTCTGGGCGCCGGAGATCCACTGGTCGGCCCGGGACAAGACCTATTACCTCGCCTTCTCGGTGATGGAGCGCGGGGTGGGCGGCAAGTCCTGGCTGTTCAAATCGACCAGCGGCAAGGCGATCGGCCCGTACGTCAACACGCGCGACAGCTATTTCGTCGAGGGTATCGATGCCTTCCCGTTCGAGGACGAGAGCGGCTTCTACCTGCTCTGGGGCGGCGGCCGGATCGGCAAGCTCAACGCCAAGCGCAGCGGGTTCGACGGCGAGATCAAGCGCCTGGTCGACACCGACGGCGAGAATGTCGGCTATGAGGGCAACGGCCTGATCAAGGTCGGCGGCACTTATTTCCTCACCGGCGCCGAGTGGAACGGCCCGCTGCGGACCGATGGCACCTATGACATGATGTACGGCACCTCGAAGTCGCTGATGGGCCCGTACAGCAAGCGCCGCCTCGCCGTGCCGCATGGCGGGCACGGCACTGCCTTCCGCGATGCCCAGGGCCGCTTCTGGTACACGATGTTCGGCAACGACACGACCGCGCCCTGGCGCCGTCACTTCGGCCTGGTGCCGATCCTGATCGGCGAGGACAGCATCCGCGTGCCGCAGATCGAGCGCTGATTTCCCGAACCGAGCCTCTCCGTCGGCTCCATACTGGGCCCCGGCATCGCGCCGGGGCCTATTTGTTTGGGCGTCCAACAGCGTGGGCAGGGACGACTCGTCAAAGGACATGAAGTACACGCCCGAAGCGGGTTTTCGGCGGCGCTATTTTCCCTATTTTCCTGGGAACGCGCCGCATCTCGCAACATCCTTGCGCGCGGCTGGTCCTACATTTCCTACGGGTTGAAAGAGCGGCCGGGTGTGACCCTGGCCTGGGAAGGCAAGCAGGTGAAATCCTACATTGCAACCTGCCCGTCACCCCGGCCCTGAGCCGGGGTCCCGCTGGCTTGCCTCGCCGAAGAAGAAGCGGGATCCCGGCTCAAGGCCGGGATGACGTGAGAAGGTTAGAAGCTGAACGCCTCGGTCTCGCGGCGCTCGGCCAGCAGGAAGGCATCGGCGACCAGCCGCATCGGGCGGACATCGACTTCGCTGGTGCCGTTGGCGATGAATTCGGCGAAGCGGGCGTAGAGGCGCGGATATTCCTGGTCCGGCTCGGTGCACTCGGCTTCGCCGGGCAGCTGGAGGACGCTGCCGCCGAGCGACAGGCGCAGCGTGCCGGCATCGGTGTCGACTTCGATGTCCCAGGTCTGCGGGCCGGTCTGGAAGAAATCGAACGAGGCACGGCCTTTGGCGTCGCCGCAGCGCAACTGCAGCTCAGCGGCGAGCGGACCGGCGCGGCCGGCGGGGACGTCCATCGTCGCCGCTTCGACGAAGATCGGGGCGGGGAGGATCGCGGTGGCGATCGAAAGCGCGTTGATGCCCGGATCGAACACGCCGAAGCCGCCCGGCGCCAGAATCCATTCCTGGCCCGGGTGCCAGCGGCGGATGTCCTCGCGCCAGTCGATCCGCACCGCCTTGATCTCGCGGCGGGCAAGCCAGGCGCGGGCAGTGCCGACGCCGGCGGCCTCGCGCGAATGCCAGCTGGTGTAGAGCGTGACGTTCTTCTCGCGCGCGAAATCGGCGAGCGCCTCGATCTCGGATAGGGTGGCCGCGGGCGGCTTCTCGAGCATCACATGCTTGCCGGCGGCGATCGCGATGCGCGCGAGGTCGTGGCGTCCCTCCGGCGGGGTGCAGAAGGAAACCGCGTCGAGTTCGGTCCCGGCGATCATCGCGGCAGTGTCGGGATAATTGGGCACGCCATCGACGCGCCCATGTCGGCTCGCGATCGCGGCAAGCGCGAAGCGGTCATTCCCGGCAATGGCCGGAAGATGCTGATCGCGCGCGATTTTTCCGATGCCGACCAGGCCCAGGCGAAAGCTTTGCACCCTTAACTCCCTTTTATACGATATATATGCTTCCTATCCGCGGCGAAGCACTCTATCAATATGCCTCGTATTCGAACGAGCCCGCGAACAGCGGCTGGTGTTTAAGAGAGGGTATCTATGTCCGGGGGCGGTGAAGTCGAGGGTAAGCGCACCAATTTGCGGTCGCGCGCCTGGTTCGACGATCCCTCGAACCCGGACATGACAGCGCTGTATGTCGAGCGCTACCTCAACTTCGGCATCAGCCTGGAGGAGCTGCAGTCGGGCCGCCCGATCATCGGCATCGCCCAGACCGGCAGTGACCTGACCCCGTGCAACCGGCACCATCTCGAGCTTGCCAAGCGCGTGCGCGAGGGCATTCGCGACGCCGGCGGCATCGCGCTGGAGTTCCCGACCCACCCGATCCAGGAGACCGGCAAGCGCCCGACCGCGGGGCTTGATCGCAACCTCCAGTATCTGAGCCTGGTGGAGTCGATCTACGGCTATCCGATGGACGGCGTCGTCCTGACCATCGGCTGCGACAAGACCACCCCGGCCTGCCTGATGGCCGCCGCCACGGTGAACATTCCGGCGATCGCGCTGTCGGTCGGTCCGATGCTCAACGGCTGGTTCAAGGGCGAGCGCACCGGCTCGGGCACGATCGTGTGGAAGGCGCGCGAGATGCTCGCGGCCGGCGAGATCGATTACAAGGGCTTCATCGAGCTGGTCGCCAGTTCGGCGCCGTCGACCGGCTGGTGCAACAC
>Ga0164294_10006118_pt1 | contig 10300 bp, 8 predicted proteins | sample GEODES005metaG_FD_111479 | JGI IMG/M metagenome (GOLD analysis project Ga0164294, IMG submission 111479) | Oligotrophic lake water microbial communities from Sparkling Lake, Wisconsin, USA - GEODES005 metaG | ecosystem: Environmental > Aquatic > Freshwater > Lake | place: USA: Sparkling Lake...
GCGGGCCCGGTGTCTTTTTACCGGGTTCCGGTTCAAAAACACCGAGGGGAGCCGGGACACACGCACGGGACCATGCACGGGACACACGGGACACACGGATCACACGGATCACACAGAAGAGCCTCCCGGTACCGCGGACGTACCTCGCCAAGCGCGGGTCCGCAGTTAGTGGCGGCACGACGCGAGACGGCTTGATCACCGGCTTCACTGGTTGAGGGATCTTTGTCAGCGGTCGTATCACTATCGTATCACTCCGACCTTCCGCTTGCGCAGTAACACCGACACCCGGTAGAGCGGTAGTTTTTTTACGCATATCTTGCAGTGTGTCTCCTGTCTCGTCGTTCCCGTTCGTCGAGTCGTCGTCGCGTCGTTTGTCTCATCGTTTGTCGTGCCTCCTGTCGTGCCACCCTACATGTATCCTCTCCACTCCTCTTCTCTCTTGTTCGTCCACGTCATCGTTCGTCGTCTGTGCCTCCTGAGGTGCCACCCTCGCTTCGGTTGTGCTTCGACGTCACCTGTGCCGCAGGATCCGCGTCCAAGTCGTTAAAGTCCGCATCGAAAAGTTGCGCGTCATCATTCAGCCCTTTCTTGAAGTAGCCGAGTGGATCGGTCGAGCAGCTCTTGCTCGCCAGTTTCCCTTGCGCGGCCCGATCAGCTAATGCGCCCGTCATGTACTGTGTCATCTCCTTCGTCGAGGAGAGGCCTAACAGCTTTATGGCGTCGTCGAGGCACTTGGTGGCAGCTTTAGGACCTCTCCAGCAGTCCTCTACCTCAATCTGGAGGTTGGTGTAGTTTTTCGACACGGTTGCGAACGTCGTGGGGGCGCGCGCGATGGTGCAGTCAAACTCTGAGCCTTCCTCAGCAAACCGGTGGAACTGTGAAAATTGCCTGTCAACCTCATCACGCATGAGAGACACCGTCGCGATCTTCGGGTTCTGCTGGAGCGAGACGAGGGCGTCCTTCCACGCCTTCATCGCCTTCTCGTTCTGAGCTCGGTCGCATTCATCCGGCACATCGTCCTTCGTGCGCTGTCCGATAGTGATACCGTCAACAAACTGCGGGAACAGCTTGAGCGTGATTGCGCAGTCCAAGGTTGGGCAGAGATTATCGGGCACTGCAGCACAGACGAGATCGCGGACGCGGGCAAAGTAGTCGCCCATGTTGTACTTGAGATCTTTGTACAGCGAGCGAGAGTCAAGGTTTTCGTCTCCGCGCTTTGACGGTGTGATGCCCTCGAGCACATTCTTGAGCTTCATCGTCATCTTCGGGTTGTCCGCGTGCTCGAGTCTGCCAGAGTCGGCATCGAACATGCCTTCTGCGAGAACGTGCCTCTTGGTACCGCACTCGGGGACCTTTGCCGATGTCCACAACATGTATTCTCCACCGAACGGCTCGCCGATGTCAAACACGCACGGGTGCCTTTTCATCGAGTGCCCGAAGTTCGATGAGCCGGTTCCGTGGTCGGAGACGACGACGAGGACCTGCGCGTGGCCATCTAAATCCCGGCTCGAATCGAGAAATCCGACGCTAGGCTGAGAAGCAGCGAGGAGCAAAGCGATGATGCCAGAAAGCATTACGTTTCGTTTTATTGCCTAATTTGGATTCGTGCATGTAAATTTATAGTTTAAAGAACTAAGCATCCTTCTGCGCGCTGTGGATCTGGGGAAAGACTCGGGAGGGTGCAGGGTCCAAAGATGAACTCGATGGAAACGTTTTGCACATGAAGGATTGGAAACTATCGTTACTAACGTCCCTGTTAAGTGTTATCTCGTGTCGTCGTGTGTGGTCAAACATCGCTCAATGCCTCCGAGACAATGGCTAGCACCTGCGCGTAGCCCGTCTTCTTGGCACGCCTGGTGGCACAAGGCCCCCCCGAAAAGACCTCCGCGATGGATCCAGCACAATCAGGAGCGTCCAGAGCCGTTGTGGGCGGAGAAGGCGAACGATACACTTTAGGGTGCGGGTGTGGTGGCGGAGGCGGGGAAGCTCGAGAGTCGAGGCGAAGGCGGGGGCTAGTCGAGTCCGGCGCATCGGTCGGCGGAAAAGGCGGAGGAGAAGGCGTGAGAGACGTCGGCAGGGATAACGGCGGGCAGGCTCGAGAGATGTGGGGGGCAGCCACCGAGGGGTTGGAGTGCGGCAAGGGAGGTGGGGGCGTCGCCGTGCACGCGTCGCACGAGAATCGGCAGTGGACGTGCATGTAGTCGACGTTGTGGTCGCACTCGCCTGCCTTCACCCAGGGCGGGCAGCTCTCGTCATCGTCCACACACCTTGGCGGCGGCGAGGGTGGGCGCGGACAAGGCGGCGGCGGCAGAAGTGACGGCAGAGGCGGAGATGATCGAGGGGCTGGCGACAGGTGAGGAAGCGGAGGCGGGGAAGCTAGGGGGCTAGTCGAGTTCGGCGCATTGGCCGTGGTCGGTAAGTTGAGCGACAAGCATTCTGCACACGCTGCGCACTGTGCAAAGGCGCACTTGACTTGCAGATTCTCGCTCAGCGCGCACCAAAACTTACAACCGTCTGTGGTGGGCGGAAGGCGAGCAGCTGGTGACGGAGAGGGATGATCGACTGGAGGCGGAGAGGGCGGTGGCGGGAGCGGAGGCTGAGGCGGATGCGGTGGCAGTGGCGGTGGCGGAGGCGGTGGCGGTGGCGGAGGCGGAGGCGGTAGTGGTGGCGGTGGCGGGAGCCTGCTTTGCTCGACGTGGGGTAGCGGTGGCGGAGGCGGCGGCGGATGCGGTGGCGCATGGCTCGGAGGCGGTGTCAAGTGGCTCGGAGGCGGTGTCAAGTGGCTCGGAGGCGGTGGCGCATGGCTCGGAGGCGGTGACGAGTGGCTCGGAGGCGGTGGCGAGTGGCTCGGAGGCGGTGACGAGTGGCTCGGAGGCGGTGTCGAGTGGCTCGGAGGCGGTGTCGAGTGGCTCGGAGGCGGTGGCGAGTGGATCAGAGGCGGCGGCAGGTGAGTAATTGGATGGACAGGATGGACGGTCGCCGTTGGACATGTGCTGCATGCTATCGGGCAATTGGTCCGCGCACTGGAGTACGAATCGCAAGTGGCCGGGTTTGTTTTGAAGAAGCCGCACGGCACGGGTAGACCATTTGCGTAGTTCACCCCGCTATTCTGTTGGTCGGTGCAATGGGACGCATCAGGCAGCGGCGGGTGAGCGGCAACAGGAGGCGGAAGTGAATGGGCGATCGGAGGCGGAGGAAGATGGCCGATCGGAGGCGGAAGTGAATGGGCGATCGGAGGCGGAAGTGAATGGGCGATCGGAGGTGGTGGATGAGCGATCGAAGGCGGCGGTAACGTCATCGCCATCGGTGATGCCTGTAGTGCTGCGCCGATTAAACGCGCTGCGTGCTCGTGGCCGTTGTCGTCCGGATAGTATGCAGACTTCACGTAGCCGCACGCGCTACCGCACGTGCGCCCCTCATGTTTCGCATCAACGCGTGCCGTTCCTGCTTCGCACACCGCTGAGGCATTCGAACGGCAGGCCGAGCATTGGTCAATAGGGATCGGCTGCGCCGGCGGCAACCCGAAGGTGCTCGCGTCGATGATTTCGGCGCCGAGTTCGGCTCCGAGACTCCCAATAACATTCCGAACGCCTGTGCGATTCAAGTAGTACTGCGGGAATTCGGCGAGAGATGAGCAGCCAGAGATTGGGCACGCCGAAAACCAGACCAAGAGGATCCGTGGCTTGGGTTGTCCACTTGGGGAGCCCGCACGAACCCGGCGGATGAGCTCCACGTAGTCACGCCGGGCGTTCTCAAGCGACTCCAGACGCAACTGCTCACCGCGCGTTGCATTCACTGGGTCCTTGGAATAGTACCACTCACGCAACTGTTTGAACGCCTTCGCATGCGCAAGCCCAAATTTCCCTGTGACCGCAGTCGCTGAGTTGGGCGAGGAGCGACCCGCCATGACGCAGAGGATGATGCTACGCGCATTATAGAAGATGGGCGCGACGACTGGCCAGTTGGCGCTTTCTGTGTACATATCCGGACTGGCAGAACCCCTGCCTAGATTGATGATCGGCAAGCTGCCACCCTGCTCGAGCAGCAATGCAAAGCTCTTGCGCGCAACGGCGCCTATTGATTGAGCCGCGCCTATGACCACGTCATATGCCCTCGGCTGCAGGGTCACCTCTTCTGGCCCATCGCGAGGCAGAAGCAGCAATGCATCGGATGCACGAACGTAGACCTTGCACACGCGACGAGGCACAAAGCAGCGGTCGTAGACATACAGGTTGTCGGTGTCGGCAAACACGCTGCCATTGGCCACAGTTGCGGTCGCGGCCTGGCGCAGCTCGTCCTCCCACTGCGCTATCACTTCGGGCGTGGGTCCACCGGGAGCTATCGAGCATTTGCCAACACGGAGCACTTCGACCGCCGTCGACGCGGGTGCCACGACGCCAGCCACCATCGTCGTCGTGAGCGTTTCTTTCTGGACGTCTGTGGTTTGGAGCGTTGAGGGCTCGAATGGCGTCGGTGGGACCGCGAGGGCGCCGCCTGCATAAATCCCAAATACCATCAACCGTACACGTAGTCGGCCATCAAGGGGAGACGAACCCATTTTGTTCCCGTTTAGGAGATAAGTCGAGACTTGCCTATCTTGGCAACTTTCAAAGCTGGTTTGGGGAACGCCTCCGACCACATATCGACCAGGAAAACGCCAGACCTAAACAAAAACGTCAGTGAGCGGCAGTCTCCACAGCCCCAGCCGGTCGCTAACGTCCGGGGCGGGGCAGATATGTTGTTCTATCGGTACGAAATACATGCTGCGCCCGCCCCTGAAATTTCACAAGTTGCGCCCGCCGTCCCAAGCGTTCAAACAACACACTCTCATCGAGGAGCTTTCCTCAAACGTGAATGTTCACAACGCGCTCAAACTTGCTCAGCGTCCTTGTGACTTTTTCATAGTGTTTGTGTAGCACCGACCGCCGCACCCGCTGGGACGGGTGCAGTGCACGCGCCATCGCTTGCTTTGCGGCACAAGCGCTTGCCTGATGCCGAGGTCTCTCTGCGAGGCCGGACGGCCGTTCCTAAAAGATATGTGGCCTCAAAGCTTGGTGCAACTCGGCGAGAACACAACGATTTGCAGAATCTTGAAGGTGGAAACCACTACGAGTTCACAAGTGCATAATGTGCGCTTCGAGGTGACGGGCTCGATCACAAGCTCCGAAAAGCCTGAGTCAAAGTCGAGCATATCAACACAAGTGAAAGTCCACGGCGATGGGTGGCGCTACTTCACAGTGGTGGAATGTGTGGAAGGTGGCCAAGCCGTGTGCGTCCTATTCAAGGACCACATCGGCCACGATGTCGCAAAACATGCTGTAGGGCCCGCGAATGTGTTGATGCTTGCCTCTGCAGATGGTTTGCGGTTTGGCTCACAACCGACCACCTTCATGCCCCACGCAGCACAACTTGCGGACAGCACGTCAGAGCGCTTGCTGACACACAACTTGGCCGTGCTACGTCACGCTGGCCAACTCCTCGCAGTCGGTGGCCTGGACAACAAACGCTTCATGTGGAAGACCCCCGGTGGTGTCCACACAGGCATCTACATGCTGCACGGCAGGCTTCCACAGCCGACCACCGACCTAGCGGGTCGACTGTCTGTGAGCCCGCCTACATGGCGCAGGGTTCATCGTATTCTCAGAGGCTGGCACCCTGGTTGCACCGAAGGGCGTTACTTCTACTACCTGCACAAACGGCCCAAGGATATGAACGATTCCCGTCCTGCGTGCGAGTTCGATGGTCGCCTGTCTCTTGTGCATCACAATGGCCGCTTCTGGCTCTACGCGCGCGCCAACCCTGCGACCACCGGGCAGCGGTTTGTGCAGGTCACATCATCGGTGGATGGCGAGAACTGGTCTCCCTTTGAGCTCGTCGTGATTGATGGGTACAGTCTCACCCAGGGCGACATCTACTTCATGTCCGTCCAGAGCATACCGACGTCCAAACGCAGTTTGGTCGCACTGATGCCCATGGTCCAACATCGAGTCGGTTGCATCGCCATGAGCTGCTCAACCGACGGCATCACGTGGCGCAGGCCCACTCCTCTACAAAGGTGTGCGCTCGACTCGTCCAAGGAGCGGACGGTGCACCACCCGGCGTCTGGCCTCTTGCGTCGAGGCAATTGGGTCTGGCTGTACGTTCACGAAAACGTGCCGGGCGTTGTGGAATCTTCAAATCTGGCCCACGGAGCCGAAGTGCCGCCGTCGCAACTGAGACGGTATGAGATCCCCGTGGATGCGCTCACTCAGTGGACGACACAGATGGGATGCTGACCCCGCGCGCAGGCCACGTCGTTGTCGGACCACGGATTCGGTAAGTTGCGGTACAGTAGCGCCGTACGGTACCGGCCATCGAGCGACGTCGTTGGTACGGATCCTGTGAGCGCGATATTAGGCCGCGGATCACACGTTGTTCTGTTGAACAGTTTTCCTTGTTCTCTTCTCGGGGGGAGAACTCGGGGGGATCCGTGATTCGGATTAATATCCCGGATTTTGCGCTCCGCGCTCTGGCGCTCCTGCGGGTCTGGCTCGACTTAGCTGTGAGGTGTGAGCCATTGGTGTGAGCTCTGAGACCCCGCGTAAGCAGTAAGCTGTAACGACGTTTCGTTTCTAGTAGGAAATGTAGACAACGGACGACGCGAGCGCGCGTTAACAATATCGTGCTGACACGCCCACGTCGGCCAGCACATGATGCTGTAAATGCCATCACAAAGACCGTTTCATGCTTGGTCTGATGTCCCGCCCAGTCAGCCCAGTCCTCTGCTTTTTTTCTTGCTCTCTTTGCCTCGCGAGTTGGCCAACCCTGTTGCGTTCTGCCCACAGTGAAACTTTGGACGAGCTGCACCCTCTCGGCGCGTTGAGGTCACACTTCCGAATCGGCTGGCCTGCGCATGTACGCTCACCAAACGCTTCTTTGGTGCTTTGCTCCGAGATCCGTCGGCCGCTCGAAGGGTACGATTTGGTCTTCGAGTGCCGAGTGCACCTCAATGTCAAGTTGGCCCAGCTGCTGCATTGGCTCTGACGGCTGCGATTTGCCGCCCAATCCTGCACGATCGAGGCCCGTATCGGGAACTCCGTGTTCAGATTCGAGTGCCACACGATTTGCGACTCGCGCACGTAAAAGTTCCAGGGTGACATGCTAAACAGGTAGACGTCAAGATCAACGAAAGTCGTCCAGCCGATGGCTGCTTGGCTTAGTGCATGGCCAAGCCAGACATCCTCCACTGGTGGCTGAACGAAGATACTGGTACCCGCGCAGGGGCCACCGAGGACGACGCTGCGATTCTTTGACACTCGCGAGGCCAGCATTGCTGGCGAGTCCAAATAGCAGCGCTGGTCGTTCCTGCCGATCAGTTCGGCGGCTTCGCCCGTGCTGCCCTCCCAGTCCGTCACAATACGGCTCAAATTGGCAGATAGGAAGAAGAGAGCTCCTTTGGCGAAGTTGAAGGGTCCGGAAAGGCCGTCGCGGTGTAGGGGGTCTCGCACACGCCATTCGTGCCGGTGTCGGCTACAGGCTTGCCAACGGTAGCTGAAGCCGATTGGCCCCTCGTTGTTCGGCGCGGTGGCCCAGTGGTAGCTCTCGAACCGTCCCATGTAGACCGATCGGTCGGGACGCAGCAGAGAGTTGGCCTTGCTCAGTAGCGGCACGAGAGCTTCGGCGCGAATCCAGACGTCGTCGTCCGCTTCTGCCGGAGAGCATCGAAAGCGAAAGTCAGTGTCTCGTGCATTCAATGGGCACGTGCATGTATTGGCCGCGTTCAACTCCATATCGGTCTACTCCCAAAGAATGGAACACCCTTGTAAATTTGGTAGGCGCAAACAAACCAACCGATCAGACTGAGCAACGGCGCCACTTTACTATCTGTCCTTGAAGCACCACGCACGAGAACGATATCGCCATGCTGATCGATTTCGCGCTCGAGAGTTGTTGCATTGACGGGCGATTCTCCACGCATGACGAAGCGTGTGTGTACAAGCGGTGGCATCAGCGGCAGCCACGTGTTGCGCGATCCGTCCCGCAAGACCCGTCGAGCTTCATAAGAAAACACGCCAAGAACAGCCAAGAGCGGACGTTCTGGAACGACGTCATGGCAGAAGCGCGCGTGCACGTAGGCCGCGTCGGCGGAGGCCATATTCGCTCGCGTCGCGTGCTCGTGGGCCACCTAAGTTGCACATGCCTCGCGAATGCATCATATCCGAGCATTGGGGCTCGCTCACTATAGTCGCAGGTTAAAAGTCGCAGTGAAATACTCTGTTTTTGTTTTTGTTAACACCTTGTAGAAGAAACGGTGTGAAGTGGTTATCGTTGTGTCCGCAACGGCCCTCCTTCCGCTCTCGGAGGGCGGTGCCTGACGACGACATGGACGACGACGATGACGAGCCGCGCGCGCCTGCGCCAACGGTGAACCCTTTCGCCAAGAAGTCAGGCGGCGCGTCGATGGCAGGCGTGATGAGCATGGTGGCCAATGCCGCAGCGACGCTTCAGCGCAAGGGTCAGGAGGGCGAGGTGCGCAATGCAGACGCGGAGCACGTTCCATTTCAGCTCATGGAGGAGATACTCGAGCGGCTCAAGATGCACAACTACGAGCGCGGCATGCCGGGCAGCTTCAAGCCGCTTACGCACACTTACTTTGCGCTCGCATCAGGAAACCCAGCGGAGCAGTTCCATTACTTCTGCGCGGTGTGCTCCTGGGTCATGTCGCTGCAGGGCATCCACTGGCGTGCTCCGAGCCAGATGGACGATCCAAACAGCACGGTTAGCGACCTCTTCTCGCAACTGCAGCAGATCGGTGCGCCGACGAACTACCCGCCGCAGAAGCTCAAGCAGGGCTACGGCGACAACTGCTGCGCTGTTCTCAAGCACCTGCTTGACGCGCTGCCGCTCGAGTTCAAGCGCGCCGAGTACGCGGAGGAGGATGCGTACGAGGAGGCCGCCGTCGATGAGGACGCCGAGGTCGACGCGGACGAGATGGCCGACGAGGTTGGCGCAGCCGACGTGGAGGAGGATGAGTTCTTTGGCGGTGGCGATGGCTTCGACGGCGCGGCGATGGCCAAGCTGACGGACTCAATCCTGGACGCGACGGTGGACCCGGCGGCGTGGCAGATCGAGCTCGAGCGCGTCACGCCGCTGCTCAAGATGCAGATCCTCTCCGACCCGAAGGAGTGGCGCAACCGGCTGGTGAACACCAAGAGTCATCAGGAGAGGGTCGCGGCACTCGCACCTGAGACGTATGTGATGCTCGATCGGCTTTCGGAGGACATGGAACGCACGGTGCAGGCGGTGCGCAAGAGCGAGCAGAAGCTCAACTCGCAGTGCAAGGACGCTGTCGACGAATTTTCTCAGAACCAGGAGAAGTTGCAGGAGGTACAGGATGCGTTCAACGCAAAGTCGGAGGCCATCGCCGAGCTGACGAACACACTCTCGACGGTGAGCGATGAGTTGGGCGCCATCAAGGGCAAGATGGACGAGCGCGGCACCTCGATGACCGACACATCACCGCTCATCAAGATCAAGTCCGCGCTCGCGCGCCTCAAGGACGAGCGTAAAAACATGGACGTGCGCATCGGCGTGGTGACGCACACTCTGGTGGCCAAGAAGCTCAAGTCGGACCTTTACACGAAGCGTGAGGCGCAGAAGGCCAAGAAAAGCGCGATGCAAAGCGAGAGCTACGTCAACGACGACCTCGAGGACTGATGAGACGGTCACGGAAGGTGACTCGCGACTCAGTCCTGGCTCGAGAGGGTCTCCCATGCCATCGCCGGGGCCTCAGAGTCCTCGCCGCCCGCGGCATTCTGGTTCACGAAAAAATTGCGTTCGTCGTCGCTTTCCTTATGCGATCCTGAAACCGCCGCGCACACTTTTTCATGCGCTGCGGTATTCACACTTTACAAATGGCATTCACACGCGCTGCGGCATCCTTGTTCCTTCGGGCATGCCTGCGCGGCGAGAGAGATTTGTAACTGACCAAGCTACCTACCAATTGGCGGCATGGCGGGACCCCGCAGGCCGCTCCCCCCCGCCCCCCGCTCCCCGGGGACCCCCTGAATTGCGGCGGACTCTGAAAGATCTCCGCACTCCGGCCCAGCTGCTCGTGCTCCGTGTCCATCCATGCACCATTGATACAAGTAGCGATAGCGACACTCGTGCTAGGTGTGCCGGAGTGCGCGCGCGCGCGCGCGTTGTGTTGCACAGCACAGCACAGCCATCTTCGCGTTGTGTTGATCAGCCTGCAAAAGGACGATCGGCTCCAACACTTGAATGGAGTTTGACTCCGATCCGGCCGGGGGGCGCTCCTAAA
>Ga0164294_10006120_pt1 | contig 10299 bp, 11 predicted proteins | sample GEODES005metaG_FD_111479 | JGI IMG/M metagenome (GOLD analysis project Ga0164294, IMG submission 111479) | Oligotrophic lake water microbial communities from Sparkling Lake, Wisconsin, USA - GEODES005 metaG | ecosystem: Environmental > Aquatic > Freshwater > Lake | place: USA: Sparkling Lake...
CTGTTCGCTGCAAGTAGCAGGAGTGAGCCTTTATAGGCAGCTTGCGAAGGGCCCTCCCACTCATACCCTAGAGAGTAATAAAAAAGAAAGACGCAGTAGACACAGGATCGAGACCGAGTCGAAACAGACTTCGCTCACATCGCAAAGGGAAGCGAGCACGTAGAGGTATTGCTCCGGTGAGAGTCCGTGCTGTGCCGCCGTCCCTCTGTCGTCGTTGATAGATACAGAGCGAAGGCTGGATACATTGCTGAGGTGGCTGCTCCCATCATCATCTGCTATGAGAGCCATATCGTCCAAAGCAGGAGCTACGATCCAATGTTGGAATACAGATATACTAGTTGCGGCGTCGGTCATGTCCGTATGCATATCCCCATAGCTATTGAGGGCGTTGTCACTCTGTTTGCGCTGGCACCAAGCAATCAGCTCGTCTGCAATCAGTCCCACGTCTTCCATCATGCTTGTCTCTGGGACGACGACTCCTTTGCGCATCAGTTCCCTCATACAAGACAGCAGGATGTGGTATCTGAAGAAAGCGGTCAATCACTCTCATCCTACTCGAAGCATTGGATCATATCATCCAACAGAAATTTACCTCGCTGCCAATTGCGGAGGTCCGAGGTATATCTTCAGATCAATCCGGTCCAGGAACGCCTACAGCGTTAATCAAGTAAAGTCGACGCTTTGAGTCCTTCCTACTGTAGATCATCACGTACCGAGTCCACCATGTCCAGCAAGTTAGAAGTGCACAGGACAAGCACGTTGGTGCGCCTCTTCAAGGCATCTGATAGACGAAAAGCAACAGGAACAAAAAACATGATCATATTGCCGAGCCGATGACGACACTTCACAACGGCTACCGAGTGAAGTCAGAACTGCATTGACAACCCTGACAGCGTCACCGGGTTCATTTCCAAGGCCTGCATTAGCTCTTGAAGAGGTGATTGACTCTACCTCGTCGATCAGTACGATCACCAGACAGTCCTCGTCTTCAGCGATATCGGAGATGTGACTGAACAACTTCATGACCAGCTTTCCGGACTCAGAGAACCATTTGGAAAACAAGGAGTGCGAGTTCACCTCCAATAGCACCCCACTCTGGAAGCGGTCTGAGTTGCGGATGAAAGTCTTCTGGGCGAGCCCCTTCAAAATGGTGGTCTTGCCTGTGCCTGGGGGCCCATGCAGCAAGATCATCCTAATAGGCCACGCAGTGATCGCATCGAGTTCGTAAATGAACTGAAGTAAAGACAAGTTCTGACCTATTCCAAGAGATTATGTCGGGGTTGATCTTGGCGTCGGAGAATTGAATTGACGAGCTACAATAGCTCAGCAGACGGTTCTTCATAGCGTTATCAACTATTATATTATCCCATAGATTATGCAGCAACATATTTGGAAGTTCCCATTGCTCACAAGCTGGTAGGGACTCCCCTTCTCCTTGAATGAAATCATTTTCGGGTCCTTGCTCTGACAATCTATAGGGATGCAGACACAATTCAGCCTGTATCGTACATCACAACAACCGCCGAAATTAAGTATAAAATACAGCGATAAAGGCATTGTCGCTCACCTGCCAAAAGGATACTAACTTGTGTGCAGCTAAGTCAACCACCTTGATCGAGTGAGCATAGCTAGCAGAGTCTGGGTCCAAAGTGATGTATCCGTTGAAGAAAACAGCGACTTTATGCCTCAACCAGTCCTTCACCAAGCTATTTACGTCCCCGATCGAGTAAGTGCAGTCATTGCGAATGTTTACTTCAACGTGCACTGGAATCTTGAACTTATGGGCATTGTTCATCATCAATTGAGAATGTATTTTTGGATTAAAAATTCGAAAATTTCACCGCGGCAAAAATATTCCCGACCAGAGACAAACTGGTGCTTGTTTCCTCGAACCACAGAAACCTTTCGATAAGTTATTTCTGAAGCATCTTAGTTAAGTTAACACACTGCTTGATATAACGTACGATGGTAAGTCTGCTCTTGTAATAGTGATTAGCAACCCATGATGGTCAAACTCCACTCTGAATCTTAGGCTGACGCTCCGAGAAAAGAAAAAGCAGTCGAGGAGATCACTACTTTGGCCACCAAAGTTAAAGATGGAGACGAGTATTTTGCTGTTGCTCACATATTTGCTTCATTCAACGATACATTTGTGGTCAGTGACTTCATCTAATGCTGTGACGTGTTGTGGAAATCTGACCATATTCGTACTTTCAATCTTAGCACATCACCGATTTGTCTGGTCGCGAAACTCTTTGCCGCGTCACGGGAGGAATGAAAGTGAAAGCTGATCGTGACGAAGCCTCTCCATACGCTGCCATGCTTGCTGCAATGGATGCTGCTGCTAAGGCCAAAGATCTTGGAGTCACCGCAGTGCACATAAAGATGAGAGCAACTGGTGGCAACCGAACGAAAACCCCCGGACCTGGAGCTCAGTCTGCTCTGAGAGCACTCGCCCGTGCAGGATTGAAGATCGGAAGGATCGAAGATGTTACGCCTATCCCCACAGACTCGACTCGCAGGAAGGGGTCGAGGCGTGGTCGAAGACTTTAAAGCCCTTCGAGTGGCAGTACCGCATTGGTTCAAAACAGTTTATATAGAACACAACTCCTTCAGTAGCTGAGTATGTTTAGGAACATAATTTATGAATGTTTGAGCATCATTCGATGTGCAAGATATCATGAAATAAGTCAGATATAGTATGTCACAAATGCAATATCGTTGGTACTGCGATGTTTTTGCAGTGCGATCGTACAAGTCAGTTCCTAAAGAAAGTAAGTGCCGACGAGTTCGAGGAGGAAGTCTGTGTCAAAATCCAGATGGTCTCCATCAGTAGTGTTGAAGGACACACGGCCGCTGGAGTGCAGGCTCCTAAGGCCAAACGAATCCTGTAGGTACCACGGAGTCTCGGTGAACTCCCAGATGCGGTCGAACGATCCGTCTTCGAAGAACCCCAGCCATTCGCTCTCGTTAGGAATCACCACCGTGTCAGCTGTAGCTTTGACCAAGCAAACACTCTTCAAACTGGACCAATTCGATTTGTAGGTCGCACTGAGAGTGACTTCGTTATTGATGTCAGTCAGAAAGCGGTCGCCCTCTAAGTACTGCGGGATTTTGAGAGGATCCCTAAAATAGTTGGCCTGTGCTAAATTGTTTTGCTCAAATGGATTATATGGACAACCACCGAGAAGCTCACTGAATGCTCTGCAAAGAGAAGTATCAATAGAACAGCCTGGAAACCCTCCAATCCCAGCAAGCGGACCGTGCATAGAGATGAAGTTCAGCACGGGAGGGTCGTTGTATCGCTCCACGTATCCTCGGATAATCAAGTTCCCCTGTGAATAGCCCACCGCATTGAACCCACGAGATAATTTACTATCACTCTGTACGATCTTCGCGAAGTAGTCCACCTGATCATCCAAGTTCATGATGAATCCATTGAGGATGTCAGCTGCGATGGATTCTCCGATTTGCACATTCAACACATAAGCTCCGCCTAAATAAAGAGAAATCTCCACAGCCAGCGGAACCATACCGGAAGGATTTTTGGCAAAGTCGCCCATACCATGCATTTGTACAACTGGTAGCGCTCGATCGGTGGCAGGTGGCTCGTGACGACGATTCTTGCCCCTTGCAGTTGTCTCTAGATTAATGATCTACACGTGATTCAGTTGTCAGAACACAAGTGTTAAAGGTCAGACTGTTCACCGACTGACCTGAGTGAATGCTTGCTTTCTTAGAGTGTCGGCAGCAGTCGCAGGATTAATGAGGCATTCCTTCAGGAGAGTCAGGAAGGAGTCGTACGCGGACATGTCCTCACGCTGAGCAACCTCCAATCCTGGGGGGAAAGATGATGAGACCACCGGAGAGCAGAGGAGGTAGAGATACATCAGCAACGACGTGATTTGTAGCAGAGCCATGACAGTTAACTCAATGGAGACACAACACAAAATGGTCGACGAAGTTAACTTATTGCGTAACTTGACTCTTGTTGGCAGTTACATCATCAAGACATGAGACCTTTCAAGCAAGTGTTGTTGTCGAGGTTGCTCGTCTGCATCTCGCTCCTCTTAACACACCTATGGTCAGTAAATGCTCAAGATGGATGGAAAATGATCGACAGGTTTTACGGATTCCGGTACGAAATGCATGGGGATGGAAGCTACAATCAGAGCACCATGGAGGGCATTCAACAGTACGCTCATTCCTTAGGATGCTTTGGTTGGGTCCAGCTATCGAAGTCCCTCAGCATAGTCGGCGAGGGAAGGTGCTCCAAAGGTAAAGGGAAAGTATTCCAGGAGTGGTTGGAGAAGTCGACGGGAGGAAGAAAATTTGAATCATTGGTAGGACATGTGAATGCACTGACAATTTCATTCATAAACCGTTAATCTGAAGCTGCTAAAACTATGTAAATAGGTATACGGTGATACTAAGATACGGCTGCATTTCTCTCATTTCAAAATACTCGATTCTTCGAGAGACACCTGCTTCCTAGATATCCCACACAGATGCCCAGACCTAACCATTGGTTCTAGTGGCAGCAGTAGCACTTACTCTAAACCTAATCTCTCTATCCATCATAAAGCCAAGGACGAGTTATAGTAGGATGTTGACTGTCACTTCAGCTTGACTTACGAGCTGGGTTGTGGAGATATGTTGCAGTGTAAACTTACAACAGATTGATTCAGCACTCATGATTTCAGTTGCGATGATGCGATTAAGTGACAATGCATGAAACATTAGTTATGCAGCTTACAGAGTATCGAAGCAAATGTAAGTTACCGAACCCTTATAAAACAAAAAGTAAACTTACGTAAAATAGAAACGTTAAGTTACGGACGATTTTTGACTCAAGTTGAAGCTCAACTCAAGTCATGTAAGTTAAGTTAAAGCATGTGGTTGCTACTGTCTGATGTCAGGAATAGTGTTAACACTTTGACGGTGTTTGATGGGGCTTTGATTACTCTCGCGATGCTAATCATCGTAGCATCGAAATCTGTTGCGACTCACCTGAGCCTATTCCTGTGGCCCCGTCACCTGTCGCTCCCGGAGGACTATCCGCTGCACAACACAGTTAAACTGATGGCCAGAAAAGAGAGCATCTTAGAATTTTTGCTTGAGAGCTTCGCTACGATTTACAATAAGACGCAGCGAGAATCGTTCATCGTTAATGTGTTCGGTCTGGCCCCTTTCGTCTTCACCAATAACGTCGAGAACATCACCTATGTCTTGAAGACGAACTATGAGAACTTTACGAAGAGCGGACCAATGTTCAAGTCCAAGTTTCAGGGCTTGCTGGGCGACGGCATCTTCAACGCCGATGGGAGGCAGTGGTACGCGCACCGCAAGACCTCGGCACACTTGTTTAAGCTCACCGAATTCAAGACCACCGTTCTCGAGACCTTTAATCACGATCTGGATGAAGTTATCGGATGTATTACCAACCATGCCGCTCGGCAGAATGCGTTCGATATGCAGGCGCTCATGCACAGCTTCACTCTCGAGTCGATAAGTCAGATCGCGTTTGGTCTGCAACTGGGCTGCATAACCAACGAGGTGGAGTTCGCCCGGGACTTTGACTTCTGCACTGAGTGTATAAATGACTCCATGCTGAACCCGCTGTGGTTGATAGACCGTTTTCTGAGCCCCCGTGGCTGGAGGTACTTCTACTGCCTACAACGGTTGAACAAGTTCGCTTTCAAGATCATCCGTGAGCGGCGGGAGCTCATCCATTCATCTGCAGCCTGCGATACCGGTGACAACGATCATTCAGCAGGTCGGAGCGACCTGCTCAGCCTATACTTGATGAGCGATGTGTTGCGAGACGACCACGACAAGTCGGATTCCCTGCAGCCCAGCGATCAGAACCTGCGGGATGTGATTTTGAACATGGTTATCGCTGGTAGAGACACTACTGCACAGGCTTTGAGTTGGGCCTTCTACTGTTTGTGCATTCACAGCGATGTCCAGGCTAAAGTCCGCGAAGAGGTTGTGTCAGTGGTGGGGCAACATGGACGGGTTCCATCCGCCACTACTGCAATGAGCTACGAGATGCTGCAGCAGTTGCGTTACACTGAGGCGGTCTGCTTAGAAGTGTTGCGACTGCATCCTTCAGGTAATATTTCGTGAGTCATTCGATTAAGCTCGTAGGCCCTCATAACGCGTGTGATATAAAATAGTGCCGAAGGAAGGGAAATGCGTGATGAAGGACGATGTTCTTCCTGACGGGACTGCGGTGTACAAGGGAGACTTGCTGGTGTTCAGTCCCTGGGTGATGGGACGGCAGACTGCCTTGTGGGGTCCGGACGCCCTGCAGTTTCGACCGGAACGATTCGCAGAAAGCAACAAGCCGAATCCATTTGTCTTCACAGCCTTTCAGGTCTGACTCAAGCACACGAAGCAATGCTTGCTTCACTTTGTCCTGTGATGGTGAGAGTGATACTAAACTTACAGGCTGGTCCGCGCACTTGCCTTGGCCAGAACTTTGCCATTCTCGAGATGAAGTGTGCTTTGGCTCGATTGCTGGCTGTGTTTGAATTCAAGCTACAGCAATCAGCGGAATCGGTGACGTACAGCAACACGCTGACGCTCCCTATACGAGGTATTCCTGATGAGCAATGTTCATTCTTCCTTATAAAATCATTTACTTGTTATCTTAGGTGGCCTTTGTGTCTCTGCAACTCCCTTATCACCTGCACTACTTCCCGACAGTGCGTAAGTTCACCCTATAAACGTGTGCTTGATTGAGCATGCATGGCATGGACTCTTTTACATGACCATAAATTCACTTTTCTTAGATGCTATTCTCTTCACCATATGACACTACTGTGTACATACATTGTAAGCTTTACCGCAGAAATCAGTGGTACGTAACGTTAAACTTAGAGTTAAGTTACGATTCTGAGATCGGAGTCAGTCGCTTTTCCCTTTTGAAAGATCAATTTGCGCATTGTGAGTGTGTGACTCTCTCAACAGCGACACCCATCGCACTTACGTCACTTGCTGACGCGGAGCAAAGTTAATTTCCTCATAATTATAGGCTATGGTAAAGCAATCCGCAGCATCCATCGGCAGTGCAGGCTCCTCGATTAAAGCCAGCAGCTCCCATGCCATGAGAGCCCTCGATCATCTCGTGGCGGATAGGCATCCCCTTACAGATCTAGTGTGCTTCTTGGTGCCGATCCTGTTCATGTCCTTCACTGACATCCTCCCAATATATGCAACAGGTACATACATTTGACCATTAGTGCTGCATTGAATTTTGTTGTGTTTCGTTCCTTGTAACTACGGCTTGATTATATTGCCCATCTCATATTCTTCTCAGGGATTCTTCGAATATTGTCAACGCATGCCTTCTTGTCGTTGCATTTCATCTTTGTGGACAAAGACAATTACAATGAAAAGCTATCACAGAAGCAGTTGGAGCGAGAGAAGAGCGATTACTTAGTAGGCATCATCTTGCACATGTGGGCCCAGTTGGTGCTACAGCTCTTGTTTCCGGCGATGTTCTTCCAGCCATCGAATGTTATGGCAGCATGCGCTATGAACACCTTCCTTAGCCACGTGTTGGTAGTGGAGCCCTTGTATTACGCTGTCCATCGTTGGTTGCACAAGCCCGAGCAGATGAAGGCCATGCACGGGCACCACCACACATCAGTCAATCCGGTCCCTGCCACTTCGCTGGTCCAGAACTTTCAGGAACACTTTATCTACATTGCAACTTTCGGCCCAGCTATACTTCTGCCGTACTTTATTTTCGGAGCCAATCACTGGGTGGTGGTGGGTGCGTACTTGGTGCTGTTCGACATCGTGAACGCGTATGGTCACACGAACATCCGGTGCAGGCACTGGGTCTTCGAGAGCAAACTGTCGCCCCTCACCTACTTGATATACACGCCAGAGTTCCACCTGGGGCACCACGCGCTCTTCAACTGCAACTATGGGCTCTTCATGCCTGTTTGGGACCACTTGCTGGGCACCTATCGCAAGTACCTCAAGAACGATCCCCATCCGAGACTGCTGCCCGCCCGGAATCAAGACCTGGTGTTCATAGGCCACAACGGAGGGTTCGGTCACTTTTGGACTGTACCCGAGGTATGCTTCTACAACATCTACGACTCATACAAGAGGACGTGGCTGCCCATCGAGATGGAGTTGCTCTGCGTTAGTGCCATCAGCAGAGCCCTTCGACTTCTGGTGTCGTGCTACAAAGTCTCGAGATATCTGGTCGACGGGAAACACATCGGTCGGGTCATTTGTATTTTCCGCACCCCTCTCGACTACCTGAACCCCTCGTCGTATCATGCCATCAACACCGACATCGTTCGAGTAATCGAGGAGCAGCACCTGTCCTGTGGTACGAGATACTTCGGGCTTGGTAATCTCAACAAAATGAAGCAGCTCAACGACGGAGGAGCATTGATAGCAGAGCGTATCCGTGCTCACCCCACGCTGAAAGACGCGAACATCAGGGTGTGGACCGGAGACACGCTCACTGCGGCATCGGTGTACCATCAGATCATCGCCATTCCACACTTGCAGGAGTTGTTTTTCATTGGGGCCAGTGGCAAGATCGCGACAGCTGTTAGTCGGCTGCTGCTCGAGAAGAATATCCGGATCTGTGCGTACAGCAGTTACGAGTGCATTTCGCATCCCAACATTCGGTACACCCAAGACATCACGGAGATGGCCGACTATCAACATGTTGTGGTGGGCAAATCGATTGACCCGTCGCTTCTGCAGAAGGCCCTGAATCGTAGGCGAGCTCAAAGCGCTGCTACCTCGTCTCCTCTCAGCACTCAATACCTCCTTGACTACACCGTGCCGTTCCTTCCTCTTCAGCTCGGCGGCACTGCCTTCCGTCACGTCCAAATCGCAGTGTTGAAAGTGAGCAACGACGAGTTCCTGCGCGGCTACTACGACATCTGCATGGGCACGTCTCAGAACCACATCTACCCGTGCCATGCTGGATGCATCCTCAACATGATCTCCGGGAGGGAGACGGATGAGACTGGCGACATTGCCTTGTCGGACATAGATGGCATCTGGGCATTGGCACTGAAGAGCGGCTTGGGCAACAAACCGCTCTCACTGCAGTAGTCGATGGGCCGTCTCCTCTGCCGTAACGTAGTAGTTTATCTTAGCGTTCATGTATATTATTGTTGCACTGAATAAATTAAATTCGAAGTGGCTTATCTAACTTAACTGTGGTCTAGATGGTGTGCAGTACGTACTGTAAGGTTACTTAACAAAAGGCAATCAAATCCATTCAAGGGTGAAAAGGATCATGCTGACCTAACAAGTCTCCAATGACACGCTCTTCTGGTTTGCCTTTAGAATCTACATGGTGCTGAGGACTAAGATGAAGTCCTGGAATCTTCAAAGCTTCATCATGTCGAAGAAATATCATTGTCCCATCGTTGCATAACTTGTGAGGCAGTATCGAATACATTGCCAAGATGAGGTTTCTGTTCAGTCCAACCTCACTACAATTGATCCTCTTGATGCTGATCGCTGCGAGCCGCCCTCTTCGCGGGAATATTCACGATGATCCGAAACAGTGTTCGTGCAAGGAATGGTCTCAGTCTCTGTTCTGGAACAGCTCCCAGCCTAAGTCTAGGGGCATCAAGCAGGTCTGTGTGCAGGTCAACGGCTATGCATCCACTGGTCACATAGAGCGGGTTCGACGATTACTGCTGGATTTGCAGCATGGGGAGCTGACGAGGAGATCTTTCTACATGAATATCGAGTGGCTTGATGACCACTGGGATGTTGGAAGTAAGTCTATCCGTCGGCATTGCGATGTCATTTTGAGAGTTGTTGATGATGTAGCTATTAATGCAAGCGCAGTGACGTCGATGCGATGGAGCCAGTACTTGAATTGTCCGGGTGATTGCTCTCCTGTTCCTTCTGTCGGTGTACCGGTATCAGTGCTTATCACATGGATTTCCGATGATGCTCTGCAAGTATATAAAGCAGACAGACCATCTCACAATCTGTTGGTCACTTGTAGTCTCACGTTGGGAATGCTGTCGCAAGCAATGCGCTGTCCGCAGTTCGACTCACAGTCAGTCGCTTCTCGGAGGACAATGAGGCTTGCCTTCTTGCTGTACAGTATCCTCTGGAGAAGAGTCGTCGAGTGCGGTGAGCAGCGCCGATGGGACCGTGAAGTGGTGGCTGTTGGTTCCGATCGAGACACCTGCGTAGTGTACGAAAGGCCCCTGTACCGCTTAGTTCAGAGGAAGGTGTTCGCGTTGATCATCTGGATAGGGAACTCGGAAAGTCTCGATTTACTGCGGC
>Ga0164294_10006121_pt1 | contig 10296 bp, 12 predicted proteins | sample GEODES005metaG_FD_111479 | JGI IMG/M metagenome (GOLD analysis project Ga0164294, IMG submission 111479) | Oligotrophic lake water microbial communities from Sparkling Lake, Wisconsin, USA - GEODES005 metaG | ecosystem: Environmental > Aquatic > Freshwater > Lake | place: USA: Sparkling Lake...
GCACACCCAACACGCCACTTGTCTCGTAGCCATGGACACCGCCCGTCACGAGCGCCGTCGGCAGCGCCGGGTCGAGGGTCCGGTCGCGCAAGGCCAGTAGGGCAAAAGTCTCGCCGGAATAAACGAGCTGACCGTAGGTAAGCTTTTCATACCGATCGGCGAGGCTATCGATGCGTGGGATGACATCCTCGTCGTAACGACGCTGGCGAGACTGACCATCACGCCACTGGCTGCGCTCACTTGCGCCCCAGGGCTGACCCGGATCGCCAATTGGGTAAGGGCTCACATCCGCCATATGATTCTCCGTGTTCGGCATCGTTTAGACGAACAGCGGCTTTCGGGACTACCGATGGGCTAACTGAATGACCGAAACTAAGGAGCTTAGTGGTCAGCTAACACGTCAGCGCCGTCCTGGCTCCGTTATCGAGCGCCTACCTTCATCGCCGCCTTTGCAGCTTCATTCACAAGAGCGCGGCCGGCCGTGTCCCGGACGGCGGCTGCCATCGACTCCCATGTTTCAGCCGAGCGCAGGTGCATTTCACGCCGGTTGACCAAGGATGTCTTTTCCGCAGCCGCACGTTGCGCGTCAGCGTTTGCGAGATAGATTTCAAATTGATTCATGCCGCGCCCCTACAGGCTGATAACCGCATTTGCATCCGGCTTTTGCCGATCTACGGTCGGTTATCCCCCGCCGCGTCAGCTAGAATTGAGCACGCCGATAAATGTCGCCAATCATCGTTTCTGCCCTTTTTGGTGATCATGATTTCCACTGGCTGGATGCGCTGCGACGCTCACACTTTCCTCCGGAAAGAAATCAACTTTCCGCACATCTGACCCTGTTCCATCATCTGCCCCCTTCGATCGAGCACGAGCTCAAGCGGCGGTTGGTCGAGATTGCAAAACGCGATCGGCCGCAGGCCCTCGCCACGGGCGCGATCAACCTTGGCCGCGGGGTAGCCATTCGAATTGAAGCGCCTCGGTTGGGGACGTACCGGGAAGAACTGGCGGATGCATTTCGCGAGCTTCTCATACCTCAGGATGCCGCGGGCTGGCGTCCGCATGTCACTATTCAAAACAAGGTTGAGCCCGCAGTGGCGCGAAAGCTCTTCGATACAATCCAGCAGAGCTTTCAGCCACGTCCCGTGGAAGTCGCTGGGCTCGCCGCGTGGTGGTATCGAGACGGGCCGTGGGAGATGATCTCGCGCCACATGTTTCGCTGAAGCGTTCGCCGCTTCCAAAAAGCGGCATTTTGCAAATCGCCTTCATCTCTCTTCCCAGAGCGGCCTCAGCGACGTCCGCTTTTAGGGTCATCGAGACCTCTGCTGAACGTCTGGAAATAAGGCGCAAAGCGGCCAGCGTGAGGCTAGCCCTCGACCCTCAAAATCGCGCATCCCGCCGCAAAGATGTGTGGATCAAATCGTGCGAATGGTGCGTATCGGGCTCGTGAAAGGAGCTTTGATGACGCGTCGATCAGCTGCCTTAACTTTTGCCCTCGCCATGACCGCGGCTGCCCACACGGAGCCACCGCCCCCGCCTCGTATCGAGTTGCCGGTCCGGGAGGTCGATCTCTCGGATGGGACGCGCCGTTATGCCGTGCAGCTCACGATCGGCGGCGTCGCGATGGACGCCGGATTGGATACCGGCTCGACAGGTCTGCGCGTCCTGGCGCCCCGGCTCACCGCTCCGCTGCACGGAGGAGCCGCGTCGCAGTATAGCTACAGCAGCGGGCTCATCATCGAAGGGCGTGTCACGAAAATTGCGGTTCAGTTTGGGCTCGCTGCCGGTTCCGTGCCCGTCCAATTGATCGAGAAGCTGGGATGCACCTCGATTCACCCGGAATGCCCGGGCAAGACCCTCGGCGTGGCCGATTACGGCATCCAGGGAGATGGACTGAAAAATGAGGGCTTCCCGGCCATCCTCGGCATCAACATGGCCGACAATAGCGTAACCAACCCGCTGATGGCGCTCGGCGTAGTGCGCTGGATCGTCGAGTTGCCGCAACCTGGCAAGGATGGGACCGGCCGCCTGATACTCGACCCGACCAATGAGGAAGTCGCGAACTTCACCCGTCTGCCGCTCATTCCCGCACTGCTGACGCGGAATAGCGGCGTGCATGATGCGATACCCGGTTGCGTGGTTCGCACTGACACCGACGCCAAATTTTGCGGCCCAGTGATGTTCGACAGCGGCGCTCCAGGACTACGCATTTCCCTGCCGGAATTTAACAGCCCCTGGCCGGCCGGAACGCCGGGCCAGCTTGTGGTCGGCGGAAATGGACAGAATGTTGCGCTGGCTTTCACGACGGGGCGGCGTGAGCAGGCCTCGGGTATGTTCCAAGAGCGGATCGGGGCGAATGCAGTGCCCCACATTTCCGCAGGCCTGATGCCCTATTTTGGCTGGTCAGTCCTGTACGAGCCGAACGCGAAATCGATCGGCTTGAAACCGCGCTGAGGAACGGCCCCGACGGCGAAATGCTACGTGTGATTGCCCGTTGAGGCCTTCTGATCCACGCAGATGCCGTCGCCGGTACGCGCCTTACAATCGTCCTTCGAGCAAGCGGAAAGTGCCAAGCAGCCTGCAATGGCCAGGATGATTAGCTTGAATGACATTGGGGGGCTTCCGGCACTCTGATCGCGGCAATGCGATGATGTCGTTAGATCGACGAAGCGTGCAAGACGACATTACGTGATTATACTGGACGAGAGCAATCGCGGTCGAGGTGTGCTGATGATCGACATTCGCGCCGGCCTGCCGATCCTGGCCTTCGGCGATGCTGCCGCCTTCGAAGTCTGGCTGAAGGATACCCCGCCTAACGCACCGGGCCTATGGCTGAAGCTAGCCAAGAAAGGTGCGCCCGAACCGACTCTTTCCAAAAGCGAAGCGATCGATGCGGCGTTGTGTTACGGCTGGATAGACGGTCAGCTGGACAAGTATGACGACCATTACTGGCTGATCCGGTTCACGCCGCGCAAAGCGCGCAGCAAATGGTCCGAGGTCAACCGCACCCGGGCGATCCAGCTCATTACCGAGGGGCGAATGCAGCCCGCGGGTATGGCCCAAATCGAAGCGGCCAAGGCTGACGGGCGCTGGGATGGGGCCTATGCTCCGGCGAGCACCGCCGAGGTGCCTCCCGACCTGGCGATCGCGCTCGCTGCAAGCCCGGCGGCTGAAGCGTTCTTTGCCACCCTAAAGAGCGCTAACCGCTACGCCATCCTCTATCGGATCGGATCGGTGAAGAAGGCCAACACGCGGGCTCGCAAGATTGCCGACTTCGTTGCCATGCTCGAGCGCGGGGAGACGATCCACGGCTGAAAACCGAGAGTGGGCCGATTGCGGTCGCCCAGAACGGGATAATCCTCGCCGGGCTTACATCTGAACGGTGCTAACCGGGGCCCTCTTCGCTTCCGCGAAGACACTTGGCCGCAGCCAGGACCCGATGCGGCGCGTGAGCCCAACATCACCCTCTATTCTCATGTCGCCTGCTAGCACGGCATCGCGATACGTGCGGTTGCCCATCCATACATCGGTCATTGTCCGCGCGGTGGTCGCGAAGAAGACGTCGACGTCTCGCCCTGGGTCCGTGATGCACACGTCCACCCTGCTTTCACGGATCAGAAGCCACCAATTGCGCTGCTCGGAAAGATCGTCAAACCGAAACCGAATCACGGTCTGACTGCCCGGGAGTTGCACCGGATCGATGCTTCGTTCGAGGTAAAGCATAAGCAGTTCGACATCGAGGTCGTCGGTGCCCAGAGCGCTCTTCGCCCAGCAAAGGCTCCATTCGCCAAGCGCAACGATGACCGGCATCAGCTCTTCACAGGCTGGCGTTGGATAATATTCGTAGCCGCGCTGACCGTTGATGCGACGTCGGACGACCAGTCCTTGCGCCTCCAATGATTTGAGCCGCGCAGAAAGGAGCGCGGGGGACATGTCCCCCAGCCCGCGTTCCAGCTCACTGAAGCGTCGCCCGCCCATGAGCAGTTCGCGAATGACGAGGATGGTCCATCGCTCGCCGAGGATTTCTGTCGCTTTCGCGATCGGGCAGAATTGGCCGTAATTCATGATCCCTCCGCGGTCACCGATACTCCGAGCCGCGTGGCTGACTCCACTTCAAAATCTGTAGTTGGTTCCTTCAGATGTAGAAGTGGAGGGCCTTCGCCGATCGGCCGATGACGACCGAGTTCGCCGGGCTTTCCGGCGCGAAGGAAGGATTAGGATATGCCACTCGTGACGATAGACCTCATCAAAGACGTGTTCACGCCCCGCCAGAAGCAGACGATGATCGAGAAGGTCACGGACGCGATGCTGGAAGTCGAGGGTGAATCGATGCGCTCGGTCACCTGGGTGAAGATCAACGAGGTCGAGCAAGGTGATTGGGCGATCGGCGGGCAGACGCTGAACGCGGCCGCCGTGCATGCAATAATGGCGAAGGCTGCTTAGCTACGGCCAGGCACCATTTGCCCTACAGTACTGTGTAGTTGCGTAGCTTCGGTCAGAATTCCCGAAGTATTGGCCAACAAAGAGCGCCTCGGGAAGCCGAGGCGCTCTTTTGCGCTTGGCACACGAGCTGCTTCGATACGGCCATACCAGCGCCGCGAGGTTTGGCCGCTGGCGGGGATGGCCGCCGTGATGCGTACGACTTTGCCCACGCCCGCGAAATATACCTGCCAACACGGATCGGAGGGAGGAACATCGCCGGCATGGCGATGGTTCTACTGTTTGAAAAACCAGCATTTTTCGTCAACAGGAGAATCCCCAATGTCCGTGCTCGACCAAATGATCGCCGCCGTCACGCCCCCGGAAAGCGATGAGGCGAGGCTGGATGCGCGCGCTAATGCACAGGCCGTTGCGGTACCGGGCGGATGGTTCGCCATGATCCTCGATCACCATCTGCTGCTCGAGGATGCGTTCGCCGCGACCAAGGCGGCGAATGACGCAGGCTCGCGCACCGCCGCGCTCAAGCATCTTGGCGTCATCCTGACGGGCCACGCGATTGCGGAGGAAGCTGTGGTCTATCCCGGCCTCGGCGAGGCGGGCGAGAAGGGCCATGCCACGATGGGCTATAACGAGCAGGTCATGGTGAAAATGCAGATGGCCATGCTCGAGAAGCTCGATCCGATGAGCCAGGATTTCGACGACAAGCTCGAGCACATCCGCGGTGCGGTCGCGCACCACATGTACCAAGAAGAAGGGACGTGGTTCGTCGAGCTGTCGGAAAAGGCGTCGGCGACGGATCAGGCAATGATCACGAAGCGGTACCAGGAGGAATGGTCGCGCTATGTCGGCGCGGATGCCTGATATAGGGCGTACCGCTGATGCATGGGCCGCCCCGCAAGGGGCGGCCTTTTTCGTTTGGGTGCGCCAGCCACGCGCTGCCTCACCACTCATCAACGACCGAAAGCTGCGCGGTAGAACGACTAAAAGCGCTTTCTGCCGCAGGTGCATCGCACAAGCTGCAGCATCTATTTGGGCGTCGACCCGTTGAGGCGATGGAGGAGATCGCTCATGGAGATCGTCAAACTGCCCCTCGGCGAGATGGCACCGGCTGACACCGACTGCATCAAGATCAATGAGGCACCGGTGGGTGGCTTCACGTTGGTTGCTTCCGCCCTCATGGTTTGCGGGGATCGCGACGACACGGAGTCTGTGTCGCTTGTGAGCAGCGAGCCCTATCCCTCCTATGATGCAGCGGAGGCCGCGGGTTTGGCCTGGGCCGAGGATCTCTGTGTCGCGACGATCTATATCGAGACAGGCGGAGGCACCGAGCCTGTCATGTAGGACGAGCGCTGAGCTTCGCCTTCACGCGAGCCTAGATTAGGCCGTTTCTCAACTTTAGTGCACTTGTGCGTGAGGCGACCGACGTGCCCGCAAGCGACGACGCAGCCGCGGCGTCATGGCTGCCAGGAGCACAATTGCTCCCACGCCCAACACTATCAGCGTCGCTGATTTGATGGTGTGAAGCCAGGGATCGATCGCCCTGCCGAACCAGAAGCCCGCCCAAACCATCACGACGCCCCAAACCGCCGCGGACGAGGCGTTCAGCAGGACAAAGGTGCGCGAGCGCAGGTGCGATGCCGAGATCGCAATCGGCGCGACGGTCCGCATGCCATATATGAAGCGGAAACCGAGCGTGAAAAGGATCAGGTGGTTCTCAAGAATGCGAAGAGCGCGCCGGAACGCAGGCCGGTCTTCGACCCGTTTCACCCATCTCTCCTGCTGATAGTGGCGCGCTATCCAGAACCAGAGTTGATCGGCGACGCACGCGCCTGTCCCGGCCGAGATGACCACGCCCCAGATCGGCAGCAGGCCATTTTGCGCCAGCACGCCGCCAGTAAGCGCGACGGCCTCGCCTTCGATACCGGCGCCCACAAATATTGCAGCCAGCCCGAAGCGAGCGATCAGGGATTCCAGCGCCACGTGATCTCCTCAACCTACGATGGACTGCAGCGTGCGAACCGGGTGAGGTTCGCCGCTATTCGTCGTCGTCGCTATCAGTTTGGCCTAGTCGATCCTCTTCATCATCCATCATCGGCTCGCCGACAAACGCGCCGTTGTCGATGATGCCGCTGCGAACCATCTGATTCATGGTATCGACGAGATCGGGCGCATCCTCGGGGCTCACAGCGCCGGGATTAGAGCGACCTCCATGTTCGCTCTCCTCTGAGATGTCGGTATCAACGACGAGAGCATCGTCGGCGACATCCTGCGCCTGGTCAGCATCGCGCTGTTCGTCATTGTCCAGCTCGGGGGCGATATCGTCGTTCGGGATACGGGACATAGGGCATCGCCTTGATTGAGAGGGAGCCCCTCAACGAGCCGATTATCACCTGCGTTCCGCTACAATGATACAGCCCGGCAACTATCTTAGCTGGCTGTCTTTGCTACCGCGTCGGTTGATACCCACGGCCCGAATCCTGGTGTCGCGAACCGCTTGGCAAGCGACACAGGTGCGCGTCGCCGGGAGCGCAGCACGCCGGGCGGCAGGAATGCCCTCGCCGCAATCGTCGCATTCGTCCGCGCCATTACCGGTCGGCAACATAAAACGAGCGCGCAGCACGGCATCTGTGACCGTGTCGTCGATCTGATCTTGAACGGCTCCATCCTGAGCCCAGCCGTTGGCCATGACCTGCCATTCCTCCTAGTTTTCATGATCTTAGATAGGATTTATCTGGGCATTTTCCAGAGCCGGCCTAGTGGAAATCGTGGCTCCGCAGACGCAATATCTCCTCCTGCTCAGCAGCCGTGCCAAACGGTGGTGAGGCCAACGTGCGTCCCCGAGGCGACCAGGCCGGATCGCGCGGGTCCGGACCGCCGCCATTTTTAGCCCCGTCGCCGCGCCCGGGAGCGACCGCAAAATCGATCCGGCCGATCGATCGCAGCATCTCGTCATGATCGGTGATGCGGTCGCAGATGATGTGGATGACCTCGCCCTCCTTCTGGAGGCGTCCCCGCATCGCGATCATCGACGATGACATGACCTGGCGGCGATAGGTTTCGAAACGGTCGGGCCAGAGGATGCCATTGGCGATGCCGGTCTCGTCCTCGATTGTGACGAACAGCACGCCCTTGGCCGAGCCCGGCCGCTGACGAACGAGGATGACACCCGCGACTTCGACGTTGCGGCCATCGCGGATCGAGCTGAGGTCGCCGCAGCGCGCGATGCCAATCCTATCTAACTGCGGACGCAGGAAGCTAATCGGGTGCGCGCGAAGCGATAGCTGAAGCGAGCGATAGTCTTCGACCACCTCGCGGCCAGCCGTCATCGGCCTCAGGGCCACGCCCGGCTCCAACCCTTCCGCCGAGAATTTGGCCTCCCGCTCATCGGCCGCAGCGAACAGCGGTAACGGCGCTTCGCCCAGCCCCTTCACCTTCCAAAGGCCTTGGCGACGATCATTCGCGAGGCAGGCGAAAGCATCTGCCTCGGCCAATCGCTCGATAGCAGCGCGGGGCACCCCGGCGCGCCGCCAGACCTCTTCAACACTCTCGTAGGGCGCAGACCCCCTTGCCGCGACGATTGCCGCACCGTGCACGTTGGCGAGCCCGCGTATCTGCCGAAACCCTAGCCTGACCGCCATGTACCGGCCGCCGGTCGGCTCCAATGTGCAGTCCCAGTGGCTCTCGTTGATCGACACCGGGCGCACCTCAACGTCATGCTTGCGAGCATCGCTCACGATCTGAGCGGGCGCGTAGAAGCCCATCGGCTGCGCATTGAGGAGCGCTGCGCAGAAGACATCGGGATGATGATGCTTCATCCAGCAGGAAGCGTAGGCGATCTTGGCGAACGACGCCGCATGACTCTCGGGGAAGCCGTACGAGCCGAAGCCCTCGATCTGCTTGAAGGTGCGTTCGGCGAAGTCCTTGGGGTAGCCCCGCGCGATCATGCCGCCGACAAGCTTGTCGTAGAAGTGGCTGACGCCACCGGTCAGCTTGAACGTGGCCATCGCGCGGCGAAGTTGATCGGCTTCGACCGGCGTGAAGCCAGCACCCACGATCGCGACCTTCATCGCCTGCTCCTGGAAGAGCGGGACGCCGAGGGTCTTCTCCAGCACCGCCTTCAGCTCGGGCTTGGGATATTCGGGCGTCTCCTTTCCCTCGCGTCGGCGGAGGTAAGGATGGACCATGTCGCCCTGGATCGGGCCGGGCCGCACGATCGCGACCTCGATCACCAGATCGTAGAATTTGTTGGGCTTGATCCGCGGCAGCATCGACATCTGCGCGCGGCTCTCGATCTGGAAGACGCCGAGCGTGTCGGCCTTCTGGATCATCTTGTAGACGGCGGGGTCATCATCTTGGAGGTCGGCCATTCCGACCCGGATGCCTTTCTTCTCCTCCAGCATATTGAAGGCGCGGTTCATGCAGCCGAGCATGCCGAGGCCCAACACATCGACCTTCATGAACTTCAGCGCATCAATGTCATCCTTGTCCCACTCGATGATCTGACGATCCTCCATGCGGGCCGGCTCGATCGGCACGAGATCGTCGAGCCGCTCCTGCGTCAGCACGAAGCCGCCCGGGTGTTGGGAGAGGTGACGCGGATGGCCGATGAGCTGGCGCGCCAGCTCCAGCGTCAGTTTCAGCCGGTGATCGTCGGCGTTAAGGTTGAGGCTCTCGATCTGCTCGTCGGTGATGCCCTCGACCGACCAGCCCCAGACCAGACCAGTCAGCATCTTGGTAAGATCGCGTGGAAGCCCGAGCGCCTTGCCAACCTCGGCCACTGCTCCCCGCGTCCGGTAGCGGGTGACGACCGCGGTTAGCGCCGAGCGATGGCGACCATAGGTCTCGTAGATCCACTGGATAATCTCTTCTCGCCGCTCATGCTCGAAGTCGACGTCGATGTCGGGCGGCTCCTTGCGCTCCCCCGAGACGAAGCGCTCGAAGAGCAGCTCGTGCTTGATCGGATCGATCGACGTGATGCCGAGGAAATAGCAGACGCAGCTGTTGGCGGCCGATCCCCGCCCTTGGCACAGGATGCCGCGCCGCCTGCTCTCAGCGACGATCGCGTTCACGGTCAGAAAGTAGGGCGCGTAGCCGAGCCGATCGATCAGCCGCAGCTCATGATCGATCTGGTTGCGATAGACTGGCGGCAGCCCGTCGGGAAACATCCGCTCGGCTGCGATTTCGGTGAGCGCGGCGAGCGCTTCCTGCGCAGATCGCCCCGCCATCACCTGCTCATAGGGATATTGATATTGGATCTCGCCAAGATCGAAGGTGCACTGTGTAGCGATGTCGGCGCTAGCCTGGACTGCATCAGGAAAGCTCGCGAAGCGTCTCTCCATCTCAGCCGGCGACTTCAGATTGCGATCCATGAAGCGTTCGCGGCGATAGCCGAGCGCATCGACCGTCGTCTTCTCGCGGATCGCGGTCATGACATCCTGGAGCGGTCGAGCCGCCGGCGCGTGGTACAGCACGTCCCCCGTCGCCACGCTCCGCAGGCCCGCAGCGCGCGCTAGCGCGTCGAGCTGATGAAGGCGGGCAGCGTCGCCGGGGCGTCGCCGGAGCGATAGAGCAAGATACCCTCGGATGCCGAACACATCCCTCAGCTCGCGAAGCCACGTCGCCACTGTGTGATCCGGCAGATCGGGAACGAGGATTGCGACCAGTCCGTCAGCATGGGCGACGACATCGCTCCAGTCGAGGATGCAAAATCCCTTGCCGCCGCGGGCTTTGCCCATCGACAGAAGTCGCGTCAAACGCGACCAGGCGACCTTATCGGTCGGATAGAGAAGCAGCGCTCGGCCGTCGGTCAAATCGACGCGCGCGCCAGGGATCATCCGAACGCCGGTGGTCTTCTGCCCA
>Ga0164294_10006123_pt1 | contig 10293 bp, 7 predicted proteins | sample GEODES005metaG_FD_111479 | JGI IMG/M metagenome (GOLD analysis project Ga0164294, IMG submission 111479) | Oligotrophic lake water microbial communities from Sparkling Lake, Wisconsin, USA - GEODES005 metaG | ecosystem: Environmental > Aquatic > Freshwater > Lake | place: USA: Sparkling Lake...
CGCCGCCGAAGCGCCCGCCGCCGCCCTGGCGCCGCACCTGGGCCACGGGATTGGGGGCCGCGGCGATGTCGGCGGCCGAGTGCATCTTGCCGCCGGCGACCGGCACCTTGAAGCCGATCAGCCGCTCGATGTCGCGCAGGAAGGGCACCTCGCCGGCCTCGACCAGGGAGATGGCGATGCCCGAGGCGCCGGCGCGGGCGGTGCGGCCGATGCGGTGCACATAGGTCTCGGGCTCATTGGGCAGGTCGAAGTTGATGACATGACTCACGCCCTGCACGTCGATGCCGCGGGCGGCGATGTCGGTGGCCACCAGCACGGGGGTGTTGCCGCCGCGGAAGTTCTCCAGGGCGCGCTCGCGGGCGCCCTGGGACTTGTTGCCGTGGATGGCTTCGGCGCGGATGCCGCCCTCGGACAGGTACTCGGCGATGCGGTTGGCGCCGTGCTTGGTGCGCGAAAAGACGATGGCGCGGTCCATCTCGGGCACCAGCAGCAGGTCGATGAGCAGGTTGCGCTTCTCGGTCTTGTCGACGAAGTACAGCGACTGCTCGACTTTGGCGACGGTGGGGGTCTCGGGCTCGATCGAGACGCGCACCGGGTTGATGAGCAGCTCGCGGGCCAGCTCCTCGATCTCGCGGGGAAAGGTGGCCGAGAAGAAGAGGGTCTGCCGCTCGCGGGGCAGCACGCGCAGGATGCGGCGCACATCGGGCAGAAAGCCCATGTCCAGCATGCGATCGGCCTCATCGAGCACCAGGATCTCGACGTGGCGCAGGTCGACGAGGCCCTGGCCGCCGAGGTCGATCAGGCGGCCGGGGGTGGCGATCAGCACGTCGATGCCGTCGCGGATGGCCTTGACCTGGTTGCCCTGGCCCACACCACCGAAGATGACGGTGGAGCGCATGCGCGGCAGGAACTTGCTGGCGGCGCGGAAGGAGTCGCCGATCTGGGCGGCCAGCTCGCGGGTGGGGGCCAGCACCAGGGCGCGGATGCGGCCGTTGCTGGGGGCCCCGTCGAGGAGCTGCAGCATCGGCAGGGCGAAGGCGGCGGTCTTGCCGGTGCCCGTCTGGGCCTGCCCGCAGAGGTCGGTGCCAGCGAGCACATGGGGGATGCTGGCCTGCTGAATCGGCGTGGGGGTGACGTAGCCCTGGGCTTCGACGGCGCGCAGGAGGGGGGAGATGAGCTTGAGGTCGGAGAAGGTCAAGGGAGCTGCTTTGTGCGGCGATGGCGCACGACTCGGCCGAAGGGATGTCACCAGGCCTCGGGCCGACTCGGGGCGGGCTGGCGTCGATGGCTCAGGTTGCGGACGAAATTCTGGAGCCAGACGCGACACCCGAAACGCCGACCGGCGCTGGCTCCCCGCAGGGAGTGGCCGGCCCCCGCGCGACCATCGTGCGCTTGGGGAGGGGGTTCTATTGCGTGGAGCGCGCCTTGGCCAGGGGCGGCCCCGCCCGCGGGAGCCTGAACAGTCAGGGTTCGCGCAGGGGCATCTGGGAGACGGCGATGGGGTGAACGATCTGCAGGGCCACCTCGGGGTACTCCAGAAGGGGGTGGTCGTCGGTGATGAGGTGGTCGGCGACGATGTCGGCGCGGCGTGTGCCTTCGTAGAGATCGTACAGGCCGCCCGGCTCACCCGCCTCCCGCAGCCAGCGGTCGAAGGTGCGCAGCTCGGCGGCGAAGCGGTCGTCGCCGGCCATCCGGGCGTCGAGGGCCTCGGCGCTGAGGTCGAGGGGCTGGTCGCTGGCGACCGTGATCATTCCTTCGTTCCAGGTGACCCGGTGCAGGAAGTGCTCGGCCAGGGTGCGCTGCACGAGCAGGGCCTGGGCGGGGTTGCCCTCGTTGGCGTAGACCACCAGCACCCCATCGGGCTCCAGGCGCGACTTGACCAGACGGAGGTACTCATCGGAGAGGAGCAGGCTCGATCCGGCGGCCCGTAGGTGCAGGGGCGCGCTCAAGATGAGGTCGTAGCGCGTCTCGTCGAGGGCGAGGCCGACGCGGGCGTCGGTCCAGATCCAGCGGATGGCCGGATGGGTGAGGGAGCCGAGCGTGCCGGCCGGCTCGGCCTCGTGCAGGCGGCGCAGGGTCTGGTTGATCTCGTAGGAGTCGACGGTGGCACCGTCTACGCCGGCCAGGGTGTGGCCGGAGATGCCGACGCCGCCGCCCACCACCAGGGCCTTGCGCAGCGGGCGGTCTCCGCGGCCGATCACCGCGGCGGCGGCCATCAGCCAGGCGTAGGGCTCGCCGATGTGGTCGTCGCCGTCGGAGAGGCGGGTGTGCCACAGGCCGTCGATGTAGACCTGGCCCTCCTCGTTCAGCTCCACCACGCCGTCGCGGCCCCACCAGGCCCGCTCACCGTTGTGAACGGTGAACGGAATGGTCGTGCCCTGGGCGAGCACAAAGAGCGCCACCCCCGCGCAGAGCCCGGCGAGGCGGGGCCAGGGCACCGCCGCGAGGGTGACGGCCACGAGGCCGAGGGCCAGGGCGCTGGCCCCCCAACTCAAGGGGGCCTCAAAGCCCACCAGGGTGGCCAGCAGCACGCCGGCGCAGGAGCCGAGGGTGTTGGCGGCGGTGAAGCGACCCAGATCGCGGCCCCAGTCCACCGAGACGGTGCGGCAGAGCCCGCCATAGAGCAGGCCGAAGGGAAGGCAGGGCAGGCAAAAGAGGAGGCTCGCCTGGAGCAGCGACAGGTCGCCGCCATCGCGGATGAGGTGAAAGAGCGGCGGCATCGCCAGCACCAGCGTCGCGGTGAGCCCCGAGAGCGCCGGCACCGGCAGGCGCAGGCGGCTGCTCAGCGCCACGCCCACGCTCCACAGCACGAGGTAGGTGGCGAGGGCCGTGGCGAAGGTCTGAGGAAGGGGCTCAAAGCAGAGGGTCAGCGCGCGGATCAGCCCCATCTCGTAGGAGAGGGAGAGCAGGCCCAAGGCGGCGCCGAGGAAGATCTCCAGGCCGCCGCTGCCGGCGGCGCGGGCTTGGGGGGCCGGGGCTGGGGTCTGCGGCCGATCGAGGGCTTCGCGGGCCAGGGCGGTGAAGATCGCGGCGGCGAGCAGGTTTGCGCCGATCGCCACGCCAAGGGCGGCCCGCTGGCCCATCCACGGGAGGAGCAGGGCGGTGGCCGACCCGGCGCCGAGCGCGGCGCCGACGGTGTTGACGAAGAGCAGGATCGGCAGCAGGGCGTCGCGGGAGGCCCCCAACTGGCGCTGACAGCCCGCGGCGGCGAGGGGCACGGTGGCCCCCATCAACAAGGTGGGCGGCAGCAAGAGGAGCGTGGCGCCGAGCGCATAGACGGCGCGCAGGGGCAGGCCGACCGACAGGGCGAGGCGCCAGGCCCCTTGGATGCTGGCGCCAAGGTCGAGGCCGAGGGCGAGGGTCACGCCGAGGTTGAGGAGGGCGAGGAGGGCTTCCACCAGCGCCAGGGCGGCGAGGGGGCTTGGGCGCGTCGCCCGGCTCAGCCAGCGCCCGGCCGCGCCGGCGCCGAGGCCGAGGCCGGCCAGGAAGACGACCACCACGATCATCGCCGAGAGCGTCTCGCTGCCGCCCAGGAAGAGCTTCAGGGCCCGCTGCCAGACGACCTGGTTGATGACGCTGGCGAGGCCGGAGAGGAGCAGGCCGACGGAGAGGGCGACGAGGAGGGCCGGGCGCAGGAGGGCTCCAGGGTGCAGGCAGCGCCGCGTAATTCGCCCCGGAGCGCTTTTCCCGCTCAGCCGGGCTCGCCGCGCAGCTTGCGGGCCAGGGTGTTGCGGCCGATGCCCAGGATCCGCGCCGCCTCGCTCTGGTTGCCGCAGGTGGCGTTCAGCACGCGCTGAATGTGGGCGGCCTCGACCTCGGCGAGGGTGCGCAGGGGGCCGGCCTCCTCGCCCGGGCTGCCGGTGGGGGTGGGCAGGTGCACCGCGGTGATCAGCGGCCCGTCGGCCAGCACCACCGCCGACTCCAGGGTGTGCTGCAGCTCGCGGACATTGCCCGGCCAGCGGTGGGCGTGCAGTTGGGAGCGCGCCATCGCGCTGATGCCGATCGGGCCGCGGCGGTGGCGGGCGGCGGCCTCGTCCAGGAGGTGGTCGATCAGCCGGTCGAGGTCGTCGGCGCCGCGGGCCCGCAAGGGCGGCAGCGTGATCTCCACCACCCGCACCCGGTAGTACAGATCCTGGCGGAACTGTCCTGCGGCGACCATCTGTTCAAGGTCGCGGTGGGTGGCGGTGACGAAGCGCACGTCGGCGGTGCGGGGGCGGCTGGCGCCCACGGGCACATAGCTGCGCTCTTGGAGCAGACGCAGGAGCTTCGCCTGCATGGGGAGGGGCAGCTCGCCGATCTCATCGAGGAAGAGGGTGCCCCCGGTGGCGGCCTCGACGCGGCCGGTCTGGTCGCGGTCGGCGCTGGTGAAGGCGCCGCGCATATGGCCGAAGAGCTCGCTCTCCATGAGCGCGTGGGGCAGGGCGGCGAGGTCGACCACCACGAAGGGGCCGCTCGAGCGGGTGGAGTTGTCGTGGACCGCCCGGGCGACCAGCTCCTTGCCCGAGCCGCTCTCGCCGCGCACCAGCACGGTGGCCTCCGAGCGGGCCGCCTTGAGCGTGCGGTCGGTGACGAGGCGCATGGCCGTGGAGTCGCCGATCACGCGGTTGAGGCCGAAGGAGAGGGGGCGCGGGTTGCGGCTTTGGAGCTGGGGGCCCAGGGTGCTGCGGCCGAGGAGCTCGGCGATCTCCACGCACAGCTCGGCGAGGATGGCCTCGTCGGACTCCTCAAAGGCGCCGCCCTGCTTGTTCAACACCTGGAGAACGCCGATGGTGTGGCCCTTGGCGTCGCGCAGGGGCATCGCCAGCAGGGTGCGGGTGCTGTAGCCGGTGCGGGCGTCGAACTGCGGCGCGTGGCGCGGATCGCGGCGGCCTTCGCGCAGGTTGACGCGCTGGCCGGTCTGGGCCACCCAGCCGGCGAGCCCCTGGCCCATCTGCAGGCGAATCTCGGTGATCTCGGGCAGGTGGGCGGCGCGGCTCACCAGCTCCTGGCGGGCCTGGTCGACGAGGTAGAGGGTGGCGCGGTCGGCGGCGACGATCTCGCGGGTGGCGTCGACCACGGCCCTCAACACGGCGTCGAGGTCGAGGGCCCGATCGGCGAGGCGTTCGTGCAGGGCGTCGAGGCCGAGGCGGCGCAGGTTCATGCGGGGCTCCCCCTGGTCGAGCGCCACCAGCGCGCGGCGAAGGATGGGGGAGCCCCTAAAGGACAGGGTGGGGCCCGTCAAAGCGCCCAGACCTCCCCCTCGCGGGCGGCCGCCGCGCCGGGGTGTCGCGCCTGGGCCGCCGCTTCGATCTGCGCTACGCCGGCGTCGTCGCGGCCGGGATCGTGATGAAAGAGGGCGAGGCGCCGCACCTGGGAGGCCTGGGCGGCGGCGACGGCCTGCTGCCAGGTGGAGTGGCCCCAGCCGCGCCGGGAGGGTCCGCCGCGGCCCTCGTACTCGTCAGTGGTGTACTGGGCGTCGTGGATGAGCAGATCGGCGCCCTCGGCGAGGCGGAGCAGGCGGAGGTCGAGGGCGGCGCCGTGCTCGGTGTCGGTGGCGTAGACGATCGAGCGGCCGCCGGCGGTGATGCGGTAGGCCAGCACGCCATCGGGGTGGTTGAGGTCGATGGGCTGGATGGAGAAGGGGCCGATCTCAAAGGGGCGATCGACGGGGATGTCGATGCAGTCGACCTTCGCGGTGAGCGCGTCGAGCGTGATCGGAAACTGGGGGGGCCGCATCTGGCGGCCGAGGGCGTCGCGCAGGCTGCCGCTGGCGCGGGCGGCGCCGTGCAGGCGCAGCGTGGCGCCGGGGTGGAAGGCCGGCATGAAGAAGGGCACGCCCTGGATGTGGTCCCAGTGCACATGACTGAACAGAAGGTGCACAGAGACCGGACGCCAACCGATGTGGTCGCCCAGGGCGCGCAGGCCGGTGCCTCCGTCGAGGATCAGCCGCTCGCCTTCATGCTCGACCTCGACGGTCGCGGTGTTGCCGCCGGTGCCCACATAGCGAGGGCCGCTCACCGCGATGCTGCCACGCACACCCCAGAATCGAACCTTCATGCAAACTCCTGCAGGGACCCCCTACAGGAATGCAAGCGCCGTGCCGTACCGCGAAGGGCCTGAAGCTGGGCCTCTTGTTGGGGGGCTGCACCAGAATGGATCAGCCTGCTGCGCCATTGCGGAGCGGTGTGCGCAAGGGTGGGAGCGCGGCGAGGAGTTCGGGGGCCGACGCGGGGGAGTCGTAGAGCTGAGCGAGGAGGTCGTAAGGACATGCCTGGCGGAGCGATGAGATCTGCACCGGTTCCTCGCCATGGAGCCCCGGCGCTTAGGCCATCAGCTCGTTGTAGGCCTTGAGCACCTTGACCTTGACGCCGGGGCCGAGGACATGGGTCTGGCAGCCCAGGCGCAGGTGGGGCGCCACGCCGTTCTTGCGCTTGGTGTCGGCCTCGTGGTCGGTGGCCGGGCTCAGTTGGTCGGCGCCGGCCAACACCTCGACCTGACAGGTGCCGCAGGTGCCGTCGGCGCAGCCGGTGGCGATGGGCACGGTGCCGCGGCCGCTGGTGAGCACGAGGCTGTCTTCGTGCTTGGCCTCGGCGGTGTAGGTATCGCCGGACTTGAGCACGAACTCCACGCTGTGGCGGGGCAGGGTGGCCTTGGCTGGGGCGGCAGGCGCCTTTTCGAGGCCGAAGAGGCTCTTGATGCGCTTGCGGATGCCAAAGGGGGTCATGGGGTCTCCGGTGCGGGTCGGGCGGGAGGGGCGGCCTTGCGGGCCACGGCGTCCCACAGCCAGTTGGGGAAGAAGCGGGCGAGGCCCATGATGATCGCCATCTGCCAGGGCCCGTTGACCTCGGCGGCCTTGCGCTCCAGCCCATCGGCGACGAGGCGGGCGAAGGCGTCGGGCTCCATCAAGAAGGGCATCGGGAACTTGTTGGGCGCGGTCATCGGCGTGCGGATGAAGCCGGGATGCACCGTGGTGACGGGGATGCCCTTGGCGACCAGCTCGATGCGCAGCGATTCGCAGAGCGTTGTGACGGCAGACTTGCTGGCGTTGTAGGCGCCAAAGCCGGGGAGCCCCCGGTAGCCCGCGAAGGAGGAGACCGCCGCGAGGTGGCCGTGGCCCCGGGCGATCATGCCGGGCAGCACGGCGCCAAAGGCGTTCACGACCCCTTCCACGTTGACCCGCAGGATCTTGAGGACCATGCGGCTGCTCCAGCTCGCACCCGGGGTGGGCCCGCCGATGCCGGCGTTGGCCACCATCAAGGTGGTGGGCCCCAACTTCGCTTCGAGCTCGGCGACGGCGCGCTGCAGGCTCTCCGCGTCGGTCACGTCGGCCGGGGCGGCGGCGGCCTGGGGGCCGATCTTGGCGGCCAGGGCGGCCAGCTCTTCGGCGCGGCGGGCGATGAGCCCCACCTTCCAGCCGCGGCGGCCCAGCTCCAGCGCGAGGGCAGCGCCAATTCCAGAGGAGGCACCGGTGAGGAGGACGACGCGGGGAGGGCTCATCCGGCCCCGCTAACCCCAGCCATCGGTCCGGCCACCCGGCGCCGGGGAGCGGCGCGCGATAGGCCGCGGCCGCGCCCGACCCCGACCTTCGGGCGGCGGCGTGCGGGCGCCGGTCGCCCCGGAGAGGTGGGCGATGGAGCGTTGGTGTGCGGTGGCCCCGCCAGGCCTGGAGGCCGTGGTGGCCCGGGAGCTCGCCACCCTTGGCGTGGAGACCGTCGTTGAGCCCGGTCTGGTGCGCTTCTTCGCGACGCGGGAGGCCGGCGCGCAGCTCGCCTACCGCTGCCGCACCCCGGCCCGCCTGCTCGTGGAGCTGGCCAGCGCCCCCGCCCGAACCAGCCCGCAGCTCACCGCCCTGATCGGCCAGATCGACTGGGCCTCCTGGCTGCCCGGCGGGGTGGAGGTGGTAGTGGAGGCCAGCGCCAAGGGCAGCCACCTCTGCCGCGAAGACGCCGTCGCCGCCTCGGTCACCGCGGCCCTGACCCCGCGGCTGCGGGCGCTGGCGCCGGGTCGACGGCCGCCCCAGGCGGTGCAGCGGGTCGCCATCCGCCTCGTCTCCAACGTGGCCACCGTCTCCCTCGACGCCGGCGGGGCCGACCTGCTGCACATCCGCGGCTGGCGCACCGCCCAGGGCAAGGCGCCGCTGCGCGAGAACCTCGCCGCCGCCGTGCTGATCGCCGGGGGCTATGCCGGAGATGAGGCGCTGGTGGACCCCTTCTGCGGGGCCGGCACCCTGGCCATCGAGGCGGCCTTGATGGCCGACGGGCGCGGCCCTTTTGTCGGTCGGCGCCTCGCCTGCGGCGACTGGCTGGGCGTGGGCCGCGGGCCCAAGGGCGCTCCCCCCTGCGCCCAACGTCCGCCGATCGTGGCCGCCGACCGCGACGGCAAGGCCGTGGCGATGACCTTGGAGAACGCCGAGCGGGCCGGCGTGTCGCTCGATCTGCGCTGCGTCGACGTCTCGGCGCTCGAGCCGCCGGCCCCCACTGGGCTGGTCGTGGCCAACCCGCCCTATGGACACCGCCTCGGCCAGCAGGTCGATGGCGTCTATGTCGCCTTCGGTCGGGCCCTGCGGGAGCGCTTTGGCGGCTGGCGGGTGGCCTTTCTGGCCCCCGACGAGCGCCTCGCCCAGAAGGTCGACAGCCGCGCCCAGCGCCTGACGGTCTTCCCCAATGGGGGCCTGCGGGTCGGCCTCTTCGCCCTGTCGATCTGAGGCCGAGGGCGGGGATGGGCTGGGGCGGCGCCGTGTTGAACCGCCCCCCGTGTCGGGATACCTTGCGCGGCCGTCTCTTTACCCCGGGATTCCTCTTGCTCCTCTTGGCCCTCCTCGCTGCCTGTGTGCAGCCTGCTCCCTTGCCAGATGTGGGCGACTGCGCGGACTACCCGGATGGGGTCTATGAGTTCGGCGAGATCGGCATCGGCACCTGCATCGCTGGGCCCTACGATTTGGCCTTCACCACCGACGATGCTGGCGCCCCGGTGCTGCTCGTCAGCAACGCCGATCCCTACAAGCTTTTCACCGGTGGCTCGCTGCTGGCCATCCCCTACGCCGACGTCGACCTCGGCCTCGATCGCAACGTGGTGAGCGACCTCAACCCAGCGGCCCTCGACCTGCCCGACTTCGCTGGCGGCATCGCCTTGCAGGGCAGCACGGCCCTCGTCACGAGCCGCTACAGCAAAGACGCCCGCACCCGGCAGCACTGGGATGAGCTGTACGCCATCGACCTCGCCGATCCGCTCAATCCCGTCTTGAGCGCCCGCGGCGAAGAGGGCGGCGCCACGCTCACCGTGCAGTCCGACCCCATCGACGCCGTGCTCGACCCGGTCAGCAACCTCGCCTTTGTGGCCAACCGCACCAGCCACTCCATCAGCGTGGTCGACGCCTCGGCCGAGTTGCTGGCGATCAAGCCCCCCTGGCCCGAGCGGGTGCTCACCACTGCGGTCTTCTCCGACGGCGATCTCTCGGGCTCCCGCGCCGAGCTGGTCGACCTCGATGTGATCGACGACAGCCTGCTCACCGACGACCTGTGGACCCTGCGCTGGGTGGCCGGCACCTGGCGGGTCTGGCTCTCCGACGAAGAGGGCCTCACCCGCTACGAGACCACCGGCGACGGCCAGTACCAGATGGCGCCCGGCGGCGTGGAGCTGAGCGTGGAGGACGTCGGCACCGAGATGAACCACCCGGCCTGGCTCGACGGCGGGCGGATGTTCTTCGACGACGGCACCGGCATTCGCAGCGCGCGGGTCGACACCTACATCGGCGACTGGCGGGTAGAGAGCGTCTACTCGCTCACCGGGCGCAGCGGCGAGTGGGATGCGGTGATCTCCGCGGCCGCCCCCCTCGTCAACATCGACGGCTACTGGCTTCTCTACGAGGGCCGCGCCGAAGCGGGCGGGGCCCCTTCGATCGGCATCTCCTACTCGGTCGACGGCGCCACCTTCCGGCGCGTGGTGGCCGAGGGCAGCGAGTCCACCGAGATCCGGCCGGTGCTCGACGGCGAGGTGGACGGCTACGACGCCGATGGCGTGGGCGATCCCACCGTGCTCTTCGACAATGACACCGGGCTGTACCACCTGTACTACACGGCCTACGCCGGGGACGCGCGCACTATCGGCCACGCCACCAGCACCGACCTGCTCACCTGGTCGCGCGACGCCGAGCCGGTCTTCGCCGGCGTGGGCCAGCGGGTCGCCGCGCCCGTGGTGACGGCGGAGTCGGGCGACTGGCGCATGTGGTACGTCGTCGATGACGGTGTCTCCTGGCAGATCGCCGCCGCCTGGAGCCCCGACGGCGCCCACTGGCAAGATCTGGGGCCGGTGCTC
>Ga0164294_10006127_pt1 | contig 10287 bp, 9 predicted proteins | sample GEODES005metaG_FD_111479 | JGI IMG/M metagenome (GOLD analysis project Ga0164294, IMG submission 111479) | Oligotrophic lake water microbial communities from Sparkling Lake, Wisconsin, USA - GEODES005 metaG | ecosystem: Environmental > Aquatic > Freshwater > Lake | place: USA: Sparkling Lake...
CGGCCACGCGAAACTCGCGGCGGATCACCTTGTCCTGGGTCTGGCGGTTGCCGGTGATGTCGATGCGCTCGATGTACGTACGATTGGCTTCCGCGATGTGGAAGTTCATCGCCATCGTCAGCGTGTCCTTGTCACGCTGGAACTCGGGGCGCACGTCGGCAAAGGCGTAACCGGCGATGCCGGCGGTCTCGCTCAGCTGCTCGACCGTGTCTTCCACGGCCTTCGCATTGTACCAGTCGCCTTCCTTGATGCTCAGCGCGGCGGCGAGCTTCTTGTCGTCGAAGTCGCGGATCGCGCTGTCGACGCTGACCGGGCCGAACTTATAGCGAGGGCCTTCTTCCACCACATAGGTGATGATGAAGTCCTTCTTGTCCGGGGTCAGCTCGGCCACCGCCGAGATCACGCGGAAATCGGCATAGCCGTTGGTCAGATAGAACTGGCGCAGCTTCTGCTGGTCATAGGCCAGGCGATCCTGGTCGTAGCTCGTGTTCGAGCTCATCAGGTGCATCAGGCTGGCGGTCTTGGTCGCCATCTCGCCGCGCAGCTTGGCGTCGGAGAACACCTCGTTGCCGATGATGTTGATCTGGCGGACCTTCGACTTCGGGCCCTCATTGACTTCGAAGATCACGTCGACGCGGTTCTGGTCGAGGCTGACCATCTTCGGCTCGACCGAGGCGGCGAAGCGGCCCTGGCGGCGATAGAGCTCGACGATGCGGGCGACGTCGGCGCGAACCGCGGTGCGGGTGAAGATCTGGCGCGGCGCCAGCTTCACTTCCTTGCGGATCTTGTCTTCCTTGAGCCGCTTGTTGCCCTCGTAGATCACGCGGTTGATCACCGGGTTCTCGCGGATGCGGATCACCAGGTCGCCGGTCTCGACGCCTTCGATCGACACGTCGGCCAGCAGATCGGACGCAAGCAGGTCCTTGATCGCCTGATCGATCGTCTCGTTCGTGTAGGAATCGCCCACGCGAAGCCGCGTGTAGCTCATCACCGTTTCCGGCTCGATGCGCTGCGAGCCCTGCACGCGGATCGACTTGATCGTCCGCGCGGCCGGGGCCGGCAGTGCCGGAACAGGCTGCGCCGCTGCCGGAGCGGGCGCAGGGGCGGCCTGGGGCGCAGTCTGCGCAAGCGCCGCACCCGAGAGCATCGTGCCCGCGAGGAGGGTCGCCGTGGCGCGCGCGCCGATTTTCGTTGCCTTGATCGCAGTCACCATCCCACCCCAGTCGGAATCAAAATACCCGGCCGTCAGCCACGCGGCTTGCACCGCCCTGCACGAACCACATCAGCCGATCAACCCGGCCAGATTTCTCCACACGCCGAACGTGCCGAGGTCGTTGAACGTAACGAACAGCATGAGCGCCAGAATTGCGACCAAACCGCCACGATAAGCCCATTCCATAACCTGCGGCTCAACCGGGCGGCGGCGAACGGCCTCTACTGCGTAGAACAGAAGATGGCCGCCATCCAGCACCGGGACTGGCAACAGGTTGATGAATCCCAGATTAATGGAGATCAGCGCGATCAGATAGACCAGTTCGATCGGTCCCATCGCGAGAAACTCACCGGAGATTTTTGCGATCTTCAGGGGGCCGCCCAGCTCGGTCACCGGGATTCGTCCCAGGATGATGCGCTGAAGCCCCTCGATCGTCGTGTGCACGATCGCGATCGTCTGCGAGACGGCCACGCCGGGCGCTTCCCAAAGCGCCACCGGCCGGATCTCGGACGAGACTCGCCCGATTCCCAGCACGCCGCGATGCGTGATGTTGCCGAAGCGATCCTTCTCGGTCAGCGAGCCGATCGTCGCCGTGGTGCGCTGGGTCTGGCCGCCGCGCTGATATTCCACCGTCACCGTCTCGCCCGAGCGGATCATGGCGAAGGTGCCGATATCAATGAAATCATCGACCTGGCGCCCGTCGAGCGCGACGATGCGGTCGCCGGTCTTGAGACCCGCTGCTTCGGCCGCGCTCTTCGCCGCGACGCTTCCGATCACCGGCGGCGTCACGCGCTGGCCATAGGCGAAGGCGAAAGCGGCCAGGATAGTGATCGCGACGATGAAATTGGCGACGGGGCCCGCCGCGACGATGATCGCGCGCTGCCACAGCGGCTTGGCCTGGAAAGTCTGCGCGCGCTCGGCGGCGGGCAGCGAGAGCCATTCGGGCGAAGGCTGGCTGGCCGGGTTCATGTCGCCGGCGAAGCGGACATAGCCGCCCAGCGGCAACCAGCCGAACTTCCAGCGCGTGCCACGCTTGTCGGTGAAGCCGGCGATCTCGCGGCCGAAGCCGATCGCGAATTCATCGGCCTTCACGCCGAACCAGCGACCGGCGAGATAATGTCCCAGCTCATGCAGGAACACGAGCGGCCCGAGCACCAGCACGAATGCGAGCACAGTCAGCAGGATGCCGGGGTTTTGAATCAAGCGACGCAGTCCTTCACACGCTCGCCCGCGATCCGCCTAGCCTCGGCGTCGATTGCCCAAACGGCTTCGAGGCTTTCCGGAGCGACGGGGTCATAGCTCGCCAGCGTATCGGCAGAGATTGCGGCAATTTCAAGAAAGCTGAGACGGCCCGCAAGGAAGGCCGCGACGGCCACTTCATTGGCCGCATTCAGGATTGCCGGGCGCGCCCCGCCCGCCTCCAGCGCCTCGCGGGCAAGCCGCAGCGCCGGGAAGCGCACCGGATCGATCGCCGCGAAGTCCAGCCTTGCCAGCGCCACAAAGTCGAGCGGCGGCATCGGGGTGTGCATCCGGTCGGGCCAGGCCAGCGTGTGCGCGATCGGCACGCGCATGTCCGAAGGGCCCATCTGGGCCAGCACCGATCCGTCGACATATTCCACCATCGAGTGGATCACGGACTGACGATGCACCAATATTTCAATCGCATCGTTCGCCACCGGGAACAGCCGCGCGGCCTCGATCAGCTCGAGGCCCTTGTTCATCATCGTCGCCGAATCGACCGAGATCTTGGCGCCCATCGACCAGTTGGGGTGCGCGCAGGCCTGGGCCGGGGTCACGCCGCGCATCGCCTCGATGTCCCAGTCGCGGAACGGGCCGCCGCTCGCGGTCAGGATGATCCGCCGAACTCTCTCGGGACGCTCGAAATCGAAGCACTGGTAGATCGCGTTGTGTTCCGAGTCGGCCGGCAGGATCGTGGCGCCGTGGCGTCGTGCCGCCGCCGTCACCAGGTCGCCGGCCGAGACCAGCGGCTCCTTGTTGGCGAGCACCACCGTGCCACCCTGCTCGATCGCCGCCATCGCCGAACCGAGCCCGGCCAGGCCGACGATCGCCGCCATCGTCCAGTCGGCACCCATCCGCGCCGCGTCGCACACCGCCTCGGCGCCGCCCGCCGCCGTGATCCCCGTCCCCGCCAGCCGCTCCTGCAGCGCCGGCAGGCAGCTTTCGTCGGCAACCACCGCGTGGCGCGCGCCGGTGCGGATCGCTGCGGCTGCCAGCTTCTCGACATCGCAATTGGCGGTGAGCGCAACGACTTCGAATCGCTCGGGTTCGCGCTCGATCAGGTCGAGCGTGGAGCTGCCCACCGAACCGGTGGCGCCCAGGATCGTAACGCTACGCTTCATCGGACCAGCCAGAGCACCAGCAACGCCGCCACGGGTGCGACCGCGACCAGCCCGTCGAGCCGGTCCATCACGCCGCCATGGCCGGGCAGCAGATTGCCCGAATCCTTGACGCCCGCACAGCGCTTGAGATGGCTTTCGAACAGGTCACCGAGCTGCGAGAGCGCCGCGAGCAGCGGCGTCGCCCAGGCCAGCGCCACAGGCAGGTCGAACAGCCATACCAGCGCAAAGGCGAACAGGGTCGCGCCGACCACGCCGCCGAAGAAACCGGACCAGGTCTTGTTGGGGCTGATCGCCGGCGCGAACTTCGGCCCGCCGATCGCACGGCCGGTGAAATAGGCGGCGCTGTCGCTCGCCCAGACCAGCGCCATCGCCCAGAAGGTGAGCAGCAGCCCCTGCACCGGCTGCTCGCGGATCAGCACCAGCGCCAGCACCGGCAACCCGACATAGAGCGCACCGAGCGCCAGTTGCGCGCCGCGCGTGACGATCGCCAGGAAGAAGAAGGCGCCGATGACGAAGCCCAGCGCGAGGAAGCCCGGTCCGGCGGCCAGACCCGGGGCCATGATCGCCAGCGGCACGCTCATCGCATATTGGGCCAGCCGCTTGCCGCGCGGATTGGCGCCGGCCAGCATCGCCCATTCGCCCATCATCAGCACCGCGGCGAAGCTCACCACCAGCCAGAAGCCCAGCCCGCCCGCATAGAGCGCTGCGAAGGCCAGTCCGATCAGCGCGAAAGCGACGACGAGCCGCTTGGGAAGGTCGGAGTTCTTGCTCACAGGCCCCCGAAGCGCCGGTTGCGCCGGCCGAATTCGCCCAGCGCGGCGGCCAGCGCCTTCTCGTCAAAGTCCGGCCACAGCGTGTCGACGAACAGGAACTCGGCATAGGCCGCCTGCCAGAGCAGGAAGTTGGACAGGCGCTGCTCGCCCGAGGTGCGGATCAGCAGGTCGAGCGGCGGCAGGTCGCCGGTATCGAGCGCCGCCTCGAACGCCTTCTCGTCGATGCTCGCCGGGTCGATCTCGCCGGCCTTCGCCTTTTCGGCGAGCGCACGTGCGGCATCGGCCAGCTCGGCCTGGGCGCCATAGTTGAGCGCGATCACCAGCGTCGGCCCGGGATTGTTCGCGGTGCGCGCCACCGCGCCTTCGATCATCGCCACCAGATCGGGCGAGAGCTTGCGCCACGCTCCGATGATCCGCAGCTTCACGCCCTCGGACACCAGCTCGTCGAGCTCGCTCGCCAGGAAGTGACGCAGCAGGCCCATCAGGTCCCGCACCTCTTCCTCCGGGCGCCGCCAGTTCTCCGAGGAGAAGGCGTAGAGCGTCAGATATTCGATCCCGAGCTTGCGCGCCGCACGGCTGATCCGCCGCACGGCCTCGACGCCCTGCTTGTGCCCGGCGATGCGCGGCAGCAGCCGCTTCTTCGCCCAGCGGCCATTGCCGTCCATGATGATGGCGACATGGCGCGGCGGCGGGTTTTCCGACCCCGTGGTGGGAACGGCGCGAGCGGCCACGTGCACTACCTCCGTTCGCCCTGAACTTGTCGAAGGGCTGCCCTTTTCCTCAACGCGCGCGAAGAGGAGAACGGTGCTTCGACAAGCGCAGCACGAACGGAAAAAGAGAGGGCCGCCTGGCGCATCACTTGCCGAGGATTTCCTTTTCTTTGGCACTCGCCGCCGCATCGATATCGGCGATCGTGGCGTCGGTGAGCTTCTGCACCTCGGTCTCGTGGCGCTTGCGCTCGTCTTCCGAATAGACGCCCTTCTTCTCGTCGGTCTTCAGGCTGTCATTGCCATCGCGACGCACGTTGCGCGCAGCGATGCGGGCCTTCTCGGCATATTGGCTGGCGAGCTTGGCAAGCTCCTTGCGGCGCTCCTCGGTCAGGTCCGGGATCGGCAGGCGCAGCGTCTGGCCGTCGGTGATCGGGTTGAGGCCGAGACCGGCCGAGCGGATCGCCTTCTCGACGGGACCGACGTTCGACTTGTCCCACACCGTGACCGAGAGCATGCGCGGCTCCGGGGCCGCGACCGTCGCCACCTGGGCGAGCGGCATGTGGGCGCCGTACACCTCGACGGTCACCGGATCGAGCAGCGTCGTGCTCGCGCGGCCCGTGCGCAGGCCCTGCAGGTCATGCTTCAGCGACTCCACCGCGCCGTTCATGCGGCGCTCGAGGTCGGCCTTGTCGTATGCGGCCATTATCGGCTCCTTCTTATGCGGATTGGGTTTCGTTCTGGACGACCGTCGAAGTGCCCTCGCCCACCAGCACCTTGGTCAGGTTGCCGGCGTCGCGGATGTTGAACACGACGATCGGGATATTGTTGTCGCGGCAAAGGGCCACGGCAGACGCGTCCATCACCTTCAGATTGTCTGCGAGGACGCGGTTGAAACTCAGCGTATCGTAACGCTTTGCCGTCGCCACCTTCTTAGGGTCGGCATCATAGACGCCGTCGACGCTGGTGCCCTTGAACAGCGCGTCGCACTGCATCTCGGCCGCGCGCAGCGCCGCGGTGGTGTCGGTGGTGAAGAATGGCAGGCCGGTGCCGGCGGCGAACAGCACGACGCGGCCCTTCTCCATGTGGCGCTCGGCACGACGGCGGATATAGGGCTCGCACACCGAAGCCATCGGGATCGCCGACTGGACGCGGGTATCGACGCCCACCTTCTCCAGCGCGTTCTGCATTGCCAGCGCGTTCATCACGGTAGCAAGCATGCCCATGTAATCGGCCGAGGCGCGATCGAATCCCTGCGCCGCGCCGGCAAGGCCGCGGAAGATGTTGCCGCCGCCGACGACCATGCAGATCTCGAGCCCGCTGTCCTTGGCAGCCTTCACCTCAAGCGCGACGCGCTCGCAGGTCTCCGGGTCGATGCCGAACTGCCCCTGCCCCATCAGGACCTCGCCAGAGAGCTTGAGGAGGATGCGTTTGAATCGGGGAGCGGTCACATGGAGCCTTTAGTTACTGCGGATACTGGGAGCGGCGCGGACCCTAGAGGAGCGCGCACAAAGGAACAAGCGGGCGCACGGCCTATTTGCCATGCGTCCCGCCTGCATCACCATAAATGGGCGGTACCGACCGCCCGGCCGGCGGCTAGTCCTTCGCCGCTGGCGCGGAAGGCAGGTACACCAGCTTCGGCGCATCATTCACGAAGCTGTCGACGACGCCGTCCGCGACTTTGACCGGCCCTTCGAATCGGGTCGCACCCGGAATCGAGCGAATCGCCTCCGCCTTCTTCGCCAGCGCTGCCGCCTCGGCGAAATAGCGCGCCGCACCCGCCTGCCCGGCGCGGGCAGCGGTCAGGCCGTCGACCGTGAGGCGCAGGCTGCGCCCCCAAAGCTGTGCCGCATCGAGCCACGGCCCGGTCTCGCGCACGAAGCCCGGCGCGATGACACCGGCGCGAATGCGATCGGGCGCCGCGGCAAGCGCGTCCGCCGCCTCGCCCAGCTCACCGAGCGCGCTTGCGATCGCCTCCGGCTCGCCCGCCGCCAGTGCATCGCGCACCGTATTGATCAGTGCCTTGAGCCGAGGCGCCTGAGGCTGCCAGGGCAGATGACCGAAGGTCGGCGCGACATGCTGGGTATCGAAGAACAATAGCAGCGCCTCGGTCGTCGCCTCGTCGCCACCGGCCAGGTCGCGTGCGGCGGCGCGCCAGGTGCGCTGGGCGTCATAGCCGCGATCGTTCCACGAGAATGCCAGCAGGCCGGCCACCGCCGGGCGGCTCGCGACTTCCTGGTTCATCGGATTGGAAACGATGCCGCTCAACTCGGCCGAAAGGCCTGCCTGGCGCCGGTCATAGGGCGCCATCAGCAGGCGGCCGGTGGTCTCGCCAAAGTCGTTCACCGGATAATTGTCCCAGAGCAGTGTCTTGCGGCCGAACGCCTTGGTCGCGTTCTTGGCGTCGGACACCGAGATCGAGGCGGGCACCACGTCGGTGCCGGTCCATTGCACGACCACCTTGGGATCGAGCGCGCGGCGCAGCTCGGCCTTGTAGGGCGATTCGGTGGTGTTGTAATATTCGGTCGGCACCATGGTCAGCGAGCCATGCCCCGAAGCCGTCAGATCGGCCTGGACCGCATTGAGCAGCTTGGCCTGCGCGGCAGCCGCCGCCTTCTCGCCGGGCTTGCCGAACGCGGTCTCGTCGGCCGGGCAATTCCACTTGGTGTATTCGATATCGTCGAGCGCGACGTAGAAGCTGCGCACGCCGAGTCCGCGCAGCGCGGCGAACTTGCGGCGCACCGCCTCCAGGTCGGCCGGATCGTTGTAGCAGATCGAGGGACCGGGCGAGATCGCGTAGACGAAATTGACATGCTCGCGATTGGCGACGTCGACGACCTTGCCGAGCGCCTGCAGCGTGTCCGCGGGATAGGGATCGCGCCACTTGTCGCGGGCGAAGACATCGTCCTTCGGGCTGTAGATATAGGTATTGGCCTTGAACCGGGCGAGGAAGGCGATGTGGTCCTCACGCTCGGCCATCGACCAGGGCTTGCCGTAAAAGCCTTCGATCGAACCGCGCACCGGCATCGCCGGATAGTCCGAAACCACGATCGAGGACACGCGTCCGCCCGCCACGATCTGCCGGAAGCTCTGCGCGGCATGGTACAGTCCGTCGCCGTCCCTGCCCGCCAGCACGATCAGCGCACCGCCGTCGCGCGCGCCGCTGGCCAGTGCATAGCCTTCCGCCTGGGCCGGCGTTTCCGCGCCCGTGCGGGCCAACGCATCACGCACCGCGCCGCCCTCGGCCGCGCCGATCACCACATAGGTTGCATCGAGGCGCTTCGGCAGGCCGGCGGCGATGCTGATCTTGCGGACGCCCGCAGCGCTCAGGGTCTCGCGGACCAGGTGCTCGGTCGCCGCATCCACGCCCTTCTCACGCACCAGCACCACTGCGTCGCCCAGCGCGAAGCTCGCCCCGGTCAGGCGCAGCGCCACCGGCGCGGGGAAGATCGCAGGCGCAGTCGCGCTCTGCGCCAGCGCGGGCATCGCACTCCCCAGCGCGAGCGCCAGCACTGCACCCCGCCCCAGGACGGCACCAACACGAAGGGGACGGGATACTGGCATCTAGGGGCTCCTACCGGGAAAAGGTATTAGATTGGTAGGGAACCAAGCACACGATGTCGAGCCGATCGAGGCGGAGAAACCGCACGCGCGATGCGCTGAAACGCAAACGGGCGCCGCCACCGGAGGTGACAGCGCCCGCGCATTAGGTCCGGGAAGACCTTAGCGGCTGATGCCCGAAGCAGCGGCGACTTCGGCAGCGAAGTCGCTCTCTTCCTTCTCGATGCCTTCACCGAGCTGGAAGCGGACATAGTCCTTGAGCACGATCGAGCTGCCCGAATCCTTGGCAGCCTTGGCGATCACGTCCTGAACCGGGGTCTTGCCGTCCATCACGAAGAGCTGGCTGAGGAGAGCATTCTCCTTCTTGAACTTCTCGATCGGGCCGTTGAGGATCTTCTCGGCGACTTCGGCCGACTTGCCGACGATCTTCTCGGCGTTCTTCTCGCGCAGGATCGCAGCCTCACGCTCGACGACTTCCGGATCGAGGTCCTCGACCGACAGCGCCAGCGGGAAGGCAGCCGCGACGTGCATCGCGATCTGCTTGCCGAGCGGCTCGAGCACGTCGACGCCGGCATCGCTCTCGAGAGCGACGAGCACGCCGATCTTGCCCAGGCCAGGGGCCTGCGCGTTGTGGACGTACGGGATCACCGCGCCCTGCGAGACCTGCACCAGCTTGGCGCGGCGCAGAACCTGGTTCTCGCCGATGGTCGAGATGTTGTTGGTCAGGACTTCCTCGACCGTGCCGCCGGGCAGCGGAGCCGCCTTGATCACGTCGATGTCGGCGCCCAGCTCGAGCGCAACCGCGGTCACATCGCGGACGAAGTTCTGGAAGATCTCGTTCTTGGCGACGAAGTCGGTCTGCGAGTTGACTTCGACGGCCACGCCCTTGGTGCCGGCGACGGCGACGCCGACCAGGCCTTCAGCGGCGGTGCGGCTCGACTTCTTCGCGGCGGCGGCGAGGCCCTTCGAGCGCAGCCAGTCGCTGGCGGCTTCGATGTCGCCATTGGTCTCGGTCAGCGCCTTCTTGCAATCCATCATGCCGGCGCCGCTCTTCTCGCGGAGTTCCTTCACGGCTGCTGCGGTGATCTCGGCCATGTCTCTTTCCTCTAGCTTGGCGGCCGGAGCCGCGCATCGGTATTAAAAATCCCCGTTCGCCCTGAGCTTGTCGAAGGGCCGTTCTTCTTTGGCCCAGTGTGGGAGAAGAAGTACGGGGCTTCGACAAGCTCAGCCCGAACGGGGATGGGATGACGCCCCGAACTGACCGGGCGCGTAATGCGCACCTATGTCAGTTCGGAGACAATCACTTGCAAGCTCAGGCGTCGATCTGCCGCTCTGCTTCGGCAGCAGCCTCGGCCGGAACTTCAAGCGCCGGCTCGACCGGAGCGACTTCCTGGGCGCCCAGGTCGACGCCGTAGCTCGCCTGGCGGTCCTGGTTGCCACGGGTCGCGGCGATGGCGATCGCTTCGCAGTACAGGCGGATGGCGCGCGAGGCGTCGTCGTTCGCCGGAACCGGGAACGCGATGCCGTCCGGCGACACGTTCTAGTCGAGGATCGCGACCACCGGGATACCCAGGGTGTTGGCTTCCTTGATCGCCAGCTCTTCCTTGTTCGCGTCGATCACGAACATCACGTCCGGAACGCCGCCCATGTCGCGGATGCCGCCGAGCGACTGC
>Ga0164294_10006128_pt1 | contig 10287 bp, 9 predicted proteins | sample GEODES005metaG_FD_111479 | JGI IMG/M metagenome (GOLD analysis project Ga0164294, IMG submission 111479) | Oligotrophic lake water microbial communities from Sparkling Lake, Wisconsin, USA - GEODES005 metaG | ecosystem: Environmental > Aquatic > Freshwater > Lake | place: USA: Sparkling Lake...
CTGGCTTGCAGGCTGTTGACAAAGGCCATCAGGGCGCCGGGCCGCTCCGGAAATTCGAAGCGATAGAGCAGCTCCTGGCCGAGCACCAGGGCCGAGCCGGCGCTTGCCGGCAGGCGGCCGCCCACCATGTGGCGCAGGTGCAGCTTGGCCAGTTCGTTGCCGCTGAGGTTGAGGCAGCCAAAGCCCGCCTGTTTCAGGCTGGCGACCAGGGCCTCCGTATCGGCGGGGCCCTGGGTTTGCACCCCCACGAAGATATGGGCCAGGCGCGGATCGGCCATCCGGTAGCTGAATTCGGTGAGGCTGCGCTGGCCCAGCAGGCCGCAGAAGCGCCGCAGACTGCCCGGCTGCTCGGGAATCTCCACCGCCAACATCGCTTCGCGCTGTTCGCCTAGCTCGGCCCGCTCGGCCACAAAGCGCAGCCGATCGAAATTCATGTTGGCCCCGCAGGCCACCGCCACCAGGGTTTGGCCCCGCAGCCCCCGCCGTTCGATGTCGGCCTTCATGCCGGCCACGGCCAGGGCGCCGGCGGGCTCGAGGATCGAGCGTGTGTCTTCGAACACGTCCTTGATCGCCGCGCAGATGGCGTCCGTGTCGACCGTGACCATGGCATCGACATGGCGCTGGGCCAGGGCAAAGGTCTGCTCGCCCACCTCTTTGACGGCCACGCCGTCGGCGAACAGGCCCACGGCCTCGAGCCGCATCCGCCGGCCGGCGGCCAGGGAGCGGGTCATGGCATCGGCATCGCTGGGCTCCACCCCGACGATGCGCACCTGGGGCCAGAGACTTTTGACGTAGGTGGCGATGCCGGCGATCAGGCCGCCGCCGCCCACCGCCACGTAGATGACATCGGGCGGAGCCGAACACTGGCGCAGGATCTCCAGGCCGATCGTGCCCTGGCCAGCAATCACATCGGGATCATCAAAGGGATGGATGAAGCTGAGGCCGCGCTGCTGCTCCAGGCGGCGGGCTTCGCCATAGGCGGCGTCGTAGGTGTCGCCATGGAGCACCACCTCGGCGCCCCGGCCCGCCACGGCCCGCACCTTCATCTCGGGGGTGGTGACTGGCATCACGATCACCGCCTTGCATCCCAGCCGCTGGGCGGCCAGGGCCACCCCTTGGGCGTGGTTGCCGGCGCTGGCGGCGATCACGCCCCGCTCGAGTTCGGCGGCGCTGAGGCCCGCCATCTTGTTGTATGCGCCGCGCAGCTTGAAGCTGAACACGGGCTGGAGGTCTTCCCGCTTGAGCAACACCCGGTTGCCCAGGCGCCGCGACAGGTTGGGCGCCGGATCGAGGGGCGATTCGATCGCCACGTCGTAGACCCGCGCCCGCAGGATCCGCTGCAGCATGTCGCCGCATGGTTCCACCGCTGCGGCGAGGCGACTGGCGCTCGGGGCCCCGGGGAGGGCGATCGCGGTGGGGGCGTCGGCGCCGGGGGGCTGGGGCTGGGGATCGCTGCTCATGGCCCCAGTTTGGCAACTGCCCCGGCGCCGGCTCAGGGTTGGTGCCGCCTGCGCTGGCCTGGTGGCGGCTCCGGGCCGGACCGGTGAGCGATGACGCCGATCCCCCAGGGGAGCGGCGTAGATTGGACCCCAATGAAGGCATGGGGCATGCATCTCAGCGAGCTGAATCATCCGAATCAGCTGCATGGCCTCAGCACTGCCGAGCTTGAAGCGATTGCCCGCCAGATCCGCGAGCGCCATTTGCAGGTGGTCTCCACCAGTGGGGGCCACCTCGGTCCCGGCCTGGGCGTCGTCGAATTGACCCTGGCCCTCTACCAAACCCTCGACCTCGACCACGACCGGGTCGTGTGGGATGTGGGTCACCAGGCCTATCCCCACAAGTTGGTGACCGGCCGCTACAACAGCTTTGACAGCCTGCGCCAGAAGGATGGCGTGGCGGGCTACCTCAAGCGCAGCGAGAGCGTTTTTGACCACTTCGGCGCCGGCCACGCCTCCACCAGCATCTCGGCGGCCCTGGGCATGGCCCTGGCCCGGGACCAGCTGGGCCAAAGCTTCAAGTCGGTGGCTGTGATCGGCGATGGCGCCCTCACCGGTGGCATGGCCCTCGAGGCGATCAACCACGCCGGCCACCTGCCCAAGACCCGGCTGATGGTGGTGCTGAACGACAACGACATGTCGATCTCACCGCCGGTGGGGGCCCTCTCCACCTACCTCAATCGCATGCGGCTCAGTCCGCCGGTGCAGTTCCTCTCCGGCAGCGCCGAAGAAGCGGTGAAGCATCTCCCCTTCCTGCACGGCGAACTGCCCGTGGAACTGGAGCGCCTCAAGGACAGCATGCGCCGCCTGGCCGTGCCCAAGGTGGGCGCGGTGTTTGAGGAGTTGGGCTTCACCTACATCGGCCCGATCGATGGCCACAACATTGGTGAGATGGTGCGCACCTTCCAGGCCGCCCACCGCTGTGAGGGGCCGGTGCTCGTGCATGTGGCCACCACCAAGGGCAAGGGCTATCCCTATGCCGAAGCCGACCAGGTGGGCTACCACGCCCAATCGGCCTTCGACCTGTCCACCGGCAAGGCCTACCCCTCCAGCAAGCCGAAGCCACCTAGTTACAGCAAGGTGTTTGGCCAGACCCTGGTGAAGCTCTGCGAACAGGATCCCCGGGTGGTGGGCATCACCGCCGCCATGGCCACCGGCACGGGCCTGGACCTGCTCGAGAAGGCCCTGCCTAGGCAGTATTTCGATGTCGGTATCGCCGAACAGCACGCCGTGACCATGGCGGCGGGTATGGCCTGTGAGGGCCTGCGCCCCGTGGTGGCGATCTACAGCACCTTCCTACAGCGGGCCTACGACCAACTTATTCATGATGTTGGGATCCAGAAGCTGCCGGTCACCTTCGTGCTCGATCGGGCCGGAATTGTGGGTGCCGATGGCCCCACCCACCAGGGCCAATACGACATCAGTTACCTGCGCTCCGTGCCCAACTTCACCGTGATGGCGCCCAAGGATGAGGCCGAGCTGCAACGCATGCTCGTCACCGCCATCCACCACAACGGCCCCTGTGCCCTGCGCATTCCCCGGGGTGAAGGCGAAGGCGTGCCCCTAGCCGAAGAGGGCTGGGAACAGCTGGAAATCGGCCGCGGTGAGGTGCTCAGCGATGGAGACGACCTGCTGATCGTGGCCTACGGCTCGATGGTGGCTCCCGCCATGGCCACCGCCGGTCTGCTCCAGGAGAGCGGCGTGCGGGCCGCGGTGATCAATGCCCGCTTCCTGCGTCCCCTCGATCAGGCCCTGATCGCGCCGATGGCCCGCCGCATCGGCCGGGTTGTGACCATGGAAGAAGGAGCCCTGGCGGGGGGCTTCGGTGCCGCCGTGGTGGAGGCCCTCAACGACCTCGACGTGCTCGTGCCCGTACTGCGCATCGGCATCCCCGATGTGCTCGTGGATCACGCCAGCCCGGACCAAAGCAAGCAGAGCCTGGGTCTTACCCCACCCCAGATGGCCCAGCGGATCCTGGAGCGCTACGGCGCCTCGCTCCAGCGCCAACCGGTCGCGGTCTGACCCTGCCCGAGCACCCCGATTGCGATGTGCTGGTGGTGGGCTGCGGGCCCGCCGGCGCCGAACTGGCGCGGCTGCTGGCCCAGGCGGGCCAGTCGGTGTGGCTGGTCGACCAGCTGGCTGACCTGAACCAGGCCGCCTTCAGCAGCGCCGCCCTACCCCTGGCGGCCCTCGAGCGCTTTGCCTTGCCCTCCTCCCTGGTGGCTAGCCGCTGGCAGGGCTGGCAGTTGCTTGGACCCGGCGAGGCGCTGCGCCGCTGGAGCGCGGCCCAAACCCTGGGGGTGGTGCTGGACTTCGGTGCCCTGCGTCAGTGGTTGGCGGGCGAGGCCCAGGCCTGGGGTGCCCGCCTGGAGCTGGGTTGTCGCGCCCTGGAGCAGCGCCAGGGGCCCGATCGCATCAGCACCCTGCTGCGCTGGCGCGATGGCCAGCAGCGCTGGATCAAGAGCCGCTGGGTTGTGGATGCCACCGGCCAGGCCCGCAGCCTGCTGGGGGAGCCCCCTGCCACGGCTGGGCCCCTGGTGGCGGGCCTGGGGGTGGAATGGCTGCTGGCGGTGTCTGCGGCCCAGGAGCAGCGTTGGCGCGGCCAGCTCAGTTTTCTGTTGGGCACGGACTGGCTGCCCCAGGGCTATGGCTGGGTGTTTCCGATGCAGAGCGGCCGGCTGAAGGTGGGGGTGTGTCGCCTCCAGGACCCGACCCGGCCCCAACCGCCCTTGGGCCCCTTGCTGCAGTCGATCATGGGCCGCTGCGGCCTGGCCGGGGCCGAGGTGCTCGATCGCCATGGCGGCCTGATCCGCAGCACGATCGGACGGCTGGAGCCCCACCGGCGCGGCCGCCTGATCGGCCTTGGCGATGCGGTGAGCACGGCCAACCTGCTGGGCGGCGAGGGCATTCGCCATGCCCTGCTCAGCGCCCGGGTGCTGGCGCCGCGGCTGCTGGCGGCCCTGGCCCCGGGCAGCCAGGACCTGGCCGCCGCCCGGGAGCTCGATGTCTATCCGCGCCAGCTGCGCCGGGCCCTGGGGTGGCGTTGGGGCCCCAGCGGCCGCCTGGCCCGGCGCACCTGGCTGGGCCTGAATTCGCCGGCGGCCGATCGGCGCCTAGGGCGGTTGTTGGCGGGCCTGGAGCAACACCAGCAGGCGGAGGATCTCTCGGCGTTGCTCTTCGACTACCGCTTTGAACGCTACGGGCTCAGGGCCCTGCCCTACCTGCTGGGCCTGCGCTGATCAGTCCAGAAGAGGTAGCAACTCGAAGGTTGGGACAAGGTTGAGACAAGGTTGAGACAAGGTTGAGGCGCTGACGTTGGGGAGCCATCGGCCCAGAACCAAGGCTGGTTGCCCCGATCCGGTTGGGTCCGGCGTGGGAACCGATGGCGACCGGATTGGGTCTCAGAGCACGCCGCGGGAGGCCAGGCCCAAGATGGCGCCCATGCCGAGGACGTGGCCGAAGCTGGTGGTGGCCAGCAGGGACGCATGGCTGAGGCCGCCGAACAGGGCGGAGCTGGGCAGTTTGGCCCCTTCGTTGGGATGCTGGATGGTGGCTTTGCCGATGCCGATGGCAATCACGTTGGCGGCGATCATCACCAGGGCCACTTTCGGTGACCAGGTGAGGGTTGCCGGGGCGAGGGCAAACAGAGGGGAGATCATGACGTTCAGGCGACGCCCCATCTTCCGGGGCCAGGCAGGCCCGATCGCCCTTGCTTAAGACTTGTTCATTGCCTTGGCGAGGGGGCCTTTCCAGAAACCCAGCAGCACCAAGCTGTTGCTCAGGGTTAGGAAGGCCTCGGCACCGCCGTGGAGGGGATCCACATCGGCCAGTTGCTTGCCGTAAACCTGTTGGGCCACCAGGGCTGCCCCAATCGTGACCAGCACGAACAGGAGCGTGGCGCTGAAGCCCCAAAGGGCTAGCCGGGGGAAACGGCCGCAGCGCCAGGCCCACCAGAGGAAGGCCAGGTAGGGGAGGAGCGACAGGCCAAACAGGGGCGCCGGGTCGAAGGCGGCCAGGGCTGTGAAGGCTGCGCTGAGGGCCGAGGGGGCCAGGGCAGGGTCGGCCAAGGCTGGCAGCTCAGAGGGGTTGGTTGGGGGGCTGGCTGGTGGGCTGGTCGCTAGCCGCGGCGCGCCGGGCGATCAGCAGGGCCGCCAGGGCCAGGCAACAATTGCCCAGCAGGGTGGTGGCCGCCTGGAACACCACCAACCCCTGCAGGGCGGCGGGGTTGTCGTAGAGGTGCCAGGTGCAGGCCGCCATGGCGCTCACCAATGCCGGCAGCATGGCGAGGGCGAGCCAGTTCCAGGCGGGCTCGGCCTGGAGGCGCCCCCAACGCTGGATCGCCAGCATCGCCAGGGCCCACTCCAGCACCGAGGTGATGTGGATCCACCAGGTGGGCAGGGAGAGGGCGTGCATGGGCGGGGTTCGGGCAGCCGCGATCAGCGGGGCCGCCAGTCGTCGGCGGGTTCGGGTTTGTCGGTATCGATCAGGGACGGGAAGCTGCTGCGGATTTGGGCCGTGATCGCCTGGCGCACCTCGGCGCGGAACGCTTGGGCGGCTTCCGCCGACAGCACGGGGTAGGAGCTGGGATCGCTGGCCTCGGCCCGCAGGGGCTTCCAGCTGGTCTTGGTGGTGGCCTTGAGGGCCTCCAGGGGGGCCTGGAAATCGAAGGAGAGCGTGCGGCCTAGGGCGGCGGCTTGCCCGGCCCATTGCTCCCGCAGGGGGATCAGGGCCTTGGCCTTGAGGGTGTCGGGCAGGCCGAGCACGGGTTCGTAGTAGTCGAGGACCCGCAATTCCTCTTCCAGCAGGATCGGCCAGGCGCCCTGTTCACCCTCGCCCAGGTCGGTTTCAAGGGGAGCGGCCTTGATGGCATCGAGGTAGAAGCTCAGCCAGCGGTAGTGCGACTTGTCGCGGGTGGCTTTCTTGGCCGCTTTGCCATGGGCCTGCAATTTCGGCAGGGCCGCATCGGCCTTGCGCAGGAAGATGCGTTCATCCCGCTCCAGGTTGATCGCCCCCCAGCGCTGGCGGTACTCCCACAGCTCTTCGTAGCGGCGCACCTCTTCGGCGGGCCAGCCGATGGCCTTGAGTTCCTCGGCGCGGCTTTCGTCAAGCTTCAGCAAGGGCAGGCCTGGTCACTTGCCTTAAGGGTAGGCGCCGGCGAGGGTTGGCTTCCTAGCCGGGCCCCAAAGCCGGGTGAGCCCGGCCGATTCCCCCGGCTGAGGGGCCTGGGGGGCGCTCCCCCAGGGGGCCGGCTGGATCAGGCCGCATCAGCCCGGCTCAGGCCGGGTCAAGGCCGCAAAGCACTGCTCCAGGGCTTAACCCGGGCAGCAGGACCAGGCTGTTAGGATTATGAAATATTCCTTAATATCTCCCGGGCTTGCCCTAGCGCGGTTCGGGGCCAGCGTCTGCGTCGCCAGGGGCGCCATGTCCTTGGCCCCCCTCGGCCCAGCCGTTCATGCCCGTTCCCAGGAGCCGAACTAGCCATGGCTAAATCCCTTTTCTTTGTGCTGGCTCCAGCCCCGGGTCTGCCCCAGGGCCCCCTCAGCTGGGCTGAACTGGCTGAAGCCCAGGCCCTGGGGCTCGGGCAGCTGCTGGCCCTCCGCATCTTTGCCTGCCCGCCCGGCTGGCCTGGGAGCTTGGAAACCCTGGTGGAAGCCGGCCTGGCCCACAGCGGTGGAGACGATCCCTTCGGGGCTGCTCCACCCAGCCAGCCAGGGCCCCAATCCCCTGCCCAACCCCAGGGGCGCAGCCTGCGCTGCGACGCCCTGGTGCCGGTGCTGGATGCCCCCAACCTTTGCCTCGGCATCTACGCCGGGGATGGCGCAAGCCCAGCCCAGATCGAGAGCCTCGCCAACCTGCCCCTGGCGGCAATCGAAAACGAAACCTGTTGGTTCTATCCCACCGAGAACGGTCCCTACCTCAGCTGGCAGAGCCAGCGGCCCCGCACCTTCCTGCCTGGACGCTTGCCCGATGGGGACCTCTCCAGCCCTTCCAGCCCCTCCGAACGCTTCGACCCGGCTGAGCTGCGGCTGTTGTGGTCCTTGCTCGCCGATGACCAGGCCATGACCTGCGTCGGCCTCACCTACCGGGGGCGGCGCATTGAGTGGCCACTCCAGGCCTTGATTGGGGAATCCAAAGAAGCCGCCTCGGTGTGGACCTGGTTCGAGCTCGATGACCTCAGCTCCGAGCCCTGGCAGCGGCTTGATCGCATCGAAACCTCACCCCGCCGCTAGGCCTTTGGGCCCCCAGCGCTCGAACCCAAGCTGACGGCAGGCGTAGGGCCTCCTCGCTAGGGGCCTGGCGGTGCCCTTCGCCAGGCCGGATGGCCGGGTTGCGGCGGAAATGCGATGCTGCCGGGGCGCAACCACTCGGGCGCAACCACTGGGGCGAGGGCAGGGTGATGGGCGCATCTCGGCAGGCGCTGCTCTGCGGCTACTACGGCGAGCACAACATCGGCGACGACGCCCTCTTGGCCGCCCTGCTGCAGCAGTTGCCGTCGGGCTGGACGCCCTTGGTGACCGGCTACGACCAGGCGGAGCTCGAACAGCGCTTTGGGGTTGCCACCTGCCCGCGCCGCAGCCTCAAGGCCGTGCTGGCGGCCCTCGGCCGGAGCCAGGCCCTGGTCCTGGGCGGCGGCAGCCTGCTCCAGGATGCCACCAGCTGGCGCAGCCTTCTCTATTACTTGCTGCTGATCGGTGCCGCCCGCTTGAGCGGAAAACCGGTGCTGCTCTGGGGCCAGGGCCTGGGCCCCCTGCGGCGCAGATCCAGTCGCCTGCTGGTGCGGCTGGCCTTGCCCTTGGTCACGGCCAGCAGCTGGCGCGATCCGACCTCGGCCGCCCAGGTGCGCCGCTGGGGTGGCACCTGCCAGCAGGGCAGCGATCCCGTGTGGTCCTTGCCGCCGCTGGCCTGGCGGGGATCCGGCGGACCGATCGTGCTCTGTTTTCGCCATACTCCCCTGCTGGGTCCGGCCCAGTGGCGCCAGGTGCTGGAGGCCTTGGCCCTGCTGGCCTCCCGCTCGGATCGCCAGGTGCTCTGGCTGCCCTTCCACCGGGGCCAGGACAGCGGCTTGTTGGCCCGGCTGCAAGACCAAGGGCTGGTGCCCGAGGCCCTGGCGGTTCGCAGCCGCGAATGCCCGGTGACCAGTCCCGAGCAAGCGATGCAGGTGTTTGCGGGCGCCGGTCTGGTGCTGGCGATGCGCCTGCACGGGCTGATTTTGGCCGCCCAGGCTTCGGCTCCCTGTTGCGCCCTCAGCTACGACCCCAAGGTGGCGGCTGCCGCCCGGGCCATCGCCTGCCCCTGCCTGGATTTGGAGTGCCCCCTGCCGGCGGCCCCTGCCCTGGTGCTGCCCTGGCTGGCCCAGCTCGATCAGCCCCTGGCGCCCGAGTTGGTCCTTGCCCAGCGCCAGGCCGCCCAGGTGCACGGCAGCCTGCTGCAACGGTTGGCTTGACTTGAAAAGGATCGAATTGAGAGGCCCTCAGGATCGGGGCTGCTCGATTCCCCCCTGGGGCCGAATCCGGGGGACCGGGTTGCCGGCTCGGTGTCGATGCCTACCGAAGCAAACGGGGCCCGGCTGGTGTGATTGCGCCATGACGACCACCCCCACCGGCCTGATTCCCCGCGCTGACCTCGCCCAGCTCAATCAACTGAGCGATGGCCCTGGTCTGTTGCGCTTTGGCTCCCACCTGCTGCTGATCGGCGCTGGTGGCTGGCTCTGGGCCCAGGCCAGCCTGCCGATGGCCCTGCGCTTGGTGGGGCTGGTGGCCAGTGGCATTGGCCTGGCCACCTGCTTTGCGCCCATGCACGAATGCGGCCACCGCACCGCCTTTGCCAGCCGCCGCCTCAACGACATCTGCGCCTGGATCGCCGGCCTACTGAGCTTCTACAACGCCACCTTTTATCGCCGCTATCACCAGTGGCACCACCGCTTCGCCCACCAGGTGGGCCTCGATCCCGAACTGGAGGATCCCCAACCCAGCACCCGCCTGGCCTACGGCCTGGAGCTTCTTGGCTGGAACTGGTGGACCGGCAAGCTGCGCGGCCACGCCCGCCTGCTGTTTGGCGATTTGGGCGGCATTGCCTATCTCAGCCCTGAAGTGATTCCCCAGGTGAGGCGCTCGATCCGGCTCCAGTTCGCCGTCTATGGAGTGGTGATTGTGGTGTCGCTGGCGGCTGGCCATGGCTGGTTTTTGGTCTGGGCCTGGTTGGTGCCCCTGGCCCTGGGCCAACCGCTGCTGCGCTTCTTCCTTTTGGCCGAACATTGCGGCTGTGAGTTTGGCGCCGATGGCACGCGCAACACCCGCACCACCCTCACCAATCCCTTGGTGCGTTGGCTGATGTGGAACATGCCCTTCCACGCCGAGCACCACCTCTACCCCTCCCTGCCCTTCCACGCCCTACCCCAGGCCCACCGCTGGATTGGTCCCCGGATTGCCCATTGCGATCCGGGCTACCTGGCCGTGCATCGCCAGCTGCTCAACAAACTCAGCACCCTCGCCCTGCCGGCATGACCGCCATGCCAACCATCTTGGAGGGCCTGCTGGAGCTGGGCCCCTTCCCCCTGCGCTGCGGCCACACCCTCAGCAACGCCCGCATCGGCTACGCCCAGATCGGCGAGCCCAATGCCGATCGCAGCAACCTGATCCTGGTGCCCACCTCCTACGGGGCCCGCCATGGCGACCTCGCCTGGTTGGCCGGTCCGGTGCTCGATCCCGAGCGCTACTGCATCGTGATTGCCGACATGTTTGGCAATGGGGTGTCGAGCAGCCCCAGCCATGGCGAGATGGGCCTGGCCGAA
>Ga0164294_10006129_pt1 | contig 10285 bp, 11 predicted proteins | sample GEODES005metaG_FD_111479 | JGI IMG/M metagenome (GOLD analysis project Ga0164294, IMG submission 111479) | Oligotrophic lake water microbial communities from Sparkling Lake, Wisconsin, USA - GEODES005 metaG | ecosystem: Environmental > Aquatic > Freshwater > Lake | place: USA: Sparkling Lake...
CCTTGATCGAGCGGTTGCGATTGAGGGCCATGCCGTTCCTGGGTTCGGGCTGGGAAGATACACCGCGAGGCCGGAATCGAGAACGCCGCGGAGCGAGCCCCATGGACAACGCCACCAGCCCGCCCTCCCCTCCCCTGCGCAAGCGAACGATCCACAAGCGCGCAGACTGGTGGTTTCTTCGCTATGGCTGCCTGATCGGCCTGCTCGGCTTTGTCTTCGTCTGCGTGCTGCTGAGCGGCTTCGTCGCGGGGGTCACCTTCAAGAACGGGCCGGCGGTCTTCGCCCTGGCGGTCTTTCTGGCCAGCCTCACGGCGGTGCCCTATGGGCTCGCCCTTCTGTGGATGGACCGCAACGAGAAGGAGCCGCCCTACCTCATCGCCACCGCCTTCATGTGGGGGGCGGCGGTGGCCACCGCCATCTCGCTCATCGTCAACACCACGGTCGGCATCATGGCGATCCAGATGGTGCAGAACCAGGCGATCGCCAGCCAGCTCACCGCCTCGCTCTCGGCGCCCTTCATCGAGGAGGTCACCAAGGGCTGGGCGGTGTTGTTCATCTTCCTGCTCTTTCGGCGGGAATTCGACAATGTGCTGGATGGCATTCTGTACGGCGCGATGGTGGGGCTCGGCTTCGCCTGGTACGAGAACATCCTCTACTATGTGCAGGCCGGCGAAGGCGGAACCGTTCAGATGCTCAAGCTGAGCTGGCTGCGCGGGGTTGTGAACGGTGTTTCCAGCCATGTCTGCTACACCGGCCTCACCGGGCTCGGCTTTGGCCTCGTGCGGGTGATGCGCAAGGGCGTGCTGCGCTGGCTCTTTGTGCCCTTCTTCTGGGGCATGGCGATGTTCGCCCACTTTGTCTGGAACACCTTTACCGGTGTGTTCATCTACGCCACCGGCGCCCGCACCGAGCTGGAGATCTACCTGCTGAGCCTGCCGGGCGCGGTCCTCGTCTTGCAGAGCCCCTTCATCCTGCTGCTGCTGGTGGTGATCCTCATCGCCTGGTGGCATGAGAACCGCATCATCCGCCTCTACCTGCGCGATGAGCGCCCCGACATCCTGGCCCCCGAAGACATCGACCGCCTCGTGCCGGCCCGTCGCCGTATGTTCCTCGGCCTCAAGCGGGTCTTCACCGGCGGCCCGCTGTGGTGGTGGCGCTGGCGTTCCTTGGAGCAGGACTACATCAACCTCGCCTTCGCCAAGTGGCACCTCGAGGCCGACAAGCTCGGCTGGGGGCCCGATGAAGACGCGGACGTGATCGGGCTGCGCCGGGCGATCCGCCGTCGCCGAAAGGAGCTGGCTCGATAAGGGGGCGGCGCCACACTCTCTGGAGGCCCGATGAACGTCCTTCCCCCCGAGGAGCGCCTGTCTCTGCTGCGCTTCGTCTGCTCCTTCGCCTGGGCTGACCTGCGCGTGAACGAGGCAGAGCGCCACTTCGTGCACGGCCTCGTGCGCCGGATGCGCTTGAACGAGACCGACGCCGAGCTGGTTGAGGGCTGGCTCAAGCACCCGCCCAACCCCGAGGAGGTCGATCCGCTGCTGATCCCCGCCGAGCACCGGGCGATCTTCCTGGAGACGGCGCTGGGCGTCATGGCCTCCGACGGCCAGATCTCCCCCTCGGAGACCGAGACCTACAACCTTCTCGCCGAGCTGCTGCGCGGCGAAGAGGAAGACGAGGGCGAGACCGAGCAGATCGAGATCGACGCCTGATCACAGCTCGAGGGTGATGTCGGAGAGGTCCAGCCCGTCGTCACCGACGTGCTGGACGCGGATCGTGCCGGCGCCGGGGTCACAGGTGAAGCGCACCCAGTTCCACAGGGGCACCATCACCGGGTACTGCGGGTCGCCCACAAAGAGCTGGGCCGCGGGGTTGAGGAAGCTGCCCGCCGGCCCGCAGTAGACCTCCCACAGGTCGTGGGCGAGGCCCCCTTCGGGGTCGATGTGGCCGATCTGGCCAAAGTGGACGTCGCCGGTGACCCAAAGGACGCCGGTGATGCCGCCATCTACGATGTGACGGAGGATCTCCTCGCGCTGGGCCGGGTAGCCATCCCAGCGATCTTCGGCGAGGGCCGTGCCCGCCAGGGCGGTCATGTCGGTGATCGGCACGCTGTTGGCGATGATCTTGAAGCGGGCGTCGCTGGCCGACAGGCCGGCCTTCAGCCAGTCCATCTGCTCGGTCGAGAGGTAGAGCGTGCTGCCATCGCGCTCGCCGCGGCAGTCGAGCACGAAGAGCTCCAGCGTGCGGCCCCACCGGAGGCTGCGCCAGACGCCGGTGCCCGCCGGGCCCTCGCCCTGGGGCAGCGACTCGCGAAAGGCCTGCAGCGCCGCCTCGAACTGGCCCGCCGGCAGCTCGCTGCGCACCCAGTTGTTGGCCACCTCATGGTCATCCCAGGTGGCGACGAGGCTGGTGCTGGCGCACAGGTCGACGAGCCCGCTCACCGACTGGTAGTCGGCCCAAAAGGCCCGGTAGTCGGCGAGGGTGACGGCGCCATCGGCATAGACCGTGTCGCCCAGCAGGAGCTGGAAGTCGAGGGCCTCGGCGGCGGCCTGGGTGAGCGAGGGCCAGGGGCGGTTGCCGCCGAAGCAGCTCGTGGCGCCGAAGGACACCACCCGCGCGCCGTCGGCGGCCAGGGCGGTGCGGGCCCGGGCGACGACGCTGCGCCGGTCGGCGTCGGCGTCGGCGTAGGCGGCGAGGGCGTAGGCCGTGTCGGGCTGGAGACCGGAGACCACCTGCCGCAGGTGGCCCTCCTGGAGCGGGAGCCCGGCGAGGCGCTGGACCTCCACCCAAGCGTCGCCCTGGGCCTCCATGATGACCAGCGTGACCGCGGGCTCTGTGCTGCGCAGACCGACGATCAGGCTGTCGGGGCCGACATCTCCGGTGAGCAGCCCCCAGGCAAAGGCGGTGGCGTCGAGGGCGCCGGGGGCCGACCACGGGGCCGGCTCGGGGCTGCGGGTGGGGCTGGGCGCTGCCTCGTCCGATCCGGTGTCGTCTCCCTTTCCCGTGCAGGCGCCGAGGGAGAGCAGGGCCACGGCGCCGGCGCCGCGCCGCAGGAGGTCACGCCGGGTGGGGGTCATCGGGGCAATCCAATCGCCCGGCGGATCTCCGGGCGCCACAGGAGGAGCGGGACGGTGAAGAAGGCCTGGTAGCACCAGACCATCGCGGGGCTGAAGGCGCCCACCATCATCGTTGAAAAGATGCCCATGTGCAGGGCGAGCCCCAACACCAGGGCCAGCCAGCGGGTGGGCCGCCAGAGCACGAGGAGCCCGAAGCTGAGCTCCCAGCCCAATGTCACCCAGGTGCCCAGGCTGGCAAGCCAGTGCACCACCCGGTGGTCGAGCAGGGCGTCGGTGAGGGCCGGCGCGCGCTGGAAATTCTGGCTGGAGAGGGCGTAAAAGAGGGCCGTGCCGTTCTGCCAGGTGGAGCCGCCCTCCTTGAGGACGCCGGTGGCGACGTAGATCACGACGAGCTGAATCTGGATGAGGCGGTTCACCCAGATGGGGGCCAGGGCCGAGCGCGGGGCGTCATCTCCCGCGGCAGCCCGCCGTCGCGCCGCCCACCAGGCGTCAATCGACCAGGCGGCCCCCGAGGGCGCCAGGGCCAGGCTCAAGGTGGAAAGGCGCAGGACGCGGTCGCCGCCGTGCTGGATCCAGGGGCTGCGGTGGTGCACCGAGATCTCCACCGCCATCGCCAGCAGGGTCATCAGCCGCGACTGAAATCCCAGGATCATGCCCACCATCGGCAGGCAGCCGAGCCAGAAGACCAGCCAGAGCTGGCCCTCATCGGTGGGGTAATCAAAGAGGCTCCAGCGCTCGCGCGCGCCCGAGGCGACCGCCACCGACAGGGGGTAGTAGCCCTGGGGGCCGAGCACCCGGGTCAGCTCGGGGGCCAGCAGCACGTGGTTACCGAGCAGCAGGAGGCCCAGCGTGATGCGCATGGCGGCGTAGGTGCGGGCGTCGATGGCGGCGAACCAGAAGAGGTTCCAGGCCGCTGTGGCCCGTCGGAGGAGGTCGCGCAGGCGGCTCATGGACAGGCCACCTGCTGCACGACCTTGCGGGCGTCGGTGCGGCGCTTGCCCTCCAGCCACTCCGCTGGCGTCGGCGTCTTGCGCGTGACCTCCTCCACCCGGATGAAGCGAAAGGGCCCCTGGTCGGCGTAGGTGGCGCAGTACCCGTGCGCCACCCCTCTGCGCAGGCTGGTGCGCTCCTTCTTCACCACGTTGCGGTCGAACTTGCCGAGGCGGTCGTAGCGCCAGCGAAAGCCCGACTCCACCGGCGCCCCGATGATCAGCGGCAGGGCCACCTCGCGGCCGTCGCGGGTGAGGCCGACCATCTCGGCCCAGTTGGAGACCCGCGGGGCGTTGGGCGAGAACATGTCCCAGTTCTGGTAGACGCCGAGCAGGCGCTCGTAGGGCCCGGTGACGCGCCGGATCGCCTTGCCGACGGGGTGGCTCTGGGAGAGGCTGCCCACGATCATCGACAGGTGGAAGAGGTTGAAAAGGTTGGCCGCGACGCGGCGAAGCCGGTGGGTGTCCATGGCAGCTCCCTGCGGCTGGCCTATTCCGGTCGACCGGACGAAGGGGCGACCGCCGTCAGGTGACGGTCAACCGTCAGGCGCTGTCAGCAGAAGGGATTGATCTTCCATGGGCACGGAGCTTGCAGGGTGGGCGAGCGGAGGTCCTCCATGTCCACGCCGATCCACATCCGACTTCACCCCTACGCCCTACCCCTCGCCACCCTCCTGCTCGATCTCACCTGCCTCTGGCCGGCCTTGCTCCTGCTCTTCACGCTGGTGGGCGGCCTCGCCTTGGTGGCCATGCCTGACTCGCGGATGCCGGGTTGGGCGATGGTGGTGCTGCTGGCGCTGCCCTGGCTCAGCGCGCCGCCGGCCCTGCTGGTCGGCGGACTCGTCAACCACCTGCTCCTCGGCCGCCTGCCGAGCGCCGATGCCAGTCGCCTCCGCCTTGCCCTGGTGGCCAGCGGCGGGCTGCTGTCGGGCCTGATCTGGGCCTGGCAGTGCCGGAGCCTGCTCGGTCAGCCGGCCTTCCTGCGGCCCGTCGCGGCGCCCCTGCGCCTCGACGCGCGGCCGCTGAACCCGGGCGCCACCTGCGTCGACGAGGGCGTGGACGAGCCCACCGAGCGCTCTCCCCTGCCGTCGGCCGTCTTTCCCTTCGCCACCGGAAACGTCACCTGGCTGCCTCCCACCGAGTGGCAGCAGATCCCGGGCCGACGGGGGCGCTCGGGAGAGATCACCACCGAGGCCTGAACTGGGCCCCAAGACGCATCAAGGCCCGCCGGAACGACTGTTCTCGGCGGGCCGATGTGGATGCGGGGGCAGGATTTGAACCTACGACCTTCGGGTTATGAGCCCGACGAGCTACCGGACTGCTCCACCCCGCGACATGGGAGAGCTTCTACAAATTACAAAGGCCCGACTACAGCGGGTGTAGTCGGGCCTTCGATGTGGATGCGGGGGCAGGATTTGAACCTACGACCTTCGGGTTATGAGCCCGACGAGCTACCGGACTGCTCCACCCCGCGACAGGGTCTCACCGGTGGACTGTCGCGTCACCGCGGCAGCCGTCCGTTCTGGACACGCGCACTCTATAGAGCCGGGTCTGCTGCGGCAAGGCGACGGGCCGGTTTTTTTTGGGCCGCCGAGGGTCGCGCAGCCCCCTCCCCTGTGCCAGGATGCGCCAGGAGGCCCCATGCGCGCCATCTCCATGCCCATCTTGCTGCTTCTTGGCTGCTCCACCAAGCCCGCCGTGGACACCAGTTCCACCGGCCCCAGCCTGGAGTCCGACGCCGACGCCGACAGCGACGCCGACAGCGACAGCGATTCCGACAGCGACGCCGACAGCGATGCCGATACCGACAGCGACACGGACGCCGACGCCGACGCCGACGGAGACAGCGACGCCGACGCCGACAGCGACATCGACTGCACCAACGAGCCCACGCTGCCGCCGATCGACGAAGACACCTGCACCACCGACACCCTCTCCTGCGGCGACGTCGTGCTCTCCTCCACCACTGGCGGCACCAGCCAGGTCAACGGCGCGGACTACAGCAGCGCCTGGGCCTGCGCGGTGGTGGGCACCAGCTCCTACAGCGGCGCCGAGCGCATGTACGAGTTCATCCACCCCGCCACCGGCGCGGTCACCTTCGACCTGCACACCCCCTGCGACGAGCTCGATCTCTTCGTGATGGCCTGGGGTGCCGAGGACAGCTGCGTGCAGTCCGGGGTCGCCCTGTCGGAGTGCGAGGCCGGCGTCACCAGCGGCGACGACAGCACCTCGGTCTGGAACAATGAGCCCGCGCGCTACATCATCGTCGTCGAGGGGCCCGAAGGAGAAGAGGCCCCCTTCCAGCTCTCGATCGCATGCCCCTGAGCGACCGAGGCGGGCGTTGGCCCGCGGCCGGGGCTCCAGCGTCTCCCACCGGCGGACATCATTCGACCGCCCCGTCGAAGTGCATGGGCACCACCTCCCCGGCGTCGTAGCGCCGCTTCACGCCATCTCGCCCGAAGACGTAGACGCCGTCGCCCTTTCCCACCGATCGGGCCACGCCCGCGGCGAAGTCCACGAGCAGAAAGCTCTCTTCGTTCAGGCCGGCGCAGAGCTGCGCGCTGAAGCGCCGCGCCAGGTAGGCGAGGTTGTCGGGATCATCGGTGTGGATGCGGTCCATGCAGTGGGGCAAGAGCTGCAGCCCGCCGACGAGGCCCAAGCCGCGATCGAAGAGCCGGAACTCGCGCTTGTCGGGGTCGGGGTTGAAGTCATTGTAGATGATCATCCGCTCACACAAGGTGAGCGACCCCGCCGAGATCGAGACAAAGGTGGCGCCGCGCCGTAGCTGCTCGCGCAGCACAGGCCCGAGGTCGAAGAAACGCAAGGCGCCGAGCAGCTCACCGGGCTCCCCGCCGAAGAGGAAGATGACATCGGACGAGAGGATGAGCTCGGTCAGGCGGGCGCGCTCGGCCAGCCAGTCGGCGTCGAAGCGCAGGCCGGCCCGCGCTGGCAGCCAGGACTCGGCCTCTCCGAGGGCGGCGAGCATCCGGTCATCGTGGAGGATCAGATCGCCCAGGTCGCCCTGCAGCTCGCGGACGAGGGCCCGCCCGAAGAGCACCCCGGGATCGCGCACCGCCTCGGGCACCACCGGGTCTCGCGGCGCCGTGGACAGGCGCCCCAGCGAGAAGCCAGGCACCCGCCGCCGCGCCGCTGCGCAGTGGCGCCGGATGCGCGCCGCGTAGAAGTGGGTCTTCTCCACATACAGATCGCGGGTCGCCGCCTCGACCTCGGCCGCCGCGGCGGCGAGGGGGGCCACCTCGGGATGCCGCGCCAGCCAACCCTTCCAGGCATGCCAGGCGCAGAGGTTGCGGATGTTCTGGTCGAAGCCGCCCCGCCAGGTCGAAGGCACCCCTGCGGCGTTGAGCGCGGCCCGCACGCCCCCTTCGCCGAATTCTCCGGGCCCCCAGGCCGCCGTCACCAGCAGGACCCGCGGCGGCGCGCCGCCCGCCGCTCCACGCACGAAAGGGCCAAGGGTGTCGAGCAGACCCGAGACCGAGCTGTGGTTGCCATTGAACAGGATGCGACCGCGCATGAGGTCTCCGCGCGCCCTGCTACTCCGTTCAGGCCCCCTCCCGCAAGCCCCCTCCCCTATCGGCGTTGCACCAGCGCGGCCCCCACCACCAGCAGGGCCACCCCGATCCACCGGGTCATCCCCGCCGGGCTGCGCTCGGTCCCCAACCAGCCGAAGTGCTCGCACAGCACCGAGGCCACCAGCTGCGCCGCCACCGACAGGGTGATCGCGTTGGCCACGCCGATCTGCGGGATGGCCCGGTTCATCAGCGCCATCGCGGCCACGCCGATGACGCCGCCAAAGAAGGCCCACCCAGGAACATCGGCCAGGGCGCCAAAGCCCGGGCCCCGCATGCCAGCCCCGATCACCAGCAGCCCGGCCAGGGTGCCGACCGCGTGCAGCACCACCGCAGCCTCCATGGCGCCGGTGCGGGCGGCCATGCGCAGGTTCATCACCACCAGCGCGGGCACCGCGAGGCCTGTGACGATGGGGATCAGCAGCCAAACAGCCTTCATTCTAAGCTCGTGCGTACAGGTGACATCGTGTTTCAGGTGTGAGAACATGCGCCGCGATGAAGACGCGCCCCCATAGCCTCCTCGTCCTTGGAGCGGGCCCTGCCGGTCTCGCTGCCGCTTGGGCTTGGCACCAGCGGGGCGGCGCGGCCACCGTGCTGGAGCGCGACACCCAGGTGGGCGGCCTCGCGCGCACCGTGGTGTACAAGGGCTACCGCTTTGACATCGGCGGCCACCGCTTTTTCACGCGCTACGATCGCGTGATGGCCCTGTGGCAAGAGACGCTGGGCCCCGAGCTGCTGCTGCGGCCGCGCCTCTCCCGCATCTTCTACCGGGGGCGAATGTTCAGCTACCCCCTCGAGCCCCGCAACGCCCTGCGCAACCTCGGCCCCATCGAGGCGGCCCGCTGCGTGGCCAGCTTTGGACGGGCCCGCCTGCGCCCGCGCGGCCAGGAGCGCAGCTTCGAGGAGTGGGTCAGCAACCGCTTCGGCGACCGCCTCTTTGAGATCTTCTTCAAGGCCTACACCGAGAAGGTCTGGGGCATGCCCTGCGACCAGATCAGCGCCGATTGGGCCGCCCAGCGCATCAAGAACCTCAGCCTGGGCGGCGCGCTGCGCCAGGCCCTGCTCAAGGATCGCAGCGGGTCGGTCACCAGCCTCGTCGAGCGATTCCACTACCCCCGCCTGGGCCCCGGTCAGATGTACGAGCGGCTGGCGGCCCGCATCGAAGAGCACGGCGGGCAGGTGTGGACCGGCACCTCGGTGGTGGCCCTGCACCGCGAGGGCTTCCACATCACGGCGGTGGAGATCGAGCGGGGAGGCCAGCGTCAACGCCTCCCGGCCGAGCAGGTGCTGTCCAGCATCCCGCTCACCCACCTCGTGCGCGCCCTCTCGCCGGCGGCACCGCCCGAGGTGCTGGAAGCCGCGGCCCGCCTTCGTTTTCGGCACATGATGTCGGTGAACCTGATCGTGCGTGGCACCCAACTCTTCCCCGACAACTGGGTCTATGTGCACTCCCCCGAGCTCAAGGTGGGGCGCATCCAGAACTACGGAAACTGGTCCCCCGAGATGGTGCCCACCGCCGGCCACAGCGCCTTGGGCCTCGAGTACTTCACCCAGGACGGCGACCCCCTCTGGTCGATGCCCGACGCCGAGCTGATCGCCCTCGCCACCCGCGAGCTGGCTGCCACGGGGCTCTGTTCAGCTGAGGTGATCGACGGCCTCGTGGTGCGGGCGCCGCGGGCCTACCCCATCTACGATCAAGGCTACGAAGAGCGCGTGGAGGTCATCTCCCGCTACCTGCGCCAGTTCGACAACCTCGCGGCGATGGGTCGATACGGAATGTTCAAGTACAACAATTCCGATCACAGCATCCTCACCGCCATGCTCAGCGTCGAGAACATCGACGGCGCCCAGCACGATGTCTGGGCCGTCAACGCCGACGAGAGCTACCACGAGGAGAAGCCGCAGTAGTCCGAACAGACAGGGCCCTGTCCTGAGACAGTCCATGACGCCGCCGCCGCCTGGAAGGGTGATAAGGAGCCGGCGTGAGGCAAACATGCGCGTCCTCTTCGTCGACGACGATCCGCAGCTGGTGGAGATCAACGTGCGAACCCTGCGCCGGGTCTTCGACGCCGATGTCGAGGTGGTCGCTTCGGTCGAAGATGCCGTCGCCTTCTTGCACGGCGGCCCAGTAGACCTCGTCATCACCGACATCTTCATCCCGCTGGGCCCCAGCCCGCGGGGCGCATTGGGGCCTCGGGCGCGGCACTATGAAGACACCGTGCAGCACCTCGGTGGCCTCGTGCTCCTCGATGAGATCGATCGCCTCGACCTCCCGCCGCAGGTCATCACCCACACGGCCTGTACCGACTTTGCTCTCCTGCAGATCCTCGGCGAGCGGGTCGCCGGGCGCCTGCCCAAGCCTTGCCCCGCCGACACCCTGCTCAGGGCCGTGGCGCGGGCCCTTGATCTGCCGGTGTTGAGCTGAGCACCCGCGCCTTGGGCGGGCTGCGGGTCCACTGGCCATCGCCATTGGCGTCGAGGAAGACCGGGTTGGTGAAGCCCACCGGCACCGAGCCGGGGCTTAGGATGCTGTAGAGGCCGCCCACCGACCCGCGCCAGTCGGCGATCGGCCAGCCGGCCTCGGCGACGATCCAGCTGTCCTGGGTCACCGGCAGGGAGAAGCGGTGCGTGCCCC
>Ga0164294_10006132_pt1 | contig 10283 bp, 8 predicted proteins | sample GEODES005metaG_FD_111479 | JGI IMG/M metagenome (GOLD analysis project Ga0164294, IMG submission 111479) | Oligotrophic lake water microbial communities from Sparkling Lake, Wisconsin, USA - GEODES005 metaG | ecosystem: Environmental > Aquatic > Freshwater > Lake | place: USA: Sparkling Lake...
ATCGTCGCGGGCGCGGGTGCGACGGCAATGTGCGCCGATCTCGGATCACGAACGATCCGCGAAGAGATCGACGCCATGGAGGTGCTGGGCATCAACCCGGTGCAGCGACTGGTGACACCGCGCGTACTGGCCTCCGGATTGGTGGCATTGCTACTCAACTCGCTGGTGGTCATCATCGGCATTCTTGGCGGATACGTGTTCTCCATCTTCGTCCAGGATGTAAACCCCGGCGCCTTCGCCGCAGGAATCACCCTGCTAACCGGAGTGCCTGAGGTGATCATCTCCTGCGTGAAGGCTGCGTTGTTCGGGCTCATCGCCGGACTGGTGGCCTGTTACCGCGGTCTGATGATCAGCGGAGGTGGCGCCAAGGCCGTTGGCAACGCCGTCAACGAGACGGTGGTGTACGCCTTCATGGCACTGTTCGTGGTCAACGTGGTCGTCACGGCCATCGGTATCCGGCTGACGACGGGTTGATGCCGTGGGTACCCTGACCGTCTTGCGCACGAATTATCCGCGGATGTTTCGCCAGTTCCGCCGACCCTCCGGGTTCTTCGGCCGGATCGGCGACCACACACTCTTCTACGGCAAGGCGATAGCAGGCGTGCCGCACGCGATCGTTCGCTACCGCAGCGAGATCATCCGTCTGATCGCCGAGATCTCAATGGGTGCGGGCACATTGGCGATGATCGGTGGCACCGTGGCCATCGTCGGCTTTCTCACCTTGGCCGCCGGCGGCACCCTGGCGGTTCAGGGCTATTCATCGTTGGGCAACATCGGTATCGAGGCGCTGACCGGATTTCTCGCCGCATTCATCAACGTCCGGATCTCCGCGCCCGTGGTGGCCGGTATCGGCTTGGCAGCCACCTTCGGTGCCGGCGTGACCGCACAACTCGGGGCGATGCGGATCAACGAAGAGATCGACGCGCTGGAGTCGATGGGCATCCGTCCGATCGAATACCTGGTGTCCACCCGATTGGTGGCCGGCATGATCGCGATCACCCCGCTCTACTCCATCGCGGTCATCCTGTCGTTTCTTGCCAGCAAGTTCGTCACCGTAGTGCTGTTCGGGCAGTCTGCCGGGCTCTACGACCACTACTTCGACACGTTCTTGAATCCGATCGACCTGCTGTGGTCGTTCCTGCAAGCGGTGTTGATGGCGATCAGTGTCCTGTTGATCCATACATTCTTCGGCTATTTCGCCACCGGTGGTCCCTCCGGTGTCGGAGTCGCGGTGGGTAACGCGGTGCGCACATCCCTGATCGTGGTGGTGTCGGTGACACTGATCGTGTCGCTGGCGATCTACGGTTCCAACGGCAACTTCAATCTGGCCGGGTAGGGGGCGAGATGACTGCGAATCTCGGCCCAGGACCGAGCGACCGATCCGAGACCGAAACCGCGGCCGTGCCGGTGGCTGCGGCGGCCGGGCAGAGCTTCGGCGCTCGCGGCAACGCCCGAGTGATTGCCGGATTTGTGACCGTACTGACGCTGGGTCTGATCTTTGCGCTGGCCGTCGGACTTTTCCGGGACAGCTTCAAGAAGACCATTCCGGTGACCGTCATCTCAGACCGGGCCGGCCTGGTGATGAATCCTGAGGCCAAGGTCAAGATCAATGGCGCCCAGGTAGGCAAGGTGGCCTCGATCGAACCGCTGTCCGATGGTGGCGCGGCACTGCACCTGGCTCTGGATCCGGCATCACTGGACGCCATCCCGGCCAACGTGGGAGCCGAGATCACGTCCTCGACGGTCTTCGGATCTAAGTTCGTCGAACTGGTTCCGCCGGCTGATCCGGCCGCGGCTTCGCTGAGTGCGGGCACAGTGATTCAGAACAGTAATGTCACCGTCGAGATCAACACCGTGTTCCAGCAGCTGGTTTCGGTGCTCTCCAAGATCGAGCCCGCGAAGCTCAACCAGACCCTCGGAGCACTATCGAAGTCGCTCAGCGGCCGCGGCGACAAATTCGGCCAGAGCCTGGTCGATCTTGATAGTGCTTTTTCCAAACTTAACCCCGCGTTGGAAAACTTGAGTCACGAGATCGCAGTTGCCCCAACTGTATTCAACGCCCTTGCCGATGCTTCGCCGGATCTGGTCGCCATCCTTGATAACACCGCTCGCTTCAGCGAGACAGTCGTGGATCAGCAGAATGAGCTGGATGCGTTCCTGCTCAGTGCGATGGGCCTGGCCGACATCGGCACCGAGGTGTTATCTGCTAACCGGCAACCGCTGACCGATGCCCTCCGGCTGCTGGTGCCGACCACCGATCTGACAAACCAGTACAACGCCGCACTTACCTGCGGCATCGGCGGATTGATCCCGTTGGCCACCGGGCCCGGGGCACCGGTTCCGGGTGCGGTGCTGCTGCAGGGGTTCATGTTGGGCCGGGAGCGCTACCGGTATCCGGGTAACCTGCCGAAGGTCGCGGCCAAGGGCGGCCCGCAGTGCACGGATCTGCCCAATGTGCCCTACGAGAAGCGGACGCCGTTCGTGATCGCCGATATCGGAGCCAATCAGGCGCAGTACGGCAATCAGGGCATCCTGCTCAACTCCGACGGGCTCAAGCAGGCCCTCTTCGGACCGTTGGACGGCCCGCCTCGCAACACCGCGCAGATCGGGCAACCCGGCGGATGAGGAGCGTTCGGAGTACCTCGATCAAGGTCGGCATTTTCGGCGTCGTGATGCTGATGCTGACCGGCGCACTTTTCGCGATCTTCAGTGAGTACCGCGCCGGCCCGGATACCAAATACTCCGCAGTGTTCGCCGATGCCTCGAGCCTCAAGGCCGGCGACTCGGTACGCGTCGCGGGTGTGCGGGTGGGAACGGTCAAGGCCGTCGACCTGCAACCCGACAACTCCGTCGTCGTCGGGTTTGGAGCCGACCGCGACATCGTGCTCACTTCGGGCACCAAGGTTGCGGTGCGCTACCTCAACCTCGTCGGCGACCGGTTCCTTGAACTCATCGACAGCCCCGGATCGGCGGCGATACAGCCACCGGGGTCGGTGATCCCGGCCGATCGCACCGAGGCGGCACTGGATCTTGACCTGCTGCTGGGTGGATTGAAACCGCTTGTTCAGGGGCTCAATCCGCAGGCGGTCAACTCATTGACCAACTCGCTGATCCAGGTGTTGCAAGGCCAGGACGGCAATCTGGAGTCGTTATTCGCCAAAACCTCATCGTTCTCCAACGCACTGGCCGACAACAGCCAGACCGTGCAGCAGTTGGTCGACAATCTCAATACCGTCGTGGCCACCATCAGCAAAGACGGCGAGAAGTTCTCCAGCACGGTCGACCGCCTCGAGAAGCTGATCACCGGACTGTCCGCGGATCGTGCTCCGATCGGCGAGGCGATCACAGCACTCGACAGCGGTACGACATCGCTGGCTGATCTGCTCAGCGAAGCCCGTGCGCCACTGGCCGGCACCGTCGACCAACTCGCCCGGTTGGCCCCGCTGCTGGACCAGGATAAAGAGACCCTCGATATCGCCCTGCAGAAGGCGCCGAATAACTATCGCAAGCTGGTTCGCCTCGGTTCCTACGGCAGTTGGATCAATCAGTACCTCTGCGGGATGTCGGCACGGGTGACCGATCTCCAGGGCCGCACGGCATATTTCCCCTGGATCATGCAGCACACGGGAAGGTGCGCTGAGCCGTGATGACGAGATGCTGAGATACCGCGGTTCGAACCTCATCCGCTCCGGCTTCATCGGCCTGGCGCTGATCCTGCTTGTCATCATCATCGGACTGCAGCCGCAATCACTACTGTCATTAGCGACCTCTGTTCGACATCAGGCGTTGTTCACTGAGGCGGGCGGGCTGGCGTCCGGAAATGACGTCAAGGTCTCCGGAGTTACGGTCGGCACGGTGTCCGGAGTTGAGCTATACGAGGGCAAGGCGCTGGTCACGTTCCTGGTCAACGGGAAGGTCCGGCTGGGATCTGACACCACCGCTCACATTCGTATCGGCACCCTGCTCGGACAGCGGGTCCTGACCCTGGAATCCGATGGCCAGGGAACGCTGCGGACCTCCGATGTCATTCCGGTGTCCCGCACGGGTGCGCCGTACTCCCTGACCGACGCCGTCAGTGAGTTCACCGCCAACACCAAGGGCACCGACACTGCCGCGCTCAACAAGTCGCTGGACACACTCTCGACCACGATCGATCGCCTTGCACCCCAGCTGGCCCCAACATTCGACGGTCTCAGCCGGATTTCACGGGCGCTCAACGACCGCAATGAGTCGCTGTCCGGACTGCTTAAAAGCGCAGCAGAAGTGACGGCGGTGCTGTCGGAGCGCAGTGAGCAGGTCAACACCCTGATCCTCAATGCCGACGAACTGCTGGGGGTGCTCGCCCAGCGTCGCTATGCAATCGTAAACCTGCTGGCCAGCACCTCGGCGCTCTCCCAACAGCTGACCGGCCTGGTCAGTGACAACGAGAAGGAACTTGCCCCGGCGTTGGAGCAACTGAACTCGGTCACCGCGATGTTGCAGAAGAACAATGACAACATCGGTAAGGCGATGGCCGGTATCGCCAAGTTCCAGGTCACCCAGGCTGAGGCTGTCAATAACGGCTTCTACTACAACGCCTTCGTCGCCAACTTAAGCCCGGCGCAGACGATCCAGCCGTTCATCGACTACATCTTCGGGTTCCGGCGGGGCGTCGACGCCGGCCAGCCGCCGGACAATGCCGGCCCGCGCGCGGAGTTCCCGTTCCCGTGGAATAGCAACTGGGAACCATGGCGTCGCTATGGGCAGGTGCCCGGATGACCCGCAAACGTCTTACCGCCGTGGTCGCCGCCGCGCTCGCCATCCTCATCGCTGCGGGCGTGACACTGCTGGTGCGCAACACAGTCCTGAAGCCGACGACCATCACCGCGTACTTCGCCAGCGCGACGGCGATCTATGCCGGTGATGAGGTCCGAGTCTCCGGAGTGCGCGTCGGCACCGTCAAAGATATCGAGCCGCAGGGCACCAAGGCGAAAATAACTCTGGCGGTAAACCGCGATGTGCCCATCCCGGCGGACGCCAAAGCGATCATCGTCGCCCAAAACCTGGTCGGTGCACGATTCGTGCAGTTGGCCCCGGCGTATGAGACCAGCGGGCCCACAATGCGCGATGGCTCAGTGATCGATCTCGACCGGACGGCTGTACCCGTCGAGTGGGATGAGGTCAAGGCCCAATTGATGCGTCTGTCAACAGATCTCGGGCCGAGCAGTGGCGTATCGACCTCCTCAGTGGGCCGATTCATCGACAGTGCCGCCAACGCGATGGACGGTAACGGTCTCAAGCTGCGCGAGACGATCAAACAGTTGTCCGGGCTGAGCCGGATCCTCGCCGACGGCAGCGGGAATATCGTCGACGTCATCAAGAACCTTCAGGTCTTTGTCACCGCACTGCGCGACAGCAACGCACAGATCGTGCAGTTCCAGGACCGGCTGGCCACTGTCAGCAGTGTGCTCAACGACAGCAGGTCTGACCTGGACGGTGCACTGACAAATCTTTCCAGCGCCGTGGTGGATGTGAAGCGTTTCGTCGCCGGTAGCCGCGACCAGACCTCCGAGCAGATCGAACGCCTCGGCGACGTGGTCAGAAATATTGCCGACAACCAGATGGCGTTGAAGAACCTGCTCCACGTTGCGCCGAACGCGATTGGCAACAGCTACAACATCTATAACCCCGACACCGGAAGTGGTCTCGGCGGATTCGCGCTGGGTAACTTCTCCAACCCGCTACAGGTGGTGTGCGCGGCGATCGGAGCGATCCAGAATGCAACCGCATCGGAGACCGGCAAACTGTGCTCGCAGTACCTCGGTCCGGCTCTGCGACTGCTCAACTTCAATTATCTGCCGCTCCCTTTCAATGCGTATCTGGCCAAGTCGCCAAGTCCGGAGAACCTGATCTATTCCGATCCGGCTCTTGCCCCGGGTGGCGCCGGAGGCAGTCCGCCGCCACCGTTGAATCCGCCGGCGATTTCGGCTTACACCGGACTCAACGGCGACGTCCCACCGCCTGCCGGCTGGGGCGCGCCGCCGAACACGACGCCGGGAAGTTACGCCCCGACCGGGCTGCCCGCTTATCCTCAGCCCGCCCTGTACCCGAATGCCCCGATTCCGCCGGCTGCCCCCAATGGGCAGCCAGGTCAGGCGCCGTCGACGCTGCAGGACCTGTTGCTGCCCGCAGAAGGGATGCCACCGTCATGACATCTCGATTGCGCCACCTGGCGGTGATGGCGGTATGCGTGTCTGTCACCGTCAGCGGGTGTGCGTTCGGAGGACTCAACTCGTTGCCGCTGCCCGGCACGGTCGGTCATGAGCCCGGTGCGTCCAAATACACCGTCGAGCTCGCGAATGTCAGCACCCTGGAACCGAACTCACCGGTGTTTGTGGGTGATGTCGTGGTGGGCAGCGTCGAGGCGATGACCGTGCGGGACTGGCACGCCGATGTCGAGGTGACGGTGAAGCCGGGTGTCGTGATACCGGCCAATGCCGTCGCCACGGTCGGCCAGACCAGCCTTCTGGGATCGATGCACCTGGCGCTCAATCCGCCGCTGGGCCAGGACCCGACAGGACAACTGCAGCCCGGCGCGACCTTAGGTCTGAACAAGTCCTCGACCTATCCGACGACGGAGCAGACATTGTCGGCGCTGTCGGTGGTGATCAACGGTGGGGGAGCGGGACAGCTCGGCGATATCGTCGCCGAACTCGGCGCGGCGCTCAACGGCCGCGAGGGGCAGATTCGCGACCTGTTGACTCGGCTCAACGATTTCGTCGGAGTGTTGGCCACCCAGCGCGACAGTATTAACGCGACGGTAGTGTCGCTGAATCGTCTGGCTGGCACATTCGCCGGACAACGCGATGTGCTGACTCGAGCCTTGGACCGGATCCCTCCGGCGTTGGACGTCCTGGTTCGTGAGCGTCCGCAACTGACGGCCGCGCTGACAAAACTGGGTGATTTCAGCAATCTGGCTGCCGGTATTGTCAATGACACCCAGGCCGATCTCGTGCGGAACCTCCGGAACTTGGAGCCGACACTGCGGTCACTGGCGGACGTCGGGCCCAAACTCGATAAGGCTCTTGCCTACTTCACCGCGTTCCCGTACGGCCAGGAATTCATCAATCGGGGAATCCGGGGTGACTATCTCAATCAGTACATCATCTTCGATTTCACCATTCCGCGGTTGAAGCGGACGTTGATGCTGGGGACCTCGTGGGGTCAGGAAGGTGCGAAACTCGTTCCCGCACCCGGTGATCCGTGGTACTCGACATATACCTATGACCCCATGAAGGCACCGTTCAGTCCGCCCCCGGTGGCGGTTGCGGAAATTCCGCAGTTGGAGGTGCCCGGTATGGCTCCGGTCACGACGCAGGCAGGCTCGGTGGCACAGGTGCCGCTGGATGCCGTGACCACGCATTCGGATGCTGCGGCCGTACCCGGGTCGGGCAATGGTTTCGCAACAAGCCCCGGGCCCGGTAACGCGCCGGCGCCAGACGGGGGAGGCAACTGATGCTGACGAGATTCGTTCGCACCCAGCTCATCATCTTCACGATCGCCTCAATTGTCGGAATTCTGGCGATGGTTCTGGTGTACATGCAAGCGCCGACATTGCTCGGCATCGGCCGGATGACGGTGAAGTTGGAACTCCCCAGGACCGGTGGCCTGTATCAGTTTTCCAATGTCACGTATCGCGGTGTACAGATCGGCAAGGTCACCGACGTTCATGCGACCCGTGCCGGCGCCGAGGCGACGCTGTCGTTGAATACCTCACCGAAGATTCCGGCGGATCTGCAGGCCAACGTGCTGAGTGTGTCCGCGGTGGGCGAGCAGTATGTGGACTTGCAGCCCAGGACCGACTCCGCGCCCTATCTTCGCGACGGTTCGGTGATCACCGCCCAGAACACCGGCGTCCCGCAGGCGGTGGGCCCGATGCTTGATCAGGTCAGCGTGCTGCTTGACACCATTCCCAAGGAGAAGTTGAGCAAGCTGCTCGATGAATCGTTCCAGGGTCTCAATGGTGCCGGCGACGAGCTGGCCACGCTGTTCGAGTCATCATCGACGTTTGCTCGTGACTTCAACGGCGTTGCCGATCAGGCGCGGATCCTGCTCGATGACAGCAGGCCACTGTTGGACGGCGGGGTCGTCTCAGCTGACTCCCTGCGGGCCTGGGCCCGCGGTCTGGCGGGCGTCACGGGTCAACTCGCCACCAATGACCCGCAGGTCCGCGCCCTGTTGCAGAACGGACCGGGCGCACTGGATGAGGCCTCCGAACTGCTCAAGCAGGTCAAGCCGACGCTGCCTATCCTGCTGGCCAATCTCACGACGGTGGGCCAGATCGGCGTGACCTACCACGCGTCGCTGGAGCAGTTATTGGTATTGCTCCCGCCGTTCATCGCCTCGCTACACACCGTCGGGTTGCCCCGTAACAACCCGACCGGATACACCCAGGGCGACTTCACCGTGACACTCAACGACCCGCCCGCCTGTACGGTCGGCTTCCTGCCGCCGTCGTCGTGGCGGTCGCCTTCGGATCTCTCCGATATCGACACCCCGGATGGGTTGTACTGCAAACTCCCGCAAGATTCGCCGATCGCGGTGCGTGGCGCGCGCAACTACCCCTGTATGGGTCAACCCGGGAAACGTGCCCCCACCGTCGAGATCTGCGAGAGCGACAGGGCCTTTGAGCCGCTGGCCATGCGGCCGCACGTGATCGGCCCCTATCCGTTCGACCCCAATCTGATCGCCCAGGGCATACCTCTCGATGATCGGGTGACGTTCCAGGAGAACATCTACGGTCCCCTGCAGGGCACTCCGTTGCCGCCGGGTCCGCCGGCCGCCGCGGGGGTACCGCCCGCACCGGCCGACGCCGTCCCGCCCATGCAGGAGGTGCCGGGGGCTCCGTCCGGGCCGGTGGTGGCACCCAGTGCTTTTACTCCTGGCGCTGCCAACCCGAGCGCGTCTAGTGGGCCGTCAGTCGCGATTGCCACCTATGACCCACAGACAGGTCAGTACGCCACACCAGATGGTGGGGTGTATCGACAGACGAACCTGGTGCCGCAGCCCGGAGATCGTTCCTGGGAAGATCTGCTTCCCACGGCCTGAGTGGTGGCTAACCCAGCTTGCTGAGCTTGAACGGCATGGTGATGTACAGCGATGGACTGCGGCCGCACGAGCCGCTGGCACCGGTGGTGATGTCCTCACCGACCAGCGTGGTCGACGAAGGATCAGCCGAGGCGCCATCGGGCGTGGTGCCCATGAATCGGAAAACCTGGAATCCCGAGACGGTGGTCACGCCGTCGGGGCAGGTGATCCAATTTGGCACAACGTGTTTGACGTACCAGGTGCCGCCGGTTTGATAGATGGGTGCAGTCCAGCCCAGATCGCTGTTGACCGTTCCCGTGCACTCGCCGGGATAGCTGCACTGCGATGAAATTGTCCAGATACTGCGCAGGCTGACCTCGTTGCGGAAAACATCATTGGTGCGGGCCCACTCGCCATTCGAGGTGGCGGTGTAGGTCCCGTTGAGAGACCACCGGTCGGCGGCCCCGGCGGACGGAGCCAGGGCCACGGTGGTGATCAACGCGGCTGCGGACACCACGGCGGTCACGGTTCCACGCATCAGGCACTCCTCGTCACAACAGGTCGGCTACCGCTGATTATCGCCGCTGCGCCATGTCCAGCGCCGCAATATGGCTGAACAGCATGGAGGCTCCGATCGGATTGCCACCACCGGGGTAGGTCGTTCCGCTGACGGCGGCCATGGTGTTGCCCGCGGCATAGAGCCCGGGAATCGGCTGACCTGCCTCGTCGAGGACCCGCGCACGGACGTCGGTGCGCAGGCCACCCTTGGTGCCAAGGTCGGACAGTCCGAAAGCCGCCGCGTGGTACGGACCGGTGTCAATGGGCACCAGCGGCGGTTTGCCCTTGGAGAAGGCGCAGTCATAGGCCTCGTCACCGCGTCCAAAATCGGTATCGATTCCGGCTTCGACCATCTCGTTGTACCGGGCGATTGTGTCGACCAGAGTCGCGGCGGGTACCCCGATGCTCTCGGCGAGCTCAACCACCGTCTCGGCCGTGCGCCACAATCCGGCAGCCTGGTAGAGGTCGGTGTCGACCATCGACAGGTTGGTCGCCTTGACGGGCGGTATTTCGCCGCGGCGGTTGTCGTAGATCATCCAGAACGGCAGGGTTAACCGCCCGGCTGACATTTCCGCGATGATCTCCCTGCCGACGCGGTCGTAGGGAGCTGATTCGTTGACGAACCGGCGCCCCGCCTGATTGACGAAGATGCCGCCGGC
>Ga0164294_10006135_pt1 | contig 10281 bp, 8 predicted proteins | sample GEODES005metaG_FD_111479 | JGI IMG/M metagenome (GOLD analysis project Ga0164294, IMG submission 111479) | Oligotrophic lake water microbial communities from Sparkling Lake, Wisconsin, USA - GEODES005 metaG | ecosystem: Environmental > Aquatic > Freshwater > Lake | place: USA: Sparkling Lake...
GTGATGGCCGCTCCAGAGCAGACCTCGGATCCCGGAGTGGCTTAGGCCACGACATTTGGCACCGGAGTGGCTTAGGCCACGACATTTGGCACCGGAGTGGCTTAGGCCACGACATTTGGCGGTTCCGGCCAAAAAATGGCGTAGCTTTTAGACGTGCCCGACAATCTCCGCCCGGAGCGTCCGCGTTCGCCGATGGAACTGCTCAACGATGTGCCCGAGTCGACGCTGCGGAGGCTCAAGCAGTACTCCGGCCGGCTGGCCACCCAGGCCGTACACGCCATGCAGGAGCGCCTGCCGTTCTTCGCCAGCCTGGAAGCGTCGCAGCGGTCCAGCGTGCAGTTGGTCGTGCAGGCCTCCGTGGTCAACTTCGTGGAGTGGATGCGCGACCCATCCAGCGAGGTGGGCTACACCGCCAAAGCCTTCGAACTGGTGCCCCAGGACCTGACCCGCAGGATCGCCCTCGCCCAGTCCGTCGAGATGGTCCGGGTCACGATGGAGTTCTTCGAGGAGGTCGTACCAATGCTCGCCCGCACGGAGGAACAGTTGACGGCGCTGACCTTCGGAATCCTGCGCTACAGCCGAGACCTCGCCTTCGCGGCAGCCACCGCCTACGCCGACGCCGCCGAGGCGCGCGGATCCTGGGACAGCCGGATGGAGGCCAGCGTCGTCGACGCTGTGGTCCGCGGCGATACCGGCCCGGAACTGCTGTCCCGCGCGGCGGCGCTGAACTGGGATACCACCGCGCCCGCGACCGTAGTGGTCGGCACTCCACCGGCGGGCCGCGAGGATTCCGCTGGCGAGGCCGTCCGCGACATCGCGCTTCGGCATGGCCGCGCGGTGCTGGCCGACGTACACGGCACCTGGCTGATCGCGATCATCTCCGGCCCACTGAGCCCGACGGACCGGTTCTTCAACGACCTGCTGGGCGGGTTCTCCCCGGACCCGGTGGTGATCGGGCCGACGGCACCGATGCTCACCGCGGCCTATCACAGCGCCGGCGAGGCGATTGCCGGCATGAACGCCGTGGCGGGCTGGAGTGGGGCGCCGCGGCCGGTGCATGCCCGCGAATTGCTGCCGGAGCGGGCGCTAATGGGCGATGCGTCCGCGGTGGCCGCCCTGCACAACGAGGTCATGCGGCCACTTGCCGATGCGGGCCCGACGCTCTGCGAGACCCTCGACGCCTACCTCGACAGCGGCGGTGCCATTGAGGCCTGCGCGCGGAAACTGTTCGTTCATCCAAACACCGTGCGCTACCGCCTCAAGCGGATCACCGATTTCACCGGACGTGATCCCACGGTTCCCCGGGACGCCTACATCCTGCGGGTCGCCACCACGGTCGGCCGGCTCGATTACCCGACCCCTGCGCAATCCGTCGCGCAGACCAGAGTAAACGGCTGGGTGACACAGCTCACCCAGCCCCTTGTCGGGTCTGGCCGTCACACCGCAGACGGGGCCTAGATCGCGGCCAGGTATCGATAACGTCGCGTCCACAGGGTGATTTGTAGGTATCCCACAAAAACCTAAGACAAGGTTCATAATCCTTTACACCCCGCAAAACGGCAATCACAGTGTTCTCTTAGAGATGTGATCGCGCTGCTCGCCCCCGGACAGGGCTCTCAGACCCCCGGCATGCTCGCCGAGTGGCTGAACCTCCCCGGCGCCGGCGACCGGATCGAGCGCTGGTCGCAGATCAGCGACCTGGACCTGGCCCGACTCGGCACCACCGCCACCGCCGAAGAGATCACCGACACCGCGGTCACCCAACCGCTGGTCGTGGCGACCACACTGCTGGCCCACGCGGCGCTCGCCGAGCGCGGTCTGCCGACCGCCGGCCGCACCGTCGTCGCCGGCCATTCCGTGGGAGAGATCGCCGCCTATGCCATCGCCGGCGTCATCTCCGGCGATGACGCCGTCAAACTCGCCGCGGTGCGCGGCACCGAGATGGCCAAGGCCTGTGCCGCCGAACCCACCGGGATGTCGGCGGTCCTCGGCGGCGAGGAGGACGAGGTGCTGGCCAGACTTGAGGCACTCGAGTTGATCCCCGCCAACCGCAATGCGGCCGGCCAGATCGTCGCCGCCGGTGCGCTCACCGCGCTGGAGAAGCTTGCCGAGGATCCGCCAGCCAAGGCCCGGGTACGCCAACTGGCCACCGCCGGGGCGTTCCATACCCACTTCATGTCGTCGGCCCTGGACGGCTACGCCGCCGCGGCAGCCGCCGTCGCCGCGAATGATCCAACCACCACGCTGCTGTCCAACTTCGACGGCCGGCCGGTGACCTCAGCGGCGGACGCCATGGAGAAACTCGTCGCGCAGTTGACCCGGCCGGTGCGTTGGGACCTGTGCAACGACACCATCCGCGGGCTGAACGCGACGGCGATCGTCGAGTTCCCCCCCGCGGGCGCTCTGACCGGAATCGCCAAAAGAGAACTTCGGGGCGTCGCGGTGCACGCCATCAAGACACCCGCAGATCTGGACGGACTATCCGGGCTCTGACCTGCCGGCACCGATCAGGACAACCAAATAAAGAAGCGCGACCCACCGATTTATCAAGTAGCACAACCGATTACCCAGTAATACAACATATGAAGGGAGCCACGCTGTGGCCGCCACGCAGGATGAAATCATCTCCGGTCTCGCCGAGATCATCGAAGAGGTAACCGGTATCGAACCGTCTGAGGTCACCATGGAGAAGTCGTTCGTCGACGACCTCGACATCGACTCGCTGTCGATGGTGGAGATCGCGGTTCAGACCGAGGATAAGTACGGCGTGAAGATCCCCGACGAGGATCTGGCCGGCCTGCGCACCGTCGGTGACGTCGTCACCTACATCCAGAAGCTGGAGCAGGAGAACCCCGAGGCGGCCGCGGCGCTGCGCGACAAGTTCGGGTCAGACAAGTGACCAAGCCTTCCACTGCTAACGGCGGCTTCCCGAACGTCGTGGTGACTGCCGTCGAGGCGACCACGGCGCTCGGTGCTGATATCGACAGCACGTGGAAGGCGCTGTTGGCCGGCGAGAGCGGAATCCGGGTCCTCGAGGATGACTTCGTCACCAAGTGGGATCTGCCGGTGCGGATCGGCGGACACCTCGTCGATCCGGTCGACGATCACATGGGCAGGCTGGACCTGCGACGGATGTCCTACGTCCAGCGGATGTCAAAGTACCTCGGCCGCAAAATGTGGGACTCCATCGGGGCTCCCGACGTGGATCCGGACCGCCTCGGGGTCGTCATCGGCACCGGTCTGGGTGGCGGCGAGAAGATCGTCGAGACCTACGACGTGATGAATGAGGGCGGCATCCGCAAGGTGTCTCCACTCGCGGTGCAAATGATCATGCCCAACGGTGCGGCGGCGGTCGTCGGACTGGACCTGGGGGCACGCGCCGGGGTCATCACCCCGGTGTCGGCCTGTTCGTCCGGGTCCGAGGCCATCGCGCACGCGTGGCGCCAGATCGTCATGGGCGACGCCGACATCGTGGTCTGCGGCGGTGTCGAGGGCACGATCGAGGCATTGCCCATCGCGGCGTTCTCGATGATGCGTGCCATGTCGACCCGCAACGACGATCCAGCGGCTGCGTCCCGGCCGTTCGATAAGGACCGCGACGGGTTCGTCTTCGGCGAGGCCGGAGCGTTGATGGTCATCGAGACCGAAGAGCATGCCAGGGCCCGTGGCGCCACACCGCTGGCACGTCTGCTGGGTGCCGGTATCACCTCGGACGGGTTCCACATGGTGGCCCCGGCGTCGGACGGCCTGCGGGCCGGCCACGCGATTAAGCGGGCCATGGAGTTGGCGGGCTTGTCGCCCAAGGACATTGATCACGTCAACGCCCATGCCACATCGACGTCCATCGGCGATATCGCCGAGGCGAGCGCCATCCGGGTTGCCGGCGTGGAGCATGCTCCGGTGTATGCGCCGAAGTCAGCGCTGGGTCACTCCATCGGTGCGGTCGGCGCACTGGAGTCGATCCTGACGGTGCTCAGTCTGCGCGACGGTGTCATCCCGCCAACGCTGAACTATGAGACGCCCGATCCGGAGATCGACCTGGACATTGTCGCGGGCGAGCCACGTTATGGCGACTACCGGTACGCAATCAACAACTCATTCGGTTTCGGCGGACACAACGTGGCGCTGGCCTTCGGGCGCTACTGAGACCGCCGTACGTGACCCAGAGAGGAAGATTCCGGCACTGATGGCACCGCTGACAACGGGCAACGGACTTCCCGACGTGGTCGTCACCGGCATCGCCATGACGACCGCGCTGGCCGTCGATACCGAGAACACCTGGAAGAAACTGCTCGACGGGCAGAGCGGCATCCGCACCCTCGACGATCCCTTCGTCGAGGAGTACGCCCTGCCGGTGCGAATCGGCGGGCACCTGCTGGAGGACTTCGAGTCCGATCTGGATCGGGTGGAGAAGCGCCGGCTGTCGTATCTGCAGAAGATGTCAACGGTGCTGGGCCGACGGGTCTGGCAGAACGCCGGTTCGCCCGACGTCGACACCCGGCGGCTGATGGTGTCCATCGGGACCGGTTTGGGTTCTTCCGAGGAGTTGGTGTTCGCCTACGACGGCCTGCGATCCAAGGGCTTGCGGGCAGTCTCACCGTTGGTAGTGCAGATGTTCATGCCCAACGGCCCGGCCGCGGTCGTCGGACTTGACCTGGGCGCCAAAGCCGGTGTGTGCACACCTATTTCGGCATGCGCATCGGGTTCGGAGGCGATCGCCAACGCATGGCGCAACATCGTCTACGGCGAGGCCGATATCGCGGTGTGCGGTGGCGTAGAGACCAAGATTGAGGCGGTACCGATCGCCGCGTTCGCTCAGATGCGGATCGTGCTGTCCAATACCAACGACGACCCGGCTGGCGCCTGTCGTCCGTTCGACCGTGACCGCAACGGCTTCGTATTCGGCGAAGGTGCCGCGCTGATGGTCATCGAAACCGAGGAGCACGCCAAGGCTCGCGGCGCCACCATCTTGGCCCGCATCATGGGAGCATCGGTCACCTCGGACGGGCACCACATCGTGGCGCCGGATCCCGATGGTATCCAGGCCGGCCAGGCGATGACCCGGGCAATCCAGCTCGCTGGCCTGCAACCCAGCGACATCGATCACGTCAACGCCCATGCAACGGGCACCAACGTCGGTGACGTCGCCGAGGGCAGGGCGATCAACAACGCAATGGGCGGCCACCGGCCGGCGGTCTACGCGCCCAAGTCGGCGCTGGGCCACTCGGTGGGAGCCGTCGGCGCGGTGGAGTCCATCCTCACTGTGCTCGCACTGCGCGACGGCGTAATCCCGCCGACGCGTAACCTGCGAAACCTCGATCCGGAGATCGACCTGGACGTGGTGGCCGGGGAGCCCCGGTCGGGCGACTATCGGTACGCGATCAACAACTCGTTCGGATTCGGTGGACATAACGTCGCGATCGCGTTCGGAAAGTACTGAAAAGCGACGAGCGAACGGCACGCCAACCACATCCGACACGCACAAGGAGGTATAGATGACCATCATGGCCCCTGAGGCGGTCGGCGAATCGCTCGACCCGCGCGACCCGTTGCTGCGGCTTCGAAACTTCTTCGACGACGACAGCGTCGAAATGCTCCACGATCGCGACAAATCCGGTGTGCTCGCTGCCGCGGGCACCGTCAATGGCCTGCGGACCATCGCGTTCTGCACCGACGGCACCGTCATGGGCGGCGCCATGGGTGTGGAGGGCTGCCGCCACATCGTCAATGCCTATGACACCGCCATCGATGAGCAGAGTCCCATTGTGGGCATCTGGCATTCCGGCGGCGCGCGCCTGGCCGAGGGCGTCAAGGCGTTGCACGCAGTCGGCCTGGTATTCGAAGCGATGATCCGGGCCTCGGGCGATATCCCGCAGATCTCGATCGTGGTCGGTTTCGCGGCCGGCGGCGCCGCCTATGGACCGGCGCTGACCGACGTCGTCATCATGGCTCCCGAAGGCCGAGTCTTCGTGACCGGACCCGATGTGGTGCGCAGCGTCACCGGCGAGGACGTCGACATGGCCTCGCTCGGCGGACCCGACACCCACCACCGCAAGTCCGGCGTGTGCCATATCGTCGCCGACGACGAACTCGACGCCTACGCGCGAGGACGACGGCTGGTCGGATTGTTCTGCCAGCAGGGCATTTTCGACCGCGCCAAAGCCGAAGCCGGCGACGTCGATCTGCACGCCCTGCTGCCGGAGTCCGCACGCCGCGCCTACGACGTGCATCCCCTGGTGGAAGCGCTGCTGGACTCCGACGAGCCGTTCGAGGAGTTCCAGTCCAAGTGGGCCCCGTCGATGGTGGTCGGCCTTGGCCGTCTTTCCGGACGCACTGTCGGGGTGCTGGCCAACAATCCGCTGCGCCTGGGCGGCTGCCTGAACTCCGAAAGCGCCGAGAAGGCGGCCCGTTTCGTTCGTCTCTGCGACGCATTCGGCATACCGCTGGTGGTCATCGTCGACGTGCCGGGGTATCTGCCCGGTGTCGATCAAGAGTGGGGCGGCGTGGTGCGCCGCGGCGCGAAGCTGCTGCACGCATTCGGCGAGGCCTCGGTTCCCCGCGTGACGTTGGTGACCCGCAAGATCTACGGCGGAGCCTATATCGCGATGAACTCCCGCTCACTGGGTGCGACGAAAGTCTTCGCCTGGCCGGACGCCGAGGTCGCCGTGATGGGCGCCAAAGCCGCCGTGGGCATCCTGCACAAGCGCAAGCTCGCCGCGGCACCCGATGACGAACGCGAGGCGCTGCACGAGGAGCTGGCCGACGAGCACGAGCGCATCGCCGGCGGGGTGGACGCCGCCATCGAGATCGGGGTGGTCGACGAGAAGATCGACCCCGCCCACACCCGCAGCAAGCTCACCCAGACCCTGGCCGAGGCGCCGGCCCGGCGCGGCCGGCACAAGAACATCCCGCTGTAGCCGCGCTCTCCCCCTCACCGGGTTGCGGCGAGGAACTCCGTGGCAGCCCCCATCGCACGCTCCCGGTCGGCGGCCACTAACCCGATCCGCGTACGACGGTCCAGGATGTCGCCGACGTCCAGGGCGCCTTCGTGGGTGACGGCGAATTCGAACTCCGCTCGGGTCACATCGATACCCTCGGCCACCGGATCGGCCGGCCGCTCACAACGCGCGGTGGCGATCACATTCCGCGACTCAGCACCGTAGCGCGCGACCAGTGAACCTGGAAGCTCCCCACTGGTCCGAAGTATGCCGCTATTCCGCTGCGCTGCAACGGGATTAGCGGGTGCACCGACCAGGGGAAGGTTGCGCGTCCGGCATGGCCCGGTGCTGATACCGCGAGCGGCGATCGCCCGGTCCAGGACGTCTTCGGCCATGTACCGATACTCGGTGAGCTTGCCGCCCACGACACTGAACAACCCGGAATCGGATTCCAGCACCGCGTGATCGCGGGATAGGTCCGCGGTCCTGCCCTCCCCTGCATCAATCAGCGGCCGCAAACCGGCGTAGGCGCCGGTGACGTCCGCGTTGGTCAGGGCAGTCTGCAGTGCGGTGTTGACGACGTCGAGCAGGAATGTGACCTCACCCGGGGTCGGTTCCGGCACGTCAGGGATCGGACCCGGTGCCTCTTCATCAGTGAGGCCCAGATAGATCCGGCCAAGTTGCACCGGAAGGGCGAAGATGAACCGGTTGGTCTCGCCCGGGATCGGGATCGTCAGCGCCGCAGTCGGATTGCCGAACGATGACGCATCGAACACCAGATGGGTCCCACGGCTGGGCCGCAGGCGGATCGATGAATCCACCTCCGCGGCCCACACCCCAGCGGCGTTGATCACCACCCGTGCCGCCATATTCAGCGACTCGCCGGTCAACTTGTCGGTCAGTGGCACCGAGTTCCCGGTGGCCGACGACGCTCCGACGCGGGTAAGAATGCGGGCACCGTGTTGGGCTGCGGTCCGCGCCACCGCCACCACAAGCCGGGCGTCGTCGATCAGTTGTCCGTCGTACGCCAGCAGCGCACCGTCGAGTCCGTCGCGGCGCAGCGTCGGGGCCATTGCCATGGCCTGCTGCGCACTGAGCCGACGAGGTCTCGGCAGGATCGACGATCGCGTGCCGGCCAACGCCCGCAACACATCACCGGCCAGGAATCCAGTTCGCACGAGCACCCGCTGCGAACGACTCATCGACGGCAGCAGTGGCACCAGTTGCGGCATCGCCTTGACCAGATGCGGCGCATTGACTCCCATCAGGATTCCGCGCTCCAGCGAGCTTCGCCGTGCGATACCGACATTGCCACTGGCCAGGTAGCGCAGACCGCCGTGAGCCAGTTTGGAACTCCACCGGCTGGTCCCGAACGCGAGGTCGTGCTTCTCGACCAATACCACCGACAATCCGCGGCTCGCGGCATCCAACGCGATACCTACACCCGTGATCCCGCCTCCGATGACGACGACGTCAACCGTGTCGCCGTCGCCAAGGGCGACCAATTCGGTGGTGCGCCGCGCGGCGCTGAGTGCGGTGTTCACCGGAACATCCCAAAACCGCGGGTAACGCGGCGAACATTGTTGTACGCCTGCCTTTTTCGACGTTTCTCAACATCCACATTACTGATTGGCGCCATCTGTAATACTCTAATTCATGGTCGACACAGACGCCGGAGATCACCTACTACCCCCGATGGCCTGGGATGGCTGGGGTGATCCAGGGTTGGCCAAGCCGCTGTCAGCGGGCCTCCGAAACCTACTTGAGCAGGCACTCGGTGTGACCGGCACCGGGATCATCGCACCGAGCATCGACGATGTTCAGTTAACCCCGAGCGCACTGCCCCAAGATCGCCTCGACGGCCTGGCAGCGATCGTCGGCGGCAACTATCTGCGAATCGGAGATCGCGATCGATTACTGCACGCCGGCGGTAAGTCCACCTTGGATCTTCTGCGACGCAAACAGATTCATCAGGATGCGCCCGATGCAGTGCTGTTCCCCGGCAGCGAGGATGACGTTGCCGCGATTCTTGACTACTGCACGCGGCACGGCATCGCGGTGGTGCCGTTCGGTGGCGGAACCAGTGTGGTCGGCGGGCTGGACCCGATCCGCGACGGGTTCGGCGCCGTGGTCACCCTTGATCTGCGTCGCTTCGACGCCCTGCACTGGCTCGACGAGACCTCAAGCGAGGCCGAACTCGGCGCCGGGGTCACCGGACCGGACGCTGAACGTCTGCTGGGCGAACAGGGCTTCTCGCTCGGCCATTTTCCGCAGAGTTTCCGCTTCGCCAGCATCGGCGGTTTCGCCGCCACCCGGTCCTCCGGTCAAGACTCCGCCGGTTACGGCCGATTCAACGACATGGTCCGAGGCATGCGGGTCGTCACGCCGGCGGGCGTGCTGAACATCGGCCGGGCGCCTGCCTCGGCGGCCGGCCCGGACCTGCGCGAACTGTTCGCCGGATCCGAGGGCGCCTTCGGCGTCATCACCCGGGTGCGGGTGCGGGTCCATCCGGTACCCGAGGCGGTGCGCTACGAGGCGTGGTCGTTCCCGAACTTCGCCACCGGCGCCGACGCCCTTCGCGCGGTCATCCAGACCGGTACCGGACCCACCGTCATTCGGCTCTCCGACGAAGTCGAGACCGGCATCAACCTGGCCACCACGTCGAGCATCGGTGAGCAGAGCATCACCGGCGGTTGCCTGGCGATCACAGTGTTCGAGGGCACCCCCGCCCATGCGCAGAGTCGTCATGAGGAAACCCGCGCCGTGCTGGCCGCCCACGGCGGCACCGCGATCGGCGAAGGCCCCGCGAAGGCTTGGGAGCACGGCCGTTTCGACGCCCCGTATCTGCGCGATGCACTGCTGTCGGCGGGTGCACTGTGCGAAACCCTGGAGACCGCGACGTCGTGGTCGAACCTGCCGGTGCTCAAGGCCGCGGTCACCGAGGCCCTGACGACGGCTCTGACCGAAAGTGGCACAGCGGCTTTGGTCATGTGCCACATTTCGCATGTGTATCCCACTGGCGCGTCGTTGTATTTCACCGTCGTCGCGGGACAACGCGGCGATGTCGCCGAGCAGTGGCACACCGCCAAGGCTGCCGCGGCGCGCGCCATCGTTGATAACGGCGGCACCATCACCCATCACCACGCAGTCGGCACCGATCACCGCCCGTGGATGGCCGACGAGATCGGGGATCTCGGGGTGCGGGTGCTGCGCGCGGTCAAGCAGACCCTCGACCCGGCGGGAATCCTCAACCCGGGCAAGCTCATTCCATGACCGAGATCGGCCGCGTCACGCTGTTGACGAACCCGATGGCGGGTCACGGCAACGCCCCGCATGCGGCCGA
>Ga0164294_10006136_pt1 | contig 10279 bp, 10 predicted proteins | sample GEODES005metaG_FD_111479 | JGI IMG/M metagenome (GOLD analysis project Ga0164294, IMG submission 111479) | Oligotrophic lake water microbial communities from Sparkling Lake, Wisconsin, USA - GEODES005 metaG | ecosystem: Environmental > Aquatic > Freshwater > Lake | place: USA: Sparkling Lake...
CGCGAGGTGAAGCGTAATTATGTCTATGCCTGTGCTCATTGCGGAGCCCAAGCTTTCCGCGTCCGCAAATTCCGGCGCTACTCCGCCTGCCGCAAATGTTGTGGCGAGTTGAACGGTGGTCTTTACGACCATAAATACCGTTTTGTCCTCGTCGAAAAGCCTGAGAAATCTGACTGATTCAAATGGCAGCCGACCGATACGGCCACTTCTGACCAGCTAACGGTAGTTCTGATTTTTGGCTTTTTGAAGTTGGCTTTGGCCTTTTTACAGGGCATCCATGTTAATCTGCCGTAATGGTGGTCAGATTTACTTATGTTCGTTTTTCTACTGCGCCGTTTTTTGAGCAGCCTTCTTGTGCTGTTCTTTGCCGTGTCGCTGACGTTTCTGCTCACTCGGTCGCTGCCAGGCGGGCCGTTTGATAAAGAAAAAGCTGGTTCGGCCAAGGTTCAGGAGGCGCTACTGGTGAAGTATCAGCTCAATGGTACGCTTTGGCAGCAATATGTGGCCTACATGAGAGATCTGGTGCGGATGGATCTGCGCGTTTCCTTCAAATACCGTGACTGGAGTGTGGCAGAGATTTTAGCGCAAAAGATGCCGGCCTCACTGAAGCTCGGTGGGATGGCCTTTTTGATCGCTAGCACGCTTGGGGTGCTGTTGGGTGGCTTGGCGGCGATGCGGCGGGATTCTCTCATGGATTGGGCGGCGATGTTTGCAGCCATCTTGGCGATATCGATCCCATCCTTCATTACGGGACCCATTCTTGTGGCCATCTTTGCGCTCTGGCTGCGGTGGTTACCAGTCGGTGGTTGGGGTGGTTTATCACATTTGGTTCTTCCAGCAATTTGTCTTTCTGCGCCTTACGTGGCCTACGTGGCCCGGCTCATGCGCAACAGTTTGCTGGATGTCATGAAGAGTGACTTTCTGCGCACGGCGAAGGCGAAAGGTCTGACCGAAACCCAAGCTCTGACACGACACGCCATGAAGGTGGCAATCCTGCCTGTGGTGACCTATCTGGGACCGCTCGCCGCGCATTTACTGACAGGCTCCATGATTGTGGAGAGTGTTTTCAATCTCTCCGGAGCGGGCAGCATTTTTGTGAATGCGATCCAGAATCGTGACGCCTTTCTTCTCTGTGGAGCGGTGGTGATTTACTGTTCTTTGCTCATCTTCTTTAATTTCATCGTGGATTTGTTTTACAGCATTCTAGACAAGCGCATCCGACTCTATGCCTGAAGCGCCCAAAAGCCTTAACCGCCCTGATGGTTGGGCCATTGTGCAGAGGAATCGTCCAGCGATGATTTCGCTGGTGTTTCTGATCGCGATTGTTTTGATCGCATTCACAGTGCCATTCTTTTTGCCGGCAAGTTTAAAGGGCACGAGCAGTGATGCTTTCCTACCGCCACTGACAAAAGGGCTGGAAACGCCCGTTTTGCATCTTTGTGGAACAGATAAAAATGGGCAGGACTTGTTTTACAGGCTGCTCACAGGTGCTCAGGTTTCCCTTGGGGTGGGCATTGTAGGAGCCTGCATCTCGCTGGTTATCGGCACGCTTTATGGCATGATGAGCGGCTATTTTGGTGGGAAAGTCGATGCCATCATGATGCGTGCAGTGGACATGCTTTATGCCGTGCCGCGCATTCTTTTCATCATGATATTCATCGCTGCCTTCGACAGTGGTTTTAAAGACTGGCTGGATGCCGCGCGGCTTTGGGCACAGCAGGCTGAGTGGCATGACCTGGAGAGCACGGCTCGTTATCTGATCCCTTATTCCAAGATTCTTGTGATGATTCTTAGCCTTGGACTCGTTGAATGGTTGACCATGGCGCGAATCATTCGCGGTCAGGTTCTGGTTCTGCGTGAGCTGACCTTTGTGACAGCCGCTCGTGCGATGGGGCAGGGGGGCGGGGGCATTTTGCGGAAACATTTGCTGCCAAACCTGAGCTCTATCATTCTCACTTACCTAACACTGACGATTCCCGCTGTCATATTAGACGAGTCATTCCTTAGCTTTCTCGGGCTGGGTATTGATGACCCCGCGGCGAGTTGGGGGTCACTGCTGAAAGACGGTGCTCAGGTCATCAATCCTATTGAAAGCAAATGGTGGCTACTGGCTTTTCCTGCGGTGCTCATGTCGCTCAGTCTTCTAGCGCTGAATTTTTTGGGAGATGGCTTGAGAGATGCCTTTGATCCGAAGTCTGCCGACTAACCAAGATTCGTGAATGATGGAGTGCCGATTTGCCTGCAGTCGTTGCTTCATCGGTCCCTAGGGCTACTTAACCTCCCGACTAACTTGCTGTGCAGTTATGCGCTGTTTCGCACACCATGAATGGGATGAGACTGTTCGTGATTCGAGTTTCTAATCACAGGATTAATAGGAATGGGTTCTGACCTGTAAATCATGTCTTTCTGTTTTCCTGTAAATTTGAGTCTCTAGTTGCTTTGTTTTTGTCTCCGACTCATATGGTCAAAGTTACTCTTCGTTCTCCCGACTAACTTGCTGTGCAGTTATGCGCTGTTTCGCACACCATGAATGGGATGAGACTGTTCGTGATTCGAGTTTCTAATCACAGGATTAACAGGAAAACAGGATTAACAGGAATGGGTTCTGACCTGTAAATCATGTCTTTCTGTTTTCCTGTAAATTTGAGTCTCTAGTTGCTTTGTTTTTGTCTCCGACTCATACGGTCAAAGTTACTCTTCGTTCTACATCCCAACACGGTGAATTGTCTGCTAGATTCAGGAATGGCTGGCCGCCGATTTGCATCCGTCATTGATTCCACAAGGCTTTTCGCCTCTCGGGCGGTGTCACCCAAGACACAGCCGCTTTGAGTCGAAGAAGCCTTGTGAAACCAAGCCCTGGCGCAACTCAACGATCTTCCATTCCCGGATCTAGGCTTAACGATCTTCCAATCCTGAAATCATGGATTTACGACTGCCCCTCTTGTTCCCTGGTCTTGGCTAAGGGAAGTTCGAGTGTCACCGAGGCTCCGCCTTCCGGGGGATTGCTTAGGTTTAGGCTGCCTTGATGAGCAGTCAGGATTTCTTTGACGACATTCAAGCCGACTCCCATGCCGCCTTCTTTTTCAGAAAAGAAGAGGCTGGCTCCGTGGGTAAGGGCAGTAGCTGAAAACCCTTGGCCTGAATCATGGAAGATGAGTTGGGCATGAGTGTCATTCGTTGCTAATTTGATTTGGAGCCTGCCTCCGCGCGGCATGGCCTGAGTGGCATTGAGAATGATGTTGCGAAAGGCTTGTTGGAGTCTTGTTCGGTCGCCTAAAACAACGGTGGAAGGCTTCTCTATCCTGGTCTCAATCTGCACACTGGCATGATCTGTCTGAGCTTTCAGGGTGGTCAGTGTTTCATGAAGAACTTCGCTGATCTTTAGAGGTTGCTTCTTGGGTGGTGTGGGACGCGTCAGATACAGCCATTGGTTGACGAGACCTTCAATAACCTGTGCCTCTTCTTGCACGTGTTTGAGGGATTGAGCGGACTCTGCATCGAGGGAGGTGGCATCCATCAACTGGGTATGGAGTTGAATTGAGGCGAGGGGGTTTTTGATTTCATGGGCAAGGCCTGTGGCGACCCGTCCTAGCAAGGCCATGCGCTCCGATTGCTCGCGTTTTTCACGTTCCTCCCATAGTTCATCGCGAGCTTGAGCAAGGCTGCGCGCTAGATCACCAATTTCATCCTGACGCCGCGCTTCTTCGGGGATCTTGTCTTTGGAATCAAAGAAGGATGCCAGGCCACGAGAGAGTTGTTGAACTGGCGTGATCACCTGACGGGCAATGATCCAACCAAGTGCAGCCGACAGAACCCAAAAGGCAATGAGGGCATTGCGTGTGGCAGGATGTAGCAAACTCAGTGCAGCTTCAGAACCTGCGCGAATAAAGATCATGTCATGGCGAGCATCCAAACGTAGAATGAGCGCTTTTTCCCCATTTTTAAGTGACAGCACTTCGTTGCGCGGCCGATCTTTGAGCCATCTGATTTTATCTACTTGCAAGGTCGGCTCAAAGTGGCCTTCGGCATCTCGAAAGTAGAGACTCATGCTGAGTAATTGCTGGAGATCTTCGGCCAGCTTGGCGCTTCGCGGGAGATTCAGTCTTTGGACGAAGTCGGCATCGGTGTGAGCCAGTCGAAGAAAGATGCGTTCCTCTTCAGCCTGCTGTTGGTAGCGCAGCCAGGCTAATAGCAGCAGGGATCCTGCCGCCACGAAGGTGACGAAGACCAAAACAAAACGTGTCACCAGACTGCCTCGTCGGAGTCGTTCTTGGGGCTTCTTCATGACGGCGGATTAAGTTTTAGCGCCGGCGGTTTGTGGTAGCGGGGCTTTGTTCCAAAGCTGTCCCGATTTTAACCATTCGCTGATGAGATCACGAAAGGCTTTCACCGGTGGCGAGTCATCTTCAGGATTCCAGACCATGACTAAAGGAACCGTCCGGGTCGGTGTGACCGAGATGTAGCGCAATTCCGGTGACATGGCAGTTGCGGCCACACTATCGGTGGCGATGCCGATGCCGGCTCCTGCCTCGACATAACTGAGGACGGTGCCCATGAGGCTGGGGCTATGGGCAATGCGTGGGGTGAATTCGGCTTCACGACATGCGGCGATGATTTCATCATGCAGACCTACGCCCTCCCGCCGCGCCAGCACGATGAGAGGTTCATTTGCCAAGGCCTTCCATGAGAGGGTCTTCTTTTTGGCAAACGGATGGTTGCTGGGGACGACAACGCCGAGCGGTTCTTGGCGAAGCAGCAGTGTTTTTAGGGCACGCTCGCCCTGTCCTGGTAACGGCCGTGTGAGGGCGATCGAGAGACGTCCTTTGGCGACCATTTCCCAGATCCGCTCAGGTGTGCGCTCTTCCAAATGCACGGAGACTTTCGGAAACCTCAGCCGATACTCATGCAATAGTTTGCCAAGAAACGATTGAGTCGGCGGCCCAATGTAGCCGAGCCGCAACTCACCTTCTTCTCCTAGCGCGGTGCGTTTGACTCGGCGCAGAGACTCTTCCAGACGTTCCAAGATGACCGCTGTTTCGATGAGCAGAACGGCTCCTGCGGGCGTCAGGGCAAAGCTTCGGCGATTCCGATCAATCAGCCTCATGCCGAGATCCCGCTCTAGCTCTTGGACAGCCCGAGACAGTGCTGGTTGGGCGATACGCAGACGTTTGGCCGCGCGCGAGAAGCTGAGCTCCTCTGCCACTGCCTGAAAGTATCTTAAATGCCGAAGATCCATAAAAACTTATTTAAATGCGGCCTCAGTCACTGACAACTCCTCAAAGCCGAGTTGCAGAAGTCATCTAGAAGATGAACATGCAGCCCTCATGACACGCCCCGAAGCCATTCAACAAATCCGCGATGCCGCAAAGACCATCGCTCTTCAAATGATGAAAATTCACCCCGCTCTGCCTCACTTGCAGGATGGTGAAATCATGGGGGACAGTCTGAAATGCCTTCATGAGATGACCGTGCAGCTTGAAGTGATCAAAAAGAAGATCGGCAAGTTAGAGCGTCAGGATGATAGCACGCTGCTTTAATTAGGCTCACCTTGCTTGTGCTTTTTGCAGTTCCTGGAAGGGGGAAATCACCCCGAGGGTGATCGGGATGAATTCGTCGGTGCGAAAGCAGCTGGCTGGCAGGCCTTCAGCGTTGATGAGGTTAGCGCCCTCAGGCCATGCAGCCCAAGCGTAGCGGACGCCGACGGGATTCGGCACTTCAGTGCTGGAGACTAGCACTTCGTTGTTTTCTATCTTGGCTTGGGCCCAAACCCACTTTTTGTCTTCACCGGTGATTTGGAAATGCTTGAGTGCTCCGCCATCACGCGTTTTGAGGCCACCTCCGGTGTGGTCAAATTGGATGCGGACCTGGCTGCCTTCGATCAGCGCGTTTTTAAACATGGGGCCGCTGAAGACGGTATCAGCTCTGCCATAATCTTTGGCCAGTGCCCACAGGGCAAGGCGGCGACCGACTTCTTGTTTATTTTTGGGATGGATGTTTTTTTCTTCACCAATGTCATTGGTGACGGTCAGTCCCACCTTTGGCAGGGTGATGGAGGTCAAGTATTGCGCCTCCTGCAATTCAGCCCATGTGTCCGGGAGGCCAGCCTCTTGGGTGATGGGCTGGCCGTTCCCGAAGCTGGCAAGTTGCACGATGTAAAAGCTGAATGGATCATTCCAGCGGGTGCGCCAGTCATTGATCATATTCGGCAGAAGTTCCTGGTATTGGAAGGCGCGTTTTTGATTGGACTCTCCCTGATACCAGATGGCTCCTTGAATTGAATAGGGGATTAACGGGGCGACCATCGCATTGAAAAGGACCGCTGGGTGGTGCGGCGTCTTGTTCGGATCATCCGGCGGGCGTGGTGCCTGGGGAGTTTTCTTCTTTTGATCAGCTGGTAGGTTGGTGTTTTCTGCACTGATTTTCTTGGCTTCAGCTTGCCAAGCGGCTTTCGACGTTGCGAATTTGGCGGCTTCAGCCGCAGTATCCCAGCCCTGTCGAATGCCATCCCAATCACTGAGCATTTGAGCTGCGCAGGGGCGCTCTTCCAAAGATTCGCGGCTGGTCCAGGCTTCGACACGCGTGCCACCCCAGGAGGTGTTGATGAGTCCAACAGGTACTTTCAGCACTTGATGAAGATGGCGTCCGTAAAAGTAAGCGACAGCGGAGAATTCTCCGACGTTGGCAGAGTTGGCTTCTTTCCATGAGCCTTTGACATCGGCCGCGGGGCTCATGCCGGTGGCTCGTTCGACGGTAAACATGCGTATTTGCGGTGCATTGGCTCCGGCGATTTCTTGCTGGGCATTCCCCGACTGACTGACGGTCCATTGCATGTTGGATTGGCCTGAACAAACCCAAACTTCACCAACCAAGAGGTTCTTGAGTGTGAGGGTGTTTTTACCGGAGATGACCATTTCCTGTGGCTTTGCGTCAGCGGTCAGTGGGTCTAAAGTCACACGCCATTTACCCTCTAGATCAGCGCGGGTGACCTGGGTTTGTCCTGCAAAACGCACCGTGACATCTTCATCCGCCGCAGCCGATCCCCAAACGGGTACGGGCTTGCCTTGTTGTAAGACAAGATGGTCGCTAAAGATGGCAGGCAAGCTCACGTCCGCCAAGGCTTGGGTGGTGAGGATGATCAGGGCTATGTATTGCAGAAGCGGTTTCATAAAAAGATCTAACGAAGAGCTTGATCATAAACACGCGGCGCAAGTCTGAGCAAGGTGTGATTTTGCAGATCCTGTCTTGCCAGTCTGGGCTTACACGCCATGTATCGTCGCTTATGAAAAGCATGACTGGATTTGGCCGTGGTGAAGCTCGGCAAGGTGACACGACTTGGGTGGTGGAATGCAGCAGTGTGAACCGCAAGCAGCTGGAGGTTTCCATCAATCTACCTCGTGACCTCAATGATCTGGAGACTCAAATTCGCAATCAGGTGGCTGCGGTATGCTCACGAGGACGTGTGAATGTTTCTTTGCGCGGAGATCGTCCCACAACGGAAGATACCATGCCGCGCGTCGATGAGACGGTGGCTGCGAAATATCTTGAGGCGTTACGCGGCATGTCCACACGCCTGGGTATTTCTGCGGATCTTTCTTTGAGCGAGCTGATTAGACTGCCTGGCGTGCTGGTGAACGAAGCGCGTGAAACGCTGGCAGAGGAAATTTGGCCCACGGTGCAAGCTGCCCTGGCAGCTGCTTTGGACCAGTTCATCGCCATGCGAATGGCTGAAGGGGACAATCTGCGTGAAGAAATGGAGATGCGCTTGGCCACCATTGAATCTCTGGCCGCAAAGATCGCTGAAAAAGCACCCAGTGTGCCGGAGCATCAGCGGGCGGTGCTGCGTCAGCGCCTGGAGCAGGCAGGGCTGCCTTTGCCTCTGGATGATGAGCGCTTGCTCAAAGAGATCGCCCTCTTTGCGGATCGCACCGACATTTCTGAAGAGATTTCTCGTGCGGCCAGTCATTTGAAACAATTCCGCAGCTACCTGTCCTCGGGTGAACCTGTAGGGCGTAGTTTGGATTTTTTGGTTCAGGAGTTTTTCCGCGAATTCAATACGATGGGCTCTAAGTGCAACAATGCGGAGATCGCTCACCATGTCGTGAGTGCTAAGACGGAGTTGGAAAAGATCCGCGAGCAGATTCAGAATGTGGAATAGCCGGAGCTCTACTTCACGAGGGTAATCCGCTTGAGTGCAGGCACGGCGATGAAAAGGGCAATCATCATCATCGCAGAACTCAGGAAGAAAGGCGCGCCAGGCAAGATAGCAGGGGCTTTTTCACCAATGAAATAGCCAAAAAGCTGCGTGCAAAGTAGCGGCCCAGCGACGCCTGCAACGCTGGAGAGACTGCTGAGTGAGCCCTGTAAAGCACCCTGTTCATCGGCTGGCACGCCTTGAGACATGAGGGACTGCACGGCTGGTGTGACCAGTCCAGAGAGGCTGCCGATGATGATGCAGAGATAGATCATCCAAGGCTGAGTGGCTAGGCCATAGGCGGCATAGAGAAAGATGGAAAGGGTGAGGCAATAGCGCACCGTTTTCTGCTCTCCAAGCCAAGCTACGACACGCTTCGTTAGGCCGCCCTGCACCATGCCGGCCATGACACCGACCGCTGCGAGAGAGAGTCCTGTTTGCAGCTCTGTCCAGCCATAACGGTAGGTGGTGTAGAGTACCCAGATGCTGGGATAAACCTGATGCGCCAGCACGGCGATAAAGTAGCAGGTCACCAGTCCCATCAGGGCAGGGAAGCGACGCAGGGCAAAAAGAGCTCCCACGGGGTTACTGCGTGACCAGCTAAAGGCACGACGGTTTTCTGGGGCAAGCGACTCTGGCAGGACGAACCAACCATAGGCCCAGTTAATCAAAGTCAGGCCCCCAGCGACGAAGAAGGGCACCTTAACTCCCCAAGCCGCTAACCCGCCGCCGACGATCGGACCGATGATGAAACCAATGCCAAAAGCAGCACCAATGAGGCCAAAATTAGCGGCTCGTTTTTCCGGTGAACTGACATCGGCAATGTAGGCGGAGGCTGCTGCATAGTTGGCCGCTGTGATCCCCGCGACGATTCTTCCGACCGCAAACCACATCAAATTAGGCGCAAAGGCGATGAGGAAGTAGTCGATGGCAGACCCTAGAAGGGAGATTAAGATCACCGGCCGCCGCCCATAGCGGTCGGAGATGCTACCGATCAACGGGGCAAAGAGGAACTGCATCAGCGCATACAGCGCGGCCAACATGCCATAACTGAAGGAGCCAGCCGCCACGTCTCCGCCTTGATAATGCTGGATGAGCTTTGGCAGGACTGGGACGATGAGACCGATCCCCAGAATATCGAGCACGAGCGTGATGAAAATGAAAAGGACGGCTGGGCGGCGGACTGACATCACCGTCTATACGATTGAATCACGGCTGCCGCAAACGACTGTCTTGCCAGATGCAGCTCAAGGTCCTAGAGTAAGCCACTAAGTTCTGCAACATCATGGTCACAAAACTCCTCCACACTCGCTATCGCGTCAACGATCTGGACAAAACGGTCACCTTCTACAAGGACGTCCTTGGCTTGGAAGAAGTGAAGCGTCATAAGTCGCCACGCGGATCAGAACTCGTGTTCTTGAAGACACCTAATAGTGACGAACTGATTGAAATCTGTAGCTTCCCCGCCAGCGGTCTCGTGACACTTGGGCCTGATGTGACTCATTTGGCGTTTGAGGTGGAAGACTTGGAGGCTTTTGCCAAGCATGCTGCGGCTCACGGCTACCCGCTTTCAGATGGGCCGACAGAAAGTTCCAGCGGAACCTTCGCGTTTATTGACGCGCCTGAAGGTTATGAGATAGAATTAATTCAATATCGTAAATAGAGAGACAACCTCGCACCATCGCGTAGAGGATAAAACAACATCATGGACTTTGACTGGCTAGGAGTAACCTTTGATCTGACTAAACTACCCCCCAAGGATATTGAGGAGTCGTTTGAGGATCCTTTTTCGCTGAAGCTGTTGCCGGGCGACAGTGAAAATTCGTCTGACTCTCGCTTTTACAATTTGGGTAAGTCGCTGGGTGGCCGTGCGGTCTTCAGTGTTTTCTGGACCGATGGGAAACGCTACCGTGTCATCTATGCTCGCGATATGACCAATGGGGAGTTTGATTTTTTTGAAAGGAAGAGAGCGGAGGATGTATAACGAATTATGAATACTGAACCACGCCGCAGAGAAACCACCATTACCACCCGTCCCATCATCATGGATGGTGATTTAGGTTTGGTGCGTGCTTGGAAGGACGTGCC
>Ga0164294_10006138_pt1 | contig 10277 bp, 10 predicted proteins | sample GEODES005metaG_FD_111479 | JGI IMG/M metagenome (GOLD analysis project Ga0164294, IMG submission 111479) | Oligotrophic lake water microbial communities from Sparkling Lake, Wisconsin, USA - GEODES005 metaG | ecosystem: Environmental > Aquatic > Freshwater > Lake | place: USA: Sparkling Lake...
AGTCAAACCGTATGACGAATGCTCAGTTGCTATCGATGACACACACTATATTGAGTGTGTTTTTACTTGGATTTTTCTTTGCAAAACTAGAAATTGCGATTGAAGGTGATGCTGGCTGGGCTGAAAACCTTCCTACCTGGCGTATCGAAGGGCATTGGTTACTGGATATTTTTTGGGGTGGCCGTGAAATGACGGGCTACCATGCTTGGGCTTTTTCCATCATCGCTTTATTTTTTCATTTTCCATTGGTGTTTAGTGGCGATTATTCTTGGCAAGCCGAGATCCGCGCATTAGCCAGCATCATGCTGTTTTGGGTAAGCGAAGATTTTTTGTGGTTTGTGCTTAATCCCGCGTTTGGATTTAAGCGCTTCGAGAAAACGCATGCCAATTGGCATAAGAATTGGGTAGCCGGTGCACCGATTGAATATTGGATTTTTACACCGATGGGTTTTGGGCTGATGTATCTATCTTATGCAGCAAGCCACTAAAATCGATAGTCACTCAATCAAAGCGCTATCAATCAAAGAAAAATTCCGGACTCATTACTGCTTTTAGAAATATCTCGTTCCCATCGTCGCGCTGACGATGGGATATCCACCAAGCGTTTGATTTTTTTATTGTCCAGTACTGTTCCTCACCGGTCAGTAACAGCGAAGCTACCTCACCGAGCCAAGGCTGATGTCCTACTACCATCACTGGAATTTTTGACTCAGGCCAACCCACCGCATTAATCACGTCCGCCGCACTGGCCATGGGGCCAATCTCTGGAACGATTTTATATTTGCGACCTAAAGCGTCTACGGTCTGAATTGTTCGGGAAGTGGGGCTGGATAAAATTTTGCAGCCGCTAGGTAATGTTCGATCTAACCAGGCTCCCATCCGTTGAGCCTGCTTACGTCCCTGTTGCGTCAGCTCGCGCCCCTCATCGGGTTCACCCGCTTCGGCTTGCGCATGACGCCAGAGAATCAAATCCATTTATCCACCCAAGGTGTTCATCAAATGTTGTTGTACGCTGAATTCTGCCTGAACTGTTCGCGACTTGCGCCTATGATAAACCCCATCCGAGTCGAGCTCCCACGAATTTCTATTATCTTTAAGATAAGGTAGCAGCCCCTCTTGCAGTACACGTTTTTTCAGTTGTGGATCCAGCACAGGAAAAGCAATCTCTATGCGCCTGAAAAGATTACGGTTCATCCAATCTGCACTGGAAAGATAGACGTCATTAGCACCTTCATTATGGAAGTTGAAAATGCGGCTGTGTTCCAAAAATCTTCCAACAATGGAGCGAACATGAATGTTCTCAGACATCCCGGGAACTCCCGGGCGAAGCGAACATGCTCCCCTAACGATGAGTTCAATATTTACGCCCGCTTGCGAAGCTTCGTATAGCGCCTCAATAATCGATTCGTCCACTAGCGAATTCATCTTTGCAGTAATCTGACCCACACCCCCCTCTTTCGCAATTCGAGTCTCGTTGCGTATTGCCTTAACTAACTCACGCTGCAATTCAAACGGTGCTATCCACAAGTGCTGCAGTTTTCGTGGTTTCGCCAAACTGGTCAGGCTAATAAATACTTCATTTACATCTTTGGCAAGCGCCGCGTTGGCAGTTAATAAACCAAAGTCTGTATAAAACTTGGTGGTGGTGGGATGGTAATTGCCTGTTCCCATATGGGCATAAAAACGTAACTTACCGGATTCGCGGCGTATCACTAAGGCCATCTTGGCGTGCGTCTTCAGGCCCACCACGCCATACACGACTTGTGCACCAGCCCTCTCCAAACGATCGGCCCAATTGATATTCGCTTCTTCGTCGAAGCGTGCCATCAATTCCACAACGACCGTTACTTCTTTACCGTTGTGAGCCGCCATGATTAGCGCTTCCATCAACTCCGAATTCATACCCGTGCGATAAATCGTTTGCTTTACCGCGACAACCTGTGGGTCGTGTGCCGCTGTACGAATGAAATCAATAACGGGTTGAAATGATTGAAAGGGATGATGAAGAAGAATATCTTTTTGAGCGATAGCACCAAATAGATCGCCATCAGCCAACGTCACAGAAAGCTTGGGAGTAAATGGAGCAAAACGCCATTCTGGTCGTGAGGCATAGTCGACTAGCTCATTAAGTCGAACCATATTCACCGGGCCATTGACACGATACAGAAACTCGGGCGCGATATTAAACTGGTTTAATAAAAAATCAGCAAGGTTAGCTGGGCAATTTTCTGTGACCTCAAGACGGACAGCAAAACCAAAATGCCGAGTCTGGAGCTCGCCTTTCAGGGCCTGTCGTAAGTTTTTTACTTCTTCTTCGTCGACCCACAAATCACTGTCACGCGTGACACGAAATTGTGAGTAACTTTTAACTTCTCGGCCTGGAAAAAGATCTTCTATGTGGGCATGAATAACGGACGACAAAAGACAAAATGCGTTACCGTCACCAGAAATTCTTTCAGGTAATTGAATAATTCGCGGAAGTACACGCGGAGCCTTAATCACGGCAATCGATGTGCCTCGTCCGTAAGCATCTTTGCCATTCAGTTCAACAATAAAATTAAGACTTTTGTTGACGATTTGCGGAAACGGATGCGATGGATCCAGCACAATAGGCGTGAGAATAGGTCTGACTTCTCGCTCAAAATACTCTTTAACCCACGCACGCTGCTCTTCGCTTCGGTCAACATGGCGAACCAAATTAATACCGTGCTCCGCTAAAGCAGGAAGGATTTGCTCGTTAAGAACGATGTACTGTTCGCGAACTAAGTCTTGCGCAGCTGGACCGACTAAGTCAAAGCCTTCAGGAACAATAGGATCCAAGCTCAGATTTCTCTCGCGCTCTATCGCCATCAAACTAGCAATACGAACCTCGAAAAATTCATCTAAGTTACTACTGACTATACACAGAAATTTCAAACGCTCAAGCAGTGGCAAACTTTGATCCTGTGCTTGCGCAAGGACGCGGCGGTTAAAGGCCAGCAAAGAAAGCTCACGGTTGAGCAGGTCCAATTTCGCAGAAATTGGCGAAGGCGTGGCAGCTTGAGAGCTAGCTGACTTAACAGATTTGGCAATTCGAGAGACTCGCATAGTTTAAAGTTTACGAGTTATCGGTGACATATTAATGACAATATTTACAATTAGTGCAATTTCCTGTCATAAAGCTGACATAAGCCAGCTTTATATTACGCGTTGCAATTGTTTTTGTGTCACCCCTCTATTGAGCTCAAGGAGTAAATATGAATAACAAGCAGTTACTGAAAAACGTAAGCGGCCTCTTTACTGGCCTAGTATTAGCTATGTCTGCACACGCCGCTGACTTAACAGGTGCAGGTGCTACTTTTCCTTACCCAATCTATTCTAAATGGGCTGAGGCTTACAAAGCAGCTACAGGTATTGGACTGAACTATCAGTCGATCGGATCCGGCGGTGGTATTCGTCAAATCAAAGCTAAGACGGTTGATTTCGGCGCGTCAGATATGCCACTGAAACCAGAAGAGTTAGAAAAAGAAGGTCTCATCCAGTTCCCAGCCATCATCGGTGGCGTGGTTCCAGTTTTTAATTTGGATGGTATTGCACCAGGTCAGTTAAAGCTGACATCTGATGTGATCGCTGGTATTCATTTAGGCAAAATCACTAAATGGAATGCGGCTGAAATCGCCAGCATCAACCCAGGTGTGAACCTTCCAGCAATGAATATCACTGTTGTGCATCGCGCTGATGGTTCGGGCACTACATTCTTGTGGACTGACTTCCTGTCCAAAACCAATGCTGAATTCAAAAACACGGTCGGTGCAGGTTCCGCTGTGAAATGGCCAACCGGTGTAGGCGGCAAAGGTAATGAAGGTGTGGCAGCTAACGTTCAGCGTGTCAAAGGTTCCTTTGGCTACATCGAATATGCCTATGCAAAGAAAAACAAAATTGCATACGCTCAGCTGAAAAATCAAGACGGTGAGTTTGTATTGCCGGATGATGAGACATTCAAAGCAGCAGCGTCTGGAGCTGATTGGGCAGGCACACCCGGTATGGGCGTTGTTCTGACCAACCAAAGCGGCAAGAACAGCTGGCCTGCAACTGGCGCATCATTCATCATGATGCACAAATCACAAGCTGATGGCTTGACCGGTCGTGCTGTATTGAAGTTCTTTGACTGGGCCTACAAGAATGGCGCCACAATGGCATCCGAACTCGATTACGTTCCATTGCCACCTGCAACAGTCAAACTGATCCAAGATAGCTGGAAAGCAAATCTGAAAGATGCAACTAGCGGCAAAGCAATCTGGTAATCAGTAATGCATTAGTTAAAAGCCCGCCGTACGGCGGGCTTTTTTTTTCTTACGCCGAAGGCTGTAAATCTGAAGGCAGTAATCTAAACGGCTGGTGCAAAATCACCTAACGCTACAATGGCACTCTCCACCATTGAAGCAGAAACCGCTTATGAAAAAATCCGCTCCAGCAATCACCATAAAGAAAATCTCCCCGAAAGATGAGACTGATTTTCTTCGTGCTGCACGAGCAAGTCGTACAAGCCATCAAGCTTGGGTGAGAGTTCCGTTGACAGTCAGTGCTTTCAAGCGCTACGTTAATGAGATGCGTACTGCCGAAGACCTGGCCTTTGTAGTGCGACGTCATGACAGCGGATCGATCGTGGGTGTGGTTGAGCTTCAGGATATTTTTATGGGCGATTTTAAAAATGCCTACATCATCTATTACGCGTTTGAAGGTCAACAACGGCAGGGAATGATGAGGCAAGCCGTAACAGAAGTCATTCGAATCGCTTTTTCAAAGCTGAAGCTACACAGATTAGAAGCTAACATTCAGCCAGAAAATAAAGCGTCCAAAAAACTCGCTAAAGCCTGCGGTTTTAGCAAGGAAGGTTACAGCCCGAAATTCCTAAAAAAAAGGGGGCGCTGGTGTGATCATGAACGATGGGCTTTATTAAATCCAACAGATTGAAGCTCAGTATTTTTCGTTATTCTGAATGTCGAGGTGCGCCCCTCTGATCAAGGGCCACACCTGATTTCAAGCTCTCAAACTGACATGCTTCGTTTGCGCGAACAAAATGCAAATCCGCAAATCCAGCACGCACGGTTTCACCCGTATTGTCAGAGTCTGAGGCTACTGCCACTAACTTAAGATGCGCATCAGATGTATTAAATGAGCGTTTTACATCCTGATAAATATTGACTCGCTCGGTCACCCAAAATCCGGCTTCATCATTACCGGAACGCTGCACGATCATGCGCGCTCTATCAGTGTAAGCATTCGGCATATGTGTACCGACAGGATGGCGATTATCCCAAACATAATTAATCGCTCCGTCGGGCACACGGCTGCCATAAAAAGCACGAGCCAAGGTTAACGATGCTTTTTCAGACAAACTCAATGCGGCTGATGGCAAATCAAAAGCGAGGTAAATACGAGCGGCATAATCATCGCCGCGACGACGGGTCATATCAGCAGTGCGAACCACTCCATCAACACGCCAGCGCCAACAGAGTACGGGGGTGGTCGTCAAATCCACATCGACGGGCCGCCCCAATAAAGCCATGCTGCGCTCTGCACGCGCCTCGATGGCATCAACGCCATCCCATAAGCTAATGCGATAGGACGTTGCGGGCACCTGATTTTCAAGTCGTATCAATTGCCAGGGTGCTGGTATTTCAGGCTTTACCGAAGAAAATTTACCAATCATGACCTGAGCAAACGAAGGGCCACTGGCTAGCATAGCGATAATCAACAACACGCCACTGTGACTTTTTTTCATCGACTATCCCGGTAAGAGGTGCGATTCACAATCGATAAGAAACGTACTGGATTCAGAAAAAATGAGTACGGGTTTGTTGCAACTGTCGAGCGTCGATTCTTCAAACGGTACGAAATCCATACTCAGAAAACTGTACGTTAAAGCAAGAATGCGACGACCAATTAAGCGCGGCGCTCCTAAAACTTTAAAACCCTGATCAGAAAATATTTCTTGTGTTTCTGGATTGGTTTTAGCAAATTCATGAACCAGCATACCTACATAATCTTGCGAATCAATCGCAAGAATCATCATTTGCGCATCAGTTTTGAGTCCTCGGAATACATCAACGCACCGCTCCAGACACTCTGTACTGAATTTCTCAGGCCAGCTGCTAGCGGTGATTTCCTGACTGACTGATAATTTATCCAAAAGCCTGTTCATAGGATGTCCCTTTAGCTAATGAAAGCGAGGTGGATTTAGGATGATTTTTTTCTAGCCCTTTTTTTTCCACATCAACAATAAATTCATGAATCGTTGAAACTAACGATTCTGAGTAAGGCACCGGGTGAGCACTGCCAGGCACGTCGACAAAAGAAACGTTTATAGGCAGTGAATGCATACGTTGGAGTACCGCTTCGGGTAAAAGTTGTGATTCTGATGAACGAATGACCATGATGGGTATATCAATAGCTGAAAATTGCTCTTCAAAGCTAATACCAAACAGGGTTTTTTGGTGAGGCAAATCCATATAGTTTGGTCTTGCGACGGCGGATAACAATCGCGTATCGACGTTCAACTTTTGCGACAAACTAACCGCATCACGGCTGCGACTGTGCTGACTTGGAAAAAATGAAGACCGCCCAAGTGCGCCATATAAACTCATTAAACCGGACCAAGGTAAGACGCAACCCACATCGTTAATGACAATCGATCGCAAGTTACCAGGCTTATGTAGCGCTAAAAAAATCGCAATCAAGCCACCCATGCTGTTTCCAACTAAATGAATATGTCGCTGATTATTTTCAGCATTACTGATCGAACCGAGTAGATAGTTGTAGGCAGAAAATGCTTCTTTCAAACAGCGACTCATGCGGTAGTCTGAACCTATCGGTAGGTGGTCTGATACGCCGCGCCCGCTGAAATCTAATGCATAGGTCGCGAATGCGTTTTTAGTCAGGTCTGAGAATGCGTGGAAACCAGCGGCGGTCTCTAGGATGCCGGGTAAACAGAGTAGATGGTGGCGAGCACTGGACGACCCAATTGCTGTCATGCCCACCGTGTAAGAACCTGATTCGTCGAATACAGGTAAATTGATGTCTCTGTTCAAATCATGCCCCCTATCGGGTCGCATCGACCGCCCACCTAAGTTAATAACAACTTCAACTTAGAGGGTATCTTGTGATTATGAAACTTTGATGACGAGATGCCACTAGCTCAGACTTACCCTGTCTAGCCAGTTAAAACTGGGGGATAACGCTAGCTGAGAATTTCAGTACTGGCGCTGCTCTTGTGTTTTACACGACCCAACTAGTACTGGAGACCGCTGGTCGAATTTGATCTCGATCGCTTTTTGGCTAACCACTAACGCAGCTGTTGATACTGGCATGTCAGATATGACGGTCAAATCCATGCGAGCGGCCAACTCATAGGCTTCCTCGATAACATAAAAACCATACTTTTCTAAACGCTGGAGTTCAGCAATCAAGTCTTCTCTGTCTATAGCGCTACCCATAAATAAGCTCCAAAATCTAGCAAGTCAAATATGAACTAAAGAGTACCTGCGATATATGTCAGGGCTATAAAAAACTCATGACAAAATGAATACCGAAATTCATCGCCAATATCGTCGCCACGATGGAGAAAATACAGAGAACAGAGAATGGAGAATCAGGAATGATTGGTACTAACGACGAAGGTGCTAGCTCAGTCTAATTAAGCAGTCGGCGGACAGTAAAGATTTGCGTGGCGCTATCGGGATCGACCTCAATCACAACCGCATCGGTCAGTAGAGCTCCGGGCACGACCAATCGCTGAACTAAGTCGAGCCCCGGACCCTTACTGGCAAGCGGTCGGTCGACTTTAAAAACGTGACTATCACCCTGTATTAAGAGCACCGGTTTTTTCCAACTCGACATTTCTTGTTGAAATGCGGTCAGCCAGTCAATAAAACCTGATTCGGGTGGCTTAGACGGATCGTAGAATGTATCGGCCTGCATGGCAAAAACGATCGCCTTATGATTTTGTTTGCGGGCTATAGCAAACACTTCTTTCATCCACGCGATATTGGCTTCATTACGTAATTTAAATTCGCTCGATGACGGTAACTCAGGCTGATCATTATTGTTTGATCCCACCATGTGAATAGTGGCAAAGCTAATATTCTCGACTGCCCAGCGTCGATTTTCAGGGAAATGACGATACGCTGCCTGTGCTGATTGCTGCTCAAGCGTTAAAGGCTGGCGACCTAAGCTCTGATCAGAAGAAAAAAATAGGCCTCTGATTTTTTGTAAGCGCTCGACAGGGTCGTACGGGCCATTATTTTTTCGATGGCAATCTGTCCACTCATTGTCACCCGGCGTATAAATTAGGGGCATATCAAATGCCATAAATTGGCTATAGACTCGCGCGAACATTTCGTCGCTACACACTGTACTACCTGATTTTATGTCGCCTACATGAATAGTGAAGCGAGTGGGTTCGTGGTTGATACGTTCAACCAACTGATCGAGCTGACTAGCAGAAACGTAGGAGGTATCACCGATCGCCATGAACTGAAAATTTTTCGCGCTAACTATCGGAGTAACAAGCAATAGAATTGCAAAAATTTTTACACAATTAATACTATCAACTATCAACTTTTTTTTCATGATCGCTACTCGATTTTATGTTTAGCCCGCTCGCTACTATTGGTTGAGTGACTCACGCTGCTGGCGCTAAGGATTCAGGAAATAGTATGGTGAAGACACTACCCTTACCTAATTCGGACTCGATCTGCAGACGCGCGTTATGCCGCATCAGTACGTGTTTAACGATGGCCAAACCTAAACCTGTACCCTGAGTCTCACGCGAACGACCTTTATCAACGCGATAAAAACGCTCGGTTAAGCGAGCCAAGTTTTCTTGCTTAATACCGATACCATTATCTTTAACCGAAAATGCAAGACCTTGAACCGTCTTGCGCCATGCAATAGCGATCTCACCACCATCGGGTGTGTAACGAATCGCATTTGACACCAAATTACTAAAGGCGCTACGTAACTCTTCTGTACCGCCCAAAATATCTGGCCCATCACACGTCAAGGACAGTTTATGACGATTATTTGATAAGGCTTGTGCTTCGATATGGACTTCGTCGAGTAAATGACGAATATCCACAAATTCATCACGTACAGGATAATCAATCGATTCTAGTCGAGTGAGAACAAGCATATCTTCGATCAGATTTTGCATGCGCTTACCCTGCTCCACCATGAGTTTGATGTGTTTCTGGCGCGACGATTTATCTAGATTGGGTTCTGAATTAGCAATCTCTAAAAACCCATTGATAACTGTCAGTGGCGTACGAAGTTCATGCGAAGCATTGGCAATAAAATCGCGCCGCATTTGATCTAATCGATCGAATTCAGTCATGTCGTGCGTGACTAAAATTTGGCGTCGATTTTCAAAAGGAATAAGCCTAACGATTAATTTGCGACCATTGATCGTTAAACTCAGCGGCTCTTCGTAATGAGCCAAAATGATGTAATCGATGAATTCAGGGCTACGAATTAGGTTAGTGACTCGCATACCTTTGTCGGATTTCAGACTTAGGCCTAGCTGTTGTTCAGCAACTGGATTACACCATTCGAGAAATAACACATCATCCATGATGACAACGCCATCGGGCAACTGGCTCATGGCTTCACGAAACCGCGACAACCATTCTGCTAGCTCAGTACGACTCTTTTGATCATCACGACGCAGTCGATAGAGTTTGGCGAAAATATCGGTCCATGATCCCCAGCCATCTTTGAGTTTGACCTCTTCGGGCCTGTCCAACCATTGCGACAGATGGTACATGTAACGTAACTGAACAAAAATCATGACGAGCAGGATAAGAAATGCTATCGCCAACCCTCGGGTGAAATCCCAGACGGCCCAACCAGTGAATCCAGCAGCCAACAGTAACACCAGCCGGACCATTACAGGAATCCAGAACAAGCTTCTTGAAGTCATACAAAAAAGGAATTATTTTTCAGACAGCATGTAGCCTACACTACGAACGGTCTTGACGAGGAAATCCGCTTTACCTAAGGCTTTACGTAAACGCAGGACATGGACATCAACGGTCCTTTCCTCAAGTACCGCGTGGTCACCCCAGACTTTATCGAGTAACTGGCTACGCGAGAAAACACGCTCAGGATGAGCGATAAGAAATTTAAGTAATTTGAATTCAGCATGACCAATCTCGATCTGTTCGTCATGAACACTCACACGGCAACTGACCGGATCGACCGTTAAAGGCCCTAGACTCATCTCAAGCTCGGCATGTTCC
>Ga0164294_10006139_pt1 | contig 10277 bp, 7 predicted proteins | sample GEODES005metaG_FD_111479 | JGI IMG/M metagenome (GOLD analysis project Ga0164294, IMG submission 111479) | Oligotrophic lake water microbial communities from Sparkling Lake, Wisconsin, USA - GEODES005 metaG | ecosystem: Environmental > Aquatic > Freshwater > Lake | place: USA: Sparkling Lake...
CGACCATTTGCCAGGTAAGGGCTTCGCCAGAAGCCAGATCTCCAGTCTCTATACAAAACTTGTAAACTCAATCAGCGGATACAAAATAAAGTATTATAACGGGTGTGGTATTCATCTTCGGTATAATGTGATGAGATGGGGGCCCTACTCTTTTGGCTTTGGTTTTCAGGCAGAACTGATCACCCGTCTTTTGGATGAAGGCGCAAGCTATTATGAAATTGCCCTAGAAGCACAACACCACGCAAAACCACCTCACCAATCTGCGCTCAACTTTGGAAACTTCCTGTCGGTCGGTCACACCCTGCTGGAAATGATAGTGCGAAGAATTCGCCGGGATATTTTTCAGCGATAAAATATATATTTGGATCGACATGACGAAAAATGAAGCTGTGGTTGAAGTAATTAACTTATGATTAAAGGCATAATCATATGGCAAGTCATGACATGGGCATGTCTGAGCATAGCTTCGGCAACCGCAACACCAACCACCCTGCCTTGGCTGGACCAGGAAAGACTATCCTACGACATCTCATGTGGACCGATTAAGCTAGGGGAGTTTGTTCTAACCGCTCAACAAGCTGTAGATAAAAAAAACCTGTGGGAGTTTAAAGCAGAATTAGTCTCTTCCAAATTGTTAAATCACGTGATTCCTGTCGATCAGGTGAAAAGCACTTTATTGTCGGTTTGTGAAACAGATCCGTGGCGATCATGGGTTTATCTACAGGATCGCCATGAGGGTAAAATTGTTGTCCAAAAGGTGCGGGAGCTGAACTACACAGCACATGAGGGCACTATTTATGAGGGGCCCACGAGGGGATCAAAAGGAATAGAAAAATACCCTCTTCACGAGGCTTCAGTTGAAGACCCCGTATCTCTCCTTTATCGAATTCGCATGGATGTCCAGCAGAAAAATGAAACGCTATCGTATAAGATCATTGAAAATAAAAAACTCGTCAATGTACAGGGTAAGATTACAAGTCTATCGGATGATAAAAAGGAAATTAAGGTTATGATTCGTGAAGCCAGTGACAACGCAATGAAGAAAGCTCCGAAATACTTGGAATTAAAATTAAGAATTGATGATGGCTATATTCCGTATGAGGCAAAGTTAGCGTGGGGGCCATTCAGTATTAGAATCAAGTTGGACCTTGAAAAAACAAAAAACAGCAACTTGATAGATAACAAGAATAAAAGAACAATCGGGGAAAGTGAAACACTTGCAAACAAAGCAAAAAACTCCACAGACAATCATGCGCAAGAATACAAAAAAGGGGTAGCGGGCCGCTTTATAAAAGTTCAGCTGGTCGGGGTTGGAAGACTTCAAATTCCCCCATGTGAAGTATTTGGGGGGCCAAAGGGGGAATCAACTGGAAATATCTCTTTAGGAAAGAATACAACGGCATCTTCAGAGAAGAAAAACGAAATCCTGAAATATAATCCTGAAAGTTATGCTGCCTCATACAGAAAATTGGGCGGCAAAAAAACAAAATACACATGCTATGAAATCTCGCCTTGGTGGGAGGTTGACTTAGGGAAAGACATTGAGATTCAGGAAATAAGATATGCAGATGATAAAACAAAAAAACAGGCTACCGCTGGACTTTTACAGATATCAATTCAAAGGGGAGATATTATTAGAGAAAAAGAAAAAAGCTGCCATTCAACACCACATCTGTATCTAGCATACTTCTTTTGTGGAATTCTCATTACCATATACATTTTATCTACGATAAACCTAATCCAAGGCGAGCATCTTTGGGAAAAAATGTCATCAATAGAAAAAGAAAGTGACAAGACTTATGATCCAAGGCTAGTAAAATGAAAATACAATCGAAAATGTTGGCGATGTTCCTATTATGTATGTTTGCATTGGGAATATCAACTAAGTCGGTAGCAGGTGTCAAACAGGCGTGGACGTATGAAGGAGTCGTTGGGAGGCCTGCAACTATTTCGACATTAGGCTCGGCCAGGTTTGTTCGATTAGAATTAGTTGGTGAGGGCTGGCTCAATCTGGCCGAGGTAGAGGTTTGGGGGACGCGGGTTTCTTCCGTAGCTTCTGAGAACCTCGCCCTAGGAAAACCAGCTACCCAATCCAGCACTGCCGATAACGACCAGGCCGTGGCAATTCTTGCAGTTGATGGAAATACTAGTGGGATCTTCGCGGAACACTCAATCAGCCATACCAATCGGGAACAAAATCCATGGTGGGAAGTGGATTTGGGTGAAGTCTGCGCAATACAAGAGGTTAAAGTTTGGAATCGTTCCGATGGGGTCGAGGACAGGTTGAAAAACGTTAGGATTATCTTCAGCGATAAACCCTTTGCAATTCAGGTCACGCAGAATGCCAAGGATTTAAGTCCTGAACTGCCCGAATCTAGCTACCCTAAATCATGGGGTTATTTACGGCTTCCTGTGTTTGGCGGGCTTTTGCTGGTTATTAGTTGGCTGATTCACTTGGTCGTCTGGAATCGACAAACACCCGTATTTCCAACAAGAATATTGATTCTAATCTTTGGCTTTGTAGTTCTTATCGGAACAGTTCTTGTGATCGTATTGCCTAACAGGGTTAGTCCTATAAAGGACGAGTGGGAATACTTGCTTTTCCTAAGTTTTTATGGCTCCATAGCCCTACTATACATATCATTTTATGAGTGGATAAATCATAAAGGCTCACTATATACCCTATTCAAAAAACTTTTGCAGGCTGGAACGGAGGGATTAAGCCGGGAAATGTTAATGGGGACAATAGAAAGAAAAATACAACATGACGTCGAGTTTCAAGTGGGGCTCTTGGAAAAAAACAAGCACACCCGCAAAGAGGGTCAGGTTCCGATTCTGACCGAAAAGGGAAAAGCGTGTGGAGCAATGATGAATAAATATTTTCGCTGGTTAAGTTGAGGGGTCGAAAAGTATTATGAGCCCATCCCTACATCCTGCAGTTGCAATTGCACCTCTGATGGGGCTGGGAGCATTCACGATCTTTCTTTTCATAACCTCAAAGATTATGAGCCCCAAGAATCCTTCTCTCCGACTCGTAATATGCTTTTTTGGAGCAGAGGTAGTATCCTTGTGCTGCGCCGATAAAGGAACTTCAAATATGATTTGGCTACCAGGAGACAGCCAAGTTCCACTATGGATTATGGTTATTATTTCTACCAGTGCATTGGCGATTGTCTTCCTGTTCTATCTCCAGCAAAGAATGATGCCGCTAAGGCATTTAATATATAGCCATCTAATACAGGACACCCAAAATAATGTAAAACTAACAAAAATGATAAGCGATGAAGACATTGCTAGATTAGCGAAAGAAGGTCTTAGTAAGTATAAGGATATTGGAATCATTCAAGAAAACTCAACTGAGGGATTTTTATTAAAACCCTTCGCAAGCCTGCTTATGCGAATCATCCAAGAGCTTTCCTTCCTTTTCTACAATCCCAAGAGTTCGCTGCTACTCGTTGTCGGGAAGAATCAGCGTTTTCAAGAGAACTCGAAAATACGTAAGTTTCTTTGGTGTAATCTTATTTTAGCTTTAGCGATCTTCTACTTTGTAGGATTGCGAAGTGAACTTGATCGAAATGTAACAGAACGAACTCGATATCATGCGATTCCTGTGGCTTTATCACAGATCCATCACAAACGACCACATGATTATACAGGCTGGAAAGAAGTTGCGATTCCTTTTCAGGGCGGAGAAGCGATTCAGGAAGTAATCAAAAGAACTAATGGAAAAAAAACTAGTAATAACAGCGAGCCATATTATTGGTTGGCCGATGACCGAGGATCGTCAGATCTTGTCAATTTGTCCTTCCGTGTCTTCGGCGAGACGGCAAGGGGACTATATAATGGGTATTTTTGTTTGTTTCTAATTTCGATCGTTGTAGCCGGTGTGGGTTTAAGAAAAAGCGCAGGAGCGCTGGCAATCCTCAATTTGATTGTGATCGCATATGGTTCTTATCTGCCAAATATTAATGCCGCAGCGGGCGATACTATTAGCTGGACAAACTACAGAGTTCATCTTTCCGAGACACGGCTCTTCGAAATAATTGGACTTATTTTCTTTATACAGTTCATAATGGGGAATGCTTTGAATCTTAGGCTGCGATTGCCAGAAATTGTTTCCCTTCTGGCTCAGGGGATGATTTTCGGATTTCTGTATTCATGTCGTTCTAGCATAGGGTGGTTGGTATTATGCATTAATACTATAAGCGCATTTTTACTAATGTATCTTGTAATAAAGACAATATTTTATAAAAAACCCATAAATATTACTTTAGTACGAGAAAGCATATGGATTTGTTGTGCGGCGATGTGTCTCATGATTGGAGTTCAATCCTTTAAAGGATGGCATCGGTTAATGGAAAATCCTATCTATCTTGCAAAAGGGGGTGGGCGTACATTTTATCACAATGCACTTATGGGCTTAACATCTCATTCACTCTTTCCATCCAAATACAACCTAACAGGTCCTGACGATGCTCGTGTTATAGATTGTGTTAACGAAAACTTAAAAAGAGGAAATCATGCCACCTTTGATCGGCAGACCTTACTCAATTCATTAGGTGGGCACTCTTCCGCTGACTGGCGGGCTTATGAGCAAGCTTCAAAGGACTTCTACATTGAGCTTTGGCAAAAGCATCCTATCGAAATGCTGGAAAATTATGCTCACAAGATGTTGAAGGCGCCAGTTCTTGCGCGACAAAGCATGAGCCTAAAGATATTTAGTACTGAGAATGACAAAAAAATCAAAACTAAGATATTCTGGCCGAATCCAGTCGCAGCAGGATGGGTTCTGGTTCTGTTATTTCCTTTGATAATCCTGAGTAATTACAAAAAGAAACTTTTAATCGTAAGTGCCTATTTAGTTGGTGGTTTCATATTTAGTCTAATTCCAACCATTGCTTTTTATGGCAGAATATTAACTATGGGGGGGGCATCCGTCTTGATAAGAATGATTGCGTATCTGCTCTTATGCGTGGCCTGTAAAATGATTATCGATTTGTGCATGCGAATAAAAGAATCGGACTTTAATCGGATTCAACAAAACCAAAGTACGCTTGGCATATCACTGCCTATGCAAATAATAATCACAGCAGTTATCTGTGGAGTAATGATTTGGTTTATGTTCCCCCAGCCAATAACTCAATAAAACTCTAGATAGGAGTTTATAAGGTTAAATACCATTTTGAAAATATCACTTGTTGGGCATGCATAGATCTGAAAAGGCGTGGATGAATATCTTTCAAAAAACTTCGCTAGCTTAATCTGCAATCGAATCGAGACGCTGAGTTCTGAATAGATCAAGCCATGGCAGGTACTTACCTTGAAAGCTTCACACCAATCCATTGGAATTACAGAGTTATCATTCTGTGCGAGACATGAAATATCGCTATAACTGCTAAAAAAACTAATGGAAACTTTATTTGGCAAACATAAAGCAAATAGAGGTGCTCGCCCACTCATGAAAAAAAATATGAGCAGATTCATTAATTGCCGCTGGTGCTGATGACGGATGAGGCGGAGAAAGTGACTAGTCGTGTACATGGAGAACAATATAGAAGATTTATGTAAGAATAATATTTGTGATCAAAGTAAAAAGAACCTGAAAAAGCTTAAGGTAAATCTCCATTTTCGTTTCATTTAAAATTCATAGCCGTGTCGAAAGAAAGCACAGCGGATAGAAGTGTTAACAGTACTTGTTTGCTATTTTCGGCCTTAGAGAGTTTTTCTTATTTCTAAAAAAAAATATAAAAAAGATTGGTGTACTTGGTTAAATCTCAGTAGGCTAGGAAAAATAGGAGTTGTCGGAAAAATAAGAAAGCACCAATTAATAAAATGCATCCTGTTTGGCTTTTTGGCACCGTTGGCGTTCAAATCATTATGACTACATGGTGCAGTTGAACCCTAACGCTATTAAGCTTATAAAAAGAATTTCTTATATATGGATGTTTTACACAATTTAAAATATGGACATGTTTGGTCGGCCCCTGCGCGCACCCTTAGATCCATAATCGAAACTCGGGGTTTCACAGAGGAGGCCCTTTCCGAGGCGTTATCCTTGGGTTTCTTTTCCCAATACACCTGCTTTAGGAATCGCCAATTTATCGAAAAGGTTCTCTCGTGGCAGATTGCCTTGCTGGAAAGGAGTTTTGGGAATTTCTTTGATCGATTTCCGTCTGACTTCGAGGAAAAGGTTAAGGTTTCACTGCCCACTTTGGCTGCTTCATGCCAGAAGCGCCTAACACCTGATTTGTTGAGAAATGTTTGGTATGCATTGAATATTCAGGACTGGACTCGCGGGAAGTCCGACTTTTCTGGCCATCCGATTTTAGAAATAGGAAGCGGGTCCGGTTCGTTATCCCGCGTCCTTAAGGATCTATATCCTCAAGCTAAGCTTTGGCTGATCGACCTCCCCGAGAGCCTTGATTTCGCCGCTATTTATTTGCAAAAAACTTTTCCTAAAGCACGATTTCTTAGGGTTCAATCTCCTATCGATCTTGAACAGGACATCCAACTGTACGACTTTGTGCTTCTTCCCGCTTCACTGAAAGAAACTTTGTATGGAAGATCTTTTGAACTTGTCGTGAATATCTGGTCGTTTGGAGAGATGCCAAACTCCTTCGTCGAGGAATGGTTCCGACTGATCCAAGATGAATGCTGGGTACGCTTTTTCTTTACCTTGAACGCTTTCATGCCGCCGGTAACGCCCAGCTCGACAGATCGGATCAATCAAGGGGATTGGCTTACGCGGATAGATTCACGGTGGGATATTCTCAGTTATGGTATAAATCCCGAGATTCATCGCAATCCATGGATCAAAAACTTTTATACGGGACTTTTTCTTTTCGCGGAAAGAGTCGGAGAGAAGTCGACTCTTCAACAGCAAATTCTCCAGAGCGAAAAGGACCTGAACGAGCTGTTAATGGAAGACTGGGTCCAGTTGGTTTTTGAGGAAAAAAACTCAAAGTCCCGTCCCGAAACCGAGGAAACCTTTTTCGAGGAACTACATCGGCAGAGACGTCCCGTTCTTTTGAAACAGCTTTTATCCACAACGGAATACATTGGAAGGTTCCATTTGCAGGATGGACGACAGGGCTCCTTGTTCAAACTCTGGAATCACTATCGGCTGACGAGAGCAACGTTGTCCGGAGAACTTTTGGTCTGTTTTCTTGCCATGGTGTTCAAAAGCCAGCTCGAGACAAGGTGTACCAAAGAAGAGCTTCAAATTCTGCGCAGAATCCCCGACTCTCTTCTGTTGGAAGAATATCAAGCCTTTTTCCGTCATAAGAATGATTTAATATAAAGATTTGTCTGGCTTCTGTCCGAAACCGAGTCTTTTTGTCCTTTAATATCCGCCCATGACTTGGTTAGAATAAAATTGATGAGCGCTTCCCTTTTATTAAACAATCGGAAGAGAGCTCCACGACCTTTTGTGGATTTTTATATGAAGCATGGGGTGATTCCAACACGGCAGGATATTTCCAACTTGCCTAGGCATCTAGATCGCCGCTCGGCTCTGTATCGCAGCTTGGGTATTGTCCCCTCTTATTTAAAAGGTTGTTCGATTTTAGAGTTTGGGCCAGGAAGTGGGCACAACGCAGTTCATACCCTTAGTCTTGACCCAAAACGCTATGTCTTGGTTGATGCGAATCAGGCTAGCCTAAAAAGCACTCGGCGACTCGTTACTCAGCACAGAAGAAAAACGGATTGCCAAGTCGTCGATTGCGAAATTGAATCTTTCAGAACTCGGGAAAGATTTGATCTGGTTCTTTGCGAGGGGTTGGTGCCGACTCAAGTAAATCCTGTTTCTTTTGCCCGAAAAGTAGCACGGATGGCAAAACCAGGGGGTGTGGTGGTGATCACCTGTATGGATCCTGTTTCTGTTCTACCTGAAATTCTCCGTCGCTATCTTGCCCAGCAAATTGCGCCAGCAGAACTGCGCTTTGCCGAGAGGGTAAAAATTCTCACACGGTATTTTCTCCCCCACATGCGAACGCTCAAAAACATGTCCCGAAAGCCGGAAGATTGGGTGATCGATGTGGCCATTCACCCTTGGTCTGGCCGACTCTTTTCTATGGCCACGGCAATGAAGGCCCTGCAGGGAAGAGCTATTCCTCTAGGATCCTCTCCAAAGTTCCTTACCGACTGGCGTTGGTATAAAGATATCCACGGTGCATCGACGCACGACCTCAAGCAACCGCTAGAGGATTACCACTCTTATGTGCATAATTTTCTGGATTTCAGATCGAAAGCGAGCCCTAAAAAACCATCCTCAAACCTTCCCCTGACTAAGCTCGCGGGTGATATCTATGACCGTGTTTACGCTGTCGAACGCAAAGGGAAACCCTATCCAAGGACAAGAATTTCGCAGGATGTCCAAAAGATTGCCAGAATGGTTCAGGCGGATCTTCCTGAAGCAGCCGAAGCCCTCATGGAATATGCCGCACATGTCAAAAATTTGCAGGTGGCAAAGCCATCCCCTCTGAGACATTTTCAAAAGCTTTGGGGTCGGGGACAGCAATATATCAGTTTTGTCGTTCGAGATCGATGATGCCAAATTAAAGTCGCATTTCGTGTTGTGACGTAGAAAGAGTGAGAGAAGAAAGTAGCCCTCAATCGGCAATCCTTTAAACTAGGGTCAGTACGAGAAAAATGGAGTCTGTAGTGTAATATTTTTGATAGGCTTGGTTTGGTCTTTTATTAGCGATGCTTCAAGCATAAGATATAAGAATACATGGGAAAGCATGTGGTTGTAGTGGGTGGATCCAAGGGGCTGGGGAGAGAGATCTCCCTGCTCCTTTCATCTGTCTATAGCGCGATAACCATTATCGCAAGGAATCCTCCCGAGAAGAGTTCCGATTGGCCGAAAAACATCGCTTTTCAAGCTGTGGATATATCGAACCCGGAGGAAATTGATTCGGCTGTCGAGAAAATAACCCGAACTCATGGCAAGCTGGACGGCATCGTTTTTTCTCAACGAAATCGGGAGCAAGAGGATTCCTGGAACCGGCACCTTGAGATCACCCTGACATCAACCCGAAATTTCCTTGAAGCGACGCAACATAGCTTTGTCGAAAAGGGCAATAAGTCTGTCGCTATGATTTCGTCCATTGCTTCACGCTCCGTAGCCGATGAACAGGACGAAGGATACCACGCAGCCAAATCGGGACTCTTGGGCCTTTGTCGTTTCTACGCACACAGGCTTGGGCCAAGAGGGATTCGGGTCAACTGCGTATCGCTGGGAACGATTCTCAAGGAAAACTCTAAGAATTTCTTTTTGGAACAGAAGGAACTTCATGAATTATATTGCAAGATTACCCCTTTGAGGCGGATGGGCACAGCCAAGGAGGTTGCTGAGGTGGTTGGATTTTTGCTTTCTGAAAAGGCATCTTTTATTACAGGACAGGAAATCGTTGTAGACGGTGGGGTCGGTCTTCATTGGCAGGAGTCGCTCGCAAGAATGTTAGCCATCAAAAAAGGGTGATTCGTTTTTCGAAAAACTAGGTAAAATATGGCAAAAATTACTGAAATCAAAAACTGCCGTTTATGCGGAGCAAAGAAGCTAAGGGTGGTTCTCCCTTTGCATCCAACTCCTGTGGGGGATCTCTATCTTCCGAAAAATAAGCAACCTGAAAAACTAGAGTCCTTTCCCTTAGACGTTTATCAGTGTGCCAGTTGCGGACATGTGCAGTTGAAGGCAATTGTGGATCCTGAATATCTATACACCAACTATATTTACACGACATCTAGCTCCCTAGGGTTAGCCAAACATTTTCAGTCTTACGCCACAAGGACCGTTCGCAAGCTGGACATGCGATCGGGTAGCTTGGTCGTAGAAATCGGAAGTAACGATGGAACGATGTTGCGCGGGTTCCAGACGGAGGGGATGAAGGTGATCGGCGTCGACCCTGCTACCGAGATTGCCGCCAAGGCCACGCAAGGTGGAATTCCTACCATCCATGGATTTTTCTCTGTCGAAACGGCAAAAAAGATTGTAAAAATGCATGGTAAAGCCGACCTGTTTGTTGCCAACAATGTCCTAGCCAATGTGCCTTGCCCACGGGACATATTCTTGGGCGTATTAGAACTCCTAAAAACGGATGGGGTGATAATATTCGAAACCGGATATTTGAAATATTTGGCGGAAGATTGCGTATTTGACAATATTTACCATGAACATATCGATTACTACTCAATACAGCCTTTGATCTCCTTCTTTGAAAGTTTTGGGCTCGAGTTGTTTGATGTTGATGTATCGGACTCGAAGGGAAGCTCCATAC